>Ga0105054_10008893_pt1 | contig 13187 bp, 14 predicted proteins | sample BON02_FD_78091 | JGI IMG/M metagenome (GOLD analysis project Ga0105054, IMG submission 78091) | Freshwater microbial communities from Lake Bonney liftoff mats and glacier meltwater in Antarctica - BON-02 (megahit assembly) | ecosystem: Environmental > Aquatic > Freshwater > Ice > Glacier...
GGGTTGTATGTGGGGGGTGTTGTTGTCTGGTTTTAGGTGACTTCATCTCACAAGGCCGTTGTCAGGAAAAGGCGCGTCACAATATCAAAGGCGTGTAAGACATGAAAAAAGGGCAAAATTAGGTGTGGTAGTGATTTCTCCAATCCTGATAAATGTACTACGCTGCGAGCGCGCCAGTCCCCATAAATGTGGTACATTTCGTGTTCAACACATCACAATTTCAGATGTGTTTCGTTTGGTGTTTTTTTTTAAAACTTTGTTGTGATTGATGTGTATCCATGTGATGGTCATGGGTACAAGTTGATGGTATTGATGACGTAATACACTGTGATGTGTTATTTCATGAATAACATCACCCTATGTAGAAACGCCCCATATACATTGACTCCATGTATGTGTCGGTGTGCGATACTCTCTGAACAGACTACCCCAGCGCATGTTGATGATACCCTCAGGATACCATGACGGGATGTTTTTCGGTCTATCCTTGGTAGAATCAGTCAAATCTCATAAAATCAATCAAATTACATCATAACATTCAATTTTGTCTGATCGTGAGCATGTTGTGGTGTGTTTTTTCTTTCACATGAAAGTTTCCCAGTGTCGTGCCTGTGTTTGATTGGGTCCTTTTGGCTACCAGCGCTCCACATTGTCAATGGACATTATGTCTGTTATGGTCTGATGTAAATAAGTTTGTGTACTCATAAGTGGTTTTGGATGTAAATTGTCGGCGATGCGATGACACTAGTTTTGATTCTAGAAAGCACGATTTCACTCCCATTGTATTGACGTGTGACTCCATCTCCACTACCTGATCAATGACATCGCCCGGAATGTGTGCGCTTCCCTCTCTGATGACCGACTGAATAGATGGTTGTGTCGCTGGCAGTAAGATCAAATTTGAAAGGGGGAAAAAGTCTTCGTTCTCCGAACTTTTCCAGAGAAATCTCAAATGTCTGAAATCTCAAATCTCGGAAAATCCGTTTTAAAGTGTTCATTCCTGGGGGCTGTGGGGTGGATTCATAGTAAATACCAAATGTTTGAACGGTTCTTTTCGAAAAAGAAACGTACAAAGAAAAGCCCCAGAGGTTGAAGTGAAGGAAAATACCGAGAATTTGAAGGAAAAATCAGCTGAAACGAGATTTGTCCATTTCACGAGATTGTTGGTTGAACACTGGAAAAGATCCTCAGAATTCGAATTCTGAGGAGAGTTTGGAGAATCAAGAGACTTTTTCGTCAGACAAATTTGATCCTGTAACAGGCGTGAGGCGATGGCCGCCTGAATAGATGGTGGTGAGACAGTGTGTACGCTGTGATTGCGTGCGAACACCTCCGCTAATTGCAATACCAACAATACAAGCCACAACTGTATTACGGGTGCTCGTTGTACCTCTTGCACTTCATACACGTCAACTCCCACTTATCCACCTACCCTCCCGCCCGGCTGCCTCTCGTTGTTAACTACCCTAATGTGGGGACCTCAGGTCAATGGTCCCATTCAGTGGGCGCACAGCGGCGTCGGCCGCCGCGCGCCCACAAAGTCGGACGAGGGAGATGCAGCGGGCAATGATTGGCACACAGCAGCGTCGGCCGCCGCGTCGGCCGCCGCGCGCCCACAAAGTCGGAGGAGGGGGATGCAGCGGGCAATGATTTTTCGGTGCCCCAAAAATGCCAGCAAGAATTTTTCCAGAAAATTTTGTGCGATGACAAACACAAAATCGGCGCACATTTTCCTTGTCGGTGCACTTTTTTTTTTGCACGTTTTCTACAAGGGAAAAAAGGTGCACCGACCCACACTTGCGACTGACGGCGGAGGTATCCCGAGAGCACGGCAGCGTCGGGGCAAGCCCCTCCGCCGCCGCGAACCCTTTGGATCCGGGGGAAAATCTGACAGTTTGCTTCGAGCGATCAAGCCCAAAACTGTTTTGTGTAAGTAGAAAGTGTGAGTATGAGACATTCAAGGAACCCTGATCCAGATCCACAAACTGCAAAGCCTGCAATTGACAGCCGTAAGGCCGTCGGGATGCTTGGCAGCTGCCTCGTCCCATGGAAGAACAAAGAGGCCGGAGCAGCGGCACTCGAACACGAAGCCGTCCTCGTCCGGCTCCTCCACCATATCCTCGAGCGCCACGGTGTCGGTGAACACGCGCATGTCGTAGTCGGTGCTGCTGACTAGGCCCCCACACGGGACGGGGACGCGCGCCGGCTCCGCGTGCTGGGCCTGGGTAGGAGTGCTCCCAGCGCGACGCACGCTGGACGCGGCGCCGGGGAACACTGGTGCCTCGGCACCCTGCGATGCATGCTCGTCCAGCGGCGGGCCATCGCCACTGCAGGACGAAATCTCTTCATACGCGCGCAGCACGCGCTTGAAGCGCTCCTCCTTGTCGGCCCCGCGTGCCGCACCCTCACGGTTCCGATCAGGGTGCAGTTCGAGCGCTAGGCGCAGGTACGCGCGCCTAGCCTGCTGCAGCGTAGCCTGCCCGCGGCGGAGCCCGAGCTCGCGCCAGGCGTCGCTTGAGGCGGCAGCACCAAGCAGGCCGAGGCAGAGCAAGCCCAGGACCACAACGGCGCGGCTGGCGCCGCAGGACGCCGTCCTGCTCGTGACGACGCTCGAGCATCGTGCACGTGGCGGCATGGCGTGGCGTCTAGAGACGTCATTGCGGATGCCATCGTTGCTGTGTCATGGCGCAAAACTAGCACGCGTTCAGCACCATGTGCTGCGCGCTCGTGCGGCACTGTGGCACTATGCAGCCTTGCCTGTTCGTATGTTTTTTTGTACTTATTTTCACACTCAGCATAGCCACAAAGGATGTTGGTTGGAACATGGCTCGTGCACGTATGTATATGCATGCATGCATGTATTTACACATGATCCAGAAGGACAGGGTTGTTTATAAGGGTGACCAGCATGCAATTTCACGATTCCTGCATACATCCCTAGAGTTTTTTCATGCGGGCCAGCGACACCGTTAATAGCCTTGCTACATTCGGACCGCATGTCGAGGCTCGGCAGGGCCACATGGCTGCTGCTCCTCGTCGGGATGGTCGTAGCAGGGGACAAGGCGGGGCCTGCAGAGAAGAAGACCGGCACGGTAAGTACACAACTGTAAATAGATACACCATACACCTTTGCAACATGGCTGGACATGCACACACACAAACCCTCACGCACACAAGTATATAATTTTTGAGCAAAGGGCATACTTTGCACACACACAAACCCTCACGACATGCACACACGCAAACCCGCATGCACACACGCACATAGGTTTTGAGCAAAGGGTATACCAAAGAGAGTGCCTACGCGAGCACTGCAAGCTACGGGGCGCCGCACTTCCTCATCCTGTGCATCATGCTTGTCTTTGTCGCGGCGGGGTGCAAGGAAGCCTATGACCGCTACGGCAACCCCAAGGCACAGAAGACTAAGAAAAAGAAGCACGACGCCATCGGTGGCTATGGCGCGGTTGAGCAGGAGGAAGCCGATGTGGAGGCCCCTTCCATCATGGGCGACCTCAAGGGCCTCTTGGGCGGCGGTGCAGGTGCTGTTGGCAACGGCGTCGGTGGTGTTACTGGGGGCATGGAGAAAGGCATCGGCATCTTCACAGCAGTCGCCAAAAACGTGACAGCCGATCTGCAGAAGGTGGGGCTTGCCGCAGCCGACAAGGCAAAGTCTGGAGTCTCGGACGCTGTCAACGTGCAGGCGCACATGGACAAAGTGAAGCAGGGTGCCGCAATGGTGGGCAACGTGGCCTCGGCTGCGGCCGAAGATGCCAAGAAGGGTGCGTGTGTGCACAAGAATTCATAAAGCTGTATGCATACGCGCGTACATACTGTTGAGATGGTATGTGCGAGACGGAGAGATGCTTGCACGGGTGCGTGTGCGCGACAGAAACAGCAAGAAAGGGACACGGGCAGATGCATGCGCTCACAGAGTAGACCTGGTGGGGATGAGGCCCCTCCTGAAGAGTGTTTATGATTGCATGTGTGCCAGCATCTCGGGCGTGCGGACTTGGGCGCGCGGCGACGAAGGGGCTTTAGCCCGAGCTGCCGCGCGCCACAGGGTCACGACCAAACTCAGGGAGAAATAAATTTTCCATTTTTTCTACTTGCGGCAGCCGCAAGTCGACCAAAATCCCCCACTTGCGACAGTTCCGTTCCGTCGCAAAACGCGTTTTTGGCCGACTGGCGGCTACCGCAAGTGAAAAAAAATCACAAAATTTGGATCGACTTGCGGCTGACGCAAGTCAACAAAAATCTGAAAAAAGGAAAGAAAAAACGACTTGCGGCAGCCGCAAGTCGCAGCCGCAAGTCGGAAAAAAATGAACGACACAAAAAGTCTCGTCCCGGCCCTCGCATACCATTACGAATCGTCGTAATGTATCCATGCTGCGTGCATCTAAGCATAATGCACCGTGACCCAAACTACGTGCTGTTGATGGTTGGGGGCGCGCGACGGAGAGCCGCGCGGCCACCCGAAATCAGCCGCGATCCACACGTAAATCTGTTTGGATCCCTGGAAGTCGGCCAGTGGTCGAGAGTTTTTCATTCGCCGAGAAACACGCACAAACACCAAAAGCAGCCTTTTTTGGATTTTCTCGACCAGAGCCGCCAGACAAATTTTTTCCCCATTTTTCCCGGCAAGAACGGGACACACTTGTTTCTCCACTTTTTTCACGACAAAAACGGGACCTATTCCCACACACAGGACATAACCTATTCATAGTTAGAAACACAATTTTTTTGGTTGACATAGTTTTCTTTCTCGCTTCTTTCTCGATGTGACTTTGTTAATAGTTTTCCCAGTTTTTGGATCTTGATTCCTGGATTTTGCCATCGTAATCAAATATTCGAGCACAACAAAAAAAGATGCAAGAAACACAAAAAAAACCCTGAAAACTCGAATTGAGCCTAAAGAGAGGTGCGCGTGCGCAGGTCCATTACACTGTCATCCACTTCAACACAAGAGAGGGGCTCAACTCAAATTTTTGCGAATTGAAAGGATCTTTGGGATGTTTTTCGGCTCTGCTTGGTGTAAGATAAACAACTTGCTCACAGCCACCTGCGACCCCCCAAAACGTCTATCCGTAAGGGTTGCGGCTGAAATCGAGTGGCGCGCGGCGGCTGAAGACCACTTGCTGCACGCCTGATTATTGACTTTGAGATGTTGCTTTCTGGCATTGTTCCCGACTGCTGCGTGTCCCCACTGCTGCGTTCTGACTGAAATATGACTCATCCATATGGGTTATCAAATTGAGATTCAACACGTGCGCACCATCCTCACTTGTGTGCTGTGAAAGTGAGATGCTGAATTGTCGTGTACTCTGCAGGGGCCGAGGCTGCTGCTGCCAAGGGCCTCGACACGGCAAGGAGCAACAGTGATGTCAGCGCGCACCTTGAGAAGGCAAAGGCTGCTGCACAAATGGCCACCAACGTGGCTGCGTCTGCCGCTAACGATGCTGCCAAGGCATCACAAGAGGCTGCTGCCAAGGGCATGTCAGCCGCCAACCCCAGCAAATTGGTGGCTATGGCCCAGGACGGCGTGTCGAAGGTGGGCAATGCTGCCACTTCGACTGTCGATGTAGCCAAGAACACTGCACGTAGTGCTACGTCGACGGTGTCTGTGATGGAGTCAGCCAACCTCACTCCCAGCCCCGACCCCACCCCCACCCTCACCAAAAAAGAGAAGAAGGAGGCCAACAAGGCCAGGGCCCAGGACGAGAAGAAGGAGTTGGACAAGGCCGAGGTTTTTTTTTAACAATTCGCTCTTTTGTACTTGGACTTGTGAGTCTTCAGAATACCCCACCCGTGTGCATGGTGAAAATTTGGGGAGTTTATCGGGGGAGTTTATCGTTTATCGGCGGAGCTCCCCAAAATTTTTCATCACTTGTTTAGACCTGCCCTGACGACGCGCGGCAGCGTCACGCTCCGCCGCCGTGCGCCCCGGATGTGGGCGCGCGGCGGCGGAGCGTGACGCGCCGAAGCTGCCGCGTGTCATCAGGGTAGGTACACATTCCAGGGTTTATCCCCCAAAATGCACAATTCCGGGAGTTTATCTAGGGATCTATATATCCCCCAAAATGCACAATCCCGGGGGTTTGTCGAGGGATCTAGGGATCTAGGGATCTAGGGATCTAGGGATAAACCCCCGGAATGTCAAGGTGGAATCCTGTAAACCCCCGGTATGGGGGATCTTTGTGGATAAACCCCTGGAATCGAATTTTTTCTGATAAACCCCCGGTATGTCAAAAATTCTGATAAATCCCCGGTATTGAAAAAATTGCCATAAAACTCCGGTATGGCCAATTGTCGAAATTTTGCGATAAATCCCCGTATGACAAATTTTCAAACAAAACCTGAATCAGATTGGTCATAAAACTTTTTCGGGTTGGTGAAATTGGACTTGAACTGGCTCAACCGGCTTCCTCCATTTCCGGGCCCAGGTATTTGAGTCGAACGAAAAAATTGATGTTTGCCGAGAGTCTGCAATCCTTCTGAAGACGGCCAAAAAATAAGTTATGAACTCGATATTCTGGGACTCGACAATTTCGAATTCTTTTCTGCTTTTTTCGGGGTTGTAAGGTCCAGATATAAGGGTGCAGATGGAATCTGGTACCGGGCAAATATGTAAGTTGTGATGAAGAGTTGAATATGTGTGTAGGCGTGCGGCAAAGTCTGGTCACGCTGTTATAGCTGAGTAAAAACTCGAGATAGTTGGAATGATTTTGAAAGTTGGGACTTGAAGTATGTCGGAAAAATCTGGATCATACTCGAAATAATTCGAATCATTCTAGCGCAAACGCGAAAGTTAAAACCCCAATCTGACGCTGAGGGTGCATTGAGCAGACTGAAGAGGGTGTAGTCTAAGATTCCACGGCATCAAGTTCAGTGCTGACGCACTGAAAGGTCAGTGCTTCACTCTTTTTGTGGATATGACGGGCGCACGGTAGCGGCTATCTGGCTGCTGCGCGCCACTCGCATAACTTTATGTAACATAGATTTCTACAGATTTTTGGACTTCACGTTTCATATCATTTGGCGGCGTCTTTCTCAATCCGAGATGAGACCTCGAAACAATCAAAAGTGTCATTTCAAAAAGATGTTGTGTTTTGAAATGAGACTTGTTTCGACATTTTTTCTTATTTCGACATTCTGTCACGCTTGGACGGTCGAAATAAGACGACCTAAGACTGAATGAGATCTCATGGTTGACATTTTTGATGTTGAGATGAATTGTTCCATCCGAAAGGATGGATGTCATTTCAGAGATCAAGACTCTCAACCGAAATGGAATATTGTGTTGAATATTTTGTAACCCATGGGGGGTAGTCCCAATTCAACAAGAAATATGCCTAGTGTTGCCCCAGTGAGAGTCTCAATCCGGAAAATGTCGGGAACAGCTGATTTCCCTTCTTGCAACATGGGCCGCTGTCTTCTCGTGTGGTGTCATGACGTCATGGTATTTCTGCCTTACCAGCGTGACCACTGTGCGTAGAAACGAGAGTCTGACAAGTGAGTAACGTTGGGCAAAAGAATGCCCTGGTGCAAGCTACGAAGAGCGAGGAGGAGATGGCATCCAGTAAGCGCGAGGGTGATGAGGCTTCGCGAGATGCGTCGCAAGATGGAGAGGGCAAGGCGACTGCTGTGTAGCTCCCTACTAGCGCTGTGGCACAATCTGAAGGTTCTGATAGATTGTCGGATAGTATCAGAACGAGTTGGTATGGTTCTATTGTTTCTCGTCGTGGGAAATTGGGCACGTCTGTGTTTGACTGTCTGTTCTGTCAAAGGTCGTCATGTCGTGTCATTGGTGTAACGTGTACAGTCTCTTATGCAAGTTCAAGTCTGCATGTTGGGCACATACGTTTTATACAAGTTTATGTCTGCATGTTGGGCACAGACATTTAATTCAATGTCAGGTTTCTAATACAAGCTAGTATTGAAAATCTATATCTATGCACATTCGGTGCATTCAAATTTACACCGTTCGCCGTGTCAGGGGGCGATTGCAGAACGAAAATTCTCGGATCTGTCCGTTAGACGAATGAGATTGGACGTCTCAATCGTCCGATCTCGAGATTGGACAACTACACTGTATGTCCTGCGTCTAACGGTCCGCGACAGTTTCTTGGGTTCTAATTGGTTGTCTGAATTGCCGTGGTGATTATACTTCACTTACGATTTGTATTTCACGGAATGGTTTATGGTTGTCTTGGTACTTGATCATTTCTGCAATACCATTGTCTCGATTGACATGGCACTCATACGATGAAAGCAGATTTTTCTGAGTGTTTTTCTTGCTCTCTGTTTTTGGTCACGCCGATTTAGTCATGTTCCCAACTTTGTTTGAAAACGAATGCCTGAGACGTCAGATTCAAAGTCGGACAACCTTTGAAATTGGACAACCTAAGCCTTGTCTGATGTCGGAACGGACGTCTGAGACGTCCGATTCCAAAAAAGCGTGAGGAAAAAGCGCTGGAAATAGATACCCGAAAAAGACACTGTAATAGACAACAAAGGTTGCCTTCGTATCCTCAGGTCAATGGTCCAATCCAGTGGGCGTGCAGCAGCTGTGCGCTAAGGCGCTCCGCCGACGCGCGCCCCGGGCCAGTCCGATTTATGTGGCGTGCGGTGGCTGCGGGGTTGAAGCCCCTGCGCTTGCCGCGCCTTCACTTGGGTATTCGCCACCCAAGAAAGAAAGGAAAAAAATCCATTCTCCGGCCAGGGAAAGCAGATTTTTTTTCGGTTGACTGTGATTTGCTATGGCGCATAGTGTCGGTGTGGGTGACGTGCGGGTGCCCACACACCCTCGTGCCCTGAATTCTGAAATTTCCTTCAAAACGTACCAGAATAATGACGCGTAGACTCTGTATGCCTTCTCCAGTGACACACCCGCGACGGCTTGAACTCTATGCCCACAAACTGCCTGAGCCTGACACCACACAATGTCGTGTCGATGCGATTTGATCACAAGCAGCAATATTTTGTCAGTTTCGTGTAAATACCATGTCCGCACAGAAAGAGAAAAACCTGGAAAAGGAAAAATATTTCTGGGGGCCAAGTCCTTCCGGGAGAATCTGACAGGTACAGAACACGACAAGTTGTCATAATTCTGGTACAATAAATTCAAATTCAATTAGAATTAGTGTGGTGCGTGGCCACGCACCATACAAATACCTTCCCCGCAATACTATGCCCAAGAGCCCAGGTACAAATTCAAACCTGCTCCCAATCTCCTAGAGCGACACTTCCTTTTCCCCTGTGGTAATTGATTTCTATTCCACACAACATTCTCGCCCCTATAGCTAGGGTGTAACAATGGTATAGGGGGGTTCCATGAAAATCTTGTAACTTTTCGGGAACCAAAGTTGACAGATTTTTTATGGGCTCAAAAGATGTGCCTCCAAAAATGCAAATCTTAGGTGCAATAAACAAAGTGGCAAGTCTGGTTCAGTGGCGCTAACATACAAAATGGCAGGAAACCTCCACAGAATCGACCGTCACCGGCCCAAAATAGGTCTAAATCCAAATTTTCTTAGATACTCCAACAGTCCATGAACAGGGACAAATATGCACACGTGGTTTTATGGGTAAAATAAGTTCTGGGGAAAAGTTCCAGCGTTTCCAAAATCCCACACATATAGGGCAAAAGACTTTCAACAAGAAAACCCCGAGAAACCCCGTTTCCGTGTTCCAATGCACTTGCGAACTAACCGCTTTACTTTCAAAACAATTCCACCTCCGCCTCCATTGTTACACCATACCTATAGCCCTGCCCTCTGAAACTCCACTTTATTGAAAGTAGAGTTTCAAAGTGAGAACACTTGAGCGAATCCAGAAGTGCGCCCTGAGTCAGACTCAGTCCAAGTTGGGGTTGAAGATGCTCTGGCAAGTGGGGATAGATGGAAACTGTGACGCGTAGGCCACATGCAGTTACTTGTCTCCGAAAATCCGCAACCGCTCGCGAACTCGTTACACGAACTTGACTCTTGACGCCAACTTTGAATATGCAGTGACTATGTCTTGCCGCTGGGCCGGGGGAAAGGAGTGAAAATGCTTAAAAGAATATGAAAATGCCCGGATTTAATAGTTCCAAATCAGTACACATAATCTACTGAACGATCGCTGCGTCTACTCTCTCTCTCTCTCAGACTCTGTCTCTTTCTCCCCCACCCCACCTCCGCCTAACCTCTCTCTTTCTCGCTCTTTCCTTTCCGTTCTCTCTCTCTCTCTCTCTCTCTGTTTTCTTTTTTTTTCTCTCTCTCGCTCTCTATCTCTCCTTCTCTCTCTCTTTCTCTCTTTGTCCCTTTCTCTCTTTGTCTCTTTCTCTCCCTCTTTCTCTCTCTCTCTCTCTCTCTCTCTCGCTGCCTGTCTCTCTCTCTCTCTCTCTCTCTTTCTCTCTCTCTCTCTCTCTTCCGCCTCGACCCGAAGGAACGTTAATACAACTGTGGAGGATGGGATAAAAGGGCTTGGAAGCGGACCTAATACTGATGTGTATACAAGCGGACCTAATACGATGTGTATACAGATATCCCGTGTTTCTTAACCATTTTGGCGAGATGGAAATGTCAGTTTTGCAACCAGCTGAATATTCACGCAAACCCACGGGATCACCTGTAATCAATAGGTTGTATCAATGGTATCAATGGTAAAGGATGGTTTCACAAAAGCCTTGTAACTTTTCGGAAGGTATGACAGATTTTTATTTGGCTTAAAAAATGCGTCAAAAAATGTAGTCTTTGGGCGTAATTTAAAAAGTAACAAGTTTGGATCCAAAATACAAAGTGGCAAGAAACCCACAGAATCGACCGTCACTGGCCAAAATAGGTCCGAATCCAAATGTTCTTGCATATCCCAAGAGCCCGTGAATATGCATATGTTGTTTGATGCGTAAAATATGCCCTGGGAAAATGTTAATGTGTTTCTAACATCTCACACTTGGAGACAGAAAACCCAGAAAATCCGGAGAATAACCGTTTCTGTGTTCGTATTCACTTTCAACTAAATGCTGTACTTATTGAAAAGTTTCAACCTCCACCTCCATTATTACACCCTGGTAATCAATACTTGATATGACCCCTAAAATTGTGAATGTCAGCATAGACTGATTTTGACTCCCGATTTTCCATACTAATTGAGATGTTCGTGATGACGAGCTTTTTTTAGCTTTTATTCTTCGCTTGCGCGTTGCGAGTCCCAAGGGAGAGGCTCTCCTATGTGATCCCAAGGGAGGATTTTGGCCGGAGATTTTTCAAAAAAAAATCTCCCCTGGGCTCCATATTTCGATTCAATAATGTCCCATATTGGCGGCGAAGCGCGGTGCCGGAACGACTGATGACAGATCTTGCATAGTGTATGCTCGGGAGCACAGTTTCCGTGGCAGGTGTACATGAACACCGCTGCACTACGATACTAATCCACTTTCGGCATTGCAGCTGCCGGCGCCGCGCTGTGCCGATACCGTCGGACATTATTTGAATAAGATATGAGTCTCAAGGGAGGAAAAAAATGTCTGGCTAAAATTCTCCCTGGGGAGCACATAGGAGAGCCTCTCCCTTGGGACTCGCAACGTGCTGGGACCTTGGCATGACCTTGGAATCCATAACAGACAAGTAGAGGTTGAAATTCATCAGAGAGCAACTCTGGCCGAGGTTGAAATGTATCAGAGAGCAATTCTGGTACAAATTGCTCTGTAATGAATTAGACAACTCGACGATCAGAATCAGTCTATTAGGAATAATTTTTACAAGTCTGAGACTCGTTTCCAAATTACAGCTTCGTTTCTACAAAGCAACGGTCCATCCTGGAGTGGCGATTGAATTCAGATTTTTTATGGCAGACTATCTGATCGTTACTGATTTTCTCTTGATTTGGCACGTGTGTCATTCGTACATGCCACGGTGTCACGCCGACTTCAGGTAACGAACCATCACTGTCGTTCTGGTCCTTTCTTTGCTATCACAATTGGTTTTTTTCGCGAGCTGCTTTTTTGAGTTTTTTTCTCCCATCTTTTCCCTTTTCCCCTTAATTCTTGGATCGAACTTTGAACCCCAACTAATGGAAAGAAAGAAAAATATTGCCCTGCCAGGTTCGGGGGCACGCTGGTCACTTGCTTTTTCCCACACACAAGTTTGCGGGTTGGTCTGCATCTTCGGGCTATGTCAAGAGTGTTTCTTTATGTCCTTCGAAAGAAACAGGGGAAGAGAGTCAGTGGGGGAGGGGGTGGGAGTCCTTCCTGCTAAATTTTGTTTCTTAATTTAATTTTGAAAGTGCAGTTTTCAACATTGAAAACTTATAGGATGCGGCCTGGGGGGTAAGAAATTAATTGTCTCAGAGAGTATAGTCCTGTTTGCAATCTGTTAGTGGGTATCTCAAAGATGCAGGGCTGTCTTATGTGAATCGTGCTGACACTTTTTATGTTTGAGGTACCAATTTAATGTTTGTTCAGACCCTTTCTGAAAGGGTAGTACAGCTTACTTTACGAACAATGTTCGCTGTCCAAAAAAACAAGTTTTACCTCGATCAACGCCCCTTTAATTTCTTTCTTTCTTGGATTTTTTTGTGCCAAATGTTATGCACAACCTTGGCTTCTTGTGTGTATGTGCACATGAATGTATCCGTGTGTAGTTTTTGCTTTGTTGTCGGGAGGCCTCTTTTTTTGATTACCACATCGTTCATGGGTTGCCCCCTCCCCCTTTCTCTCACCCTGATTTCCTTGAGTGTTGGTGCTTAGGGAACGAGACTGTCTTGAGTGTTGGTGCTCAGGGGGTCAGACGTGGGGGATCTCGGGACTCTAATCGGTGGCTGAGAATGCGAATGTGTAGGGCTTGCGTAAGTCTAAGGATGCGAGCCAACCTGTCAACTTGTCGAGTGTTAACCTCAGTTATCACGTTGAGTGGTTCTGGGCGGTGGTGTACCTTTGGTAGGACCGCAGGCAGAGCTACGCGGCCCGAGTGGATATACTCCCAGGGGTTTTACTTCGAGCCCAGAGCGGGAGTCGAAGTAAGGATTCTCTGGTTTTATGACAACAAACTTTGTCAAACCGACATCGGGTACAATTTCAAAAATTTACAACAACATAAACAAACAAACAAACAATCTCACGATCCTGCCTAGTATGAGTAGCGCCAAAATCATGGTTAGTTGCTTTCACCTAGGTACAAGTTTGTAGGTTGGCCTACATCCTCGGGCTA
>Ga0105054_10008898_pt1 | contig 13186 bp, 12 predicted proteins | sample BON02_FD_78091 | JGI IMG/M metagenome (GOLD analysis project Ga0105054, IMG submission 78091) | Freshwater microbial communities from Lake Bonney liftoff mats and glacier meltwater in Antarctica - BON-02 (megahit assembly) | ecosystem: Environmental > Aquatic > Freshwater > Ice > Glacier...
ACTTCCGGGTTGATGTGGACTGCCAAAGCGTCTGGTATTTGAATTGTAAGGCGGCCAGCGTGTGTGTGTGTGCGCCACGGCGCCACCAACCAATCTCCACAGGGGGGGGATGGGGAGGTTTTGGAGGAGGCTTGGACAGGGCGCACACGCTCACGAAGCCTATCCCAAGGAGCAAAACGCAATACTTTTGGTCAGTAAGCAATGTACAAAATAAGCCATGATGGTTTTGTCTATTTTTGGTTGTTGTTTCTTTACTCTGTTGTTCGTCTCTTTCTCTTTGTTTTTAGCCCGCTGCGCACTACCGTACTACTGTCTGCTTCCGCTCCCCACTCATATTCTCTTTTGTGTTTTTCGCTGCCGGCTTTGCCTTGCACGCAGCTTTTTATACTGTTGCTTGCTTCCATTCCATCCACGTGGGGAGGCTGTGGCTTGCTCTATCTCCTCCACACACGCATTAAATCATGATAATTACGATGGGGGTTCTAAAAGAAAATGGGGGATAGAGTAGAACACGGTGGGAAGGTCACACAAACTTTCACTCAGTCACTCCTCCTTTCCCCCTCTTCCTCCAACCCCCAGCCCTAATTTTTCCCTTGTGTGCCCCCACCATCCTCTTTGTCCATCTCTTCGCACATTCAACCCACCCTTTAATGCCCTTTCAATTTCAAACACACTCACACGCGCACGCACACAACCACTTATAAAATCATCGAAGCTTATACAAATTGCTTGCCTGCGCGTTTGCCCGCTGCTGCTTCTGCTGCTGCTGATAGCCTGCCTCTGACCCGTCTGTCATCCCTCAATCTCTCACCCACAAATATATTACGACGCCGCCGCCTTCTTCCCCTTCCCTCCAAACAGGCCCCCCAACCACCCCTTCTTCCCTCCCTCCCTCACTCCTTGCTCCACCAAATCCCCTACCGTCGCCCGAATCAAATCCGCGGCCCTCTCAGCAATCATCGTGGTGCTACTCCCCGTCTGGCCCCCCGGAATAGAGGGCATGACACTAGCATCCACCACCCTCAGATTCATCGCACCAATAACCCGACAATCCGGATCTACAACAGCATTCCTATCCTCGCTACTACCCATCTTACAAGTCCCCACCAGCGCGTTCGCCGTATGCAAGCTCTCGCGAATATAGGCATCCAAGTCCTCATCACTCTGCACCCCAATCCCAGGGAAAACCTCGGGCCCCAACACATCAGCAAACGCCGCCTGCTTCGTGACCTGCCTTGCAATCTTCATCCCATTCCTCAGACTCTCCAGGTCTTCCGGTGCTGACAAATACATCGTTTCAATCCTCGGCTTCTTCAACGGGTCCTTGCTCGCCAACGACAACCTCCCCTTGCTCTGCGCGCGGACATTCACCACCTGAATACTCAACCCTGCCTGAGGGCCAGTCGTACCCGCAGTCATATAAGACCTCACTCCATCCGGATCAGACCCTCGGGCAGGCACAAATCGAAATTGGACATCCGGCTCTTTCAACCCCGGCTGCGTCTTCAAAAACGCGCCATGATCACACCCAGGGCTCGTCAGCGGCCCCGTGCCAAACAAGGCCCATTGCAACACATGCTGAGGCTTAGGCATCTTACTCTTTAACATGAACAAATCATCACTGATCCCCAACGGCTGCGTAATCTCATGCGCAACAACCACCGCCGGGTGGTCCTGCAGATTCGCCCCCACACCAGGCCTGTCCACCTTAGCATCAATCCCCACCTTCTTCAAATCCTCCTTCGGTCCAATCCCACTCAACATCAACAACTGCGGGCTATTAATCACACCCCCCGCCAGCAACACCTCCCCTCCCTCTCCCGTCGTTTTCACCTGATACACCACCCCATCCTTCCCCATAAACTCCACACCCACCGCCTTGCTCTTCTCCCCCTCCAGCAGCACCTTGGTCGCCAGCGCCTCCGTGACAATCTCAAGGTTCGGACGCCGCCGCACTTGCTTCGTCAAATACCCACTCGCGGCCGTCACCCTCTTCCCATTCTTCTGCGCCACCTTAAACCTCCCAAACCCCTCCTGTGGGTGGCTCCAATCATTGAAATCCTCATTCTTCTTCCACCCAAACTGCTCACACGCCGCCAAAAACCGCGTCGAGAGCGGGTTCTGATACTTGACATCATCCACAGGGTACATCCCCCCCTTCCCATGCCACTTCCCCTCCCCTCCAACCACATTATCCTCCGCCTTCTTAAAATACCTCAACGCCTCCTCCGGCCCCCAGCCCTTCGCCCCCTCCTGCTCCCACCTCTCATAGTCAGAGGCCGCTCCTCGGTGGACCAGCATGACATTAACGGCACTCGACCCCCCCATCGCCTTCCCTCGCACCAAATACACTTCTTTTCCGTCCAATTTCTGCTCCGGGGCACTCTCAAACTTCCAGTCCAACGCAGATTTGAACAGCTTAATCACACCTGCCGGGATGTTGACGGCCATGTTCCTCTCTGAGTTCTTGCCAGCTTCCAGAAGCAAGACCTTGAAACGCCCGCTTTCCGTCAGTCGGTTCGCCAAAACACACCCTCCGATGCCACCGCCCACGATGATATAGTCGTATGTGTCGGAAGCGATGGCGGCGGGGGCCTTCATGAGGAGGGAGGGGAGGCCGGCGCGAAGGGAGGTGGCTGTGCGTGGGGGGCAGGGGAGGGAGGGAGGGAGGGAGGGAGGGAGGGAGGGATTGTGAGAGTTATTGGTTCAAATGGAAATTGAGTGCTACATAATTGATAACGTAGTGGATCTGCGTAGTGCGTGGTTTGGTTTGTTGTTGGGGAAGTGGGTGTAGGTAGTCTTTCCTCCTGCCCTTCCATGCCGATTGAAGGAGGAATGGAAGGAAGGAGGGAGGGAGGGAGGGTTTTGGGAAAGGAGGAAGGGAGCACATCCTTGAGCCAGGACTACAAGAATCTCAGCATAAAATTCACATTTGTCATGCTCATGTGAATGGGTGCGGTAGGAGAGACCCTGTCCCCTGCGCGTGCCTGCCTTTTTGCATCACACGTGGGCCGATCCCTTCCCTTCTCATGTTGTTTTCTCTCTCTACGAAGGCACTCACCTCTTCTGACACCGGCGTTGCTCAACTGGAAGAGGCGGGCGTCACTGCTGACGCTGGACAAGCGGGGAGGTGCTAGCATGAAGGCCGTGGCGGAGACGAGGAGGGTGAGTTGCAGGAGGGCCCGCAGGTGGAGGCCTTTTGATGATGTGCGTACCATCTGAGACCAGCGACGAGCGATGCGGACGGTCGTAGAAGGGGCAAGGAAAGAGGGACCCCCGAGGCCAGCACGCGTCACAAAGGGACGTGCCTGCGTGTTTGGGAGGTGGGTGTTGTAGTTATCGGTGGGTTGGGGCGGGTGCGACGAGTGCGGAAAGAAGGCCTTCAACCTCAGGATTGCAGTCAACTCCAAGGAGACACGCACTCAAGATGGCAGAAGAGCGGAAATTGAGAAAGGGCGCGAGGGGCCATGGGCCAAGCCCAAGGTAACAACAAGCGGTTTGCATTGTCTTGTAATGGTTATGTTTAAGTCACTGTGCGAGCGAGCTAGATAGAAACAAAAGTATGCTTTCAAATCAGGGGCAAGTCGACGTGCGTACGCGTCGTGTGCAAAAATCGTGCAGAATTTGGAGCCGGGAGGTTTTTGCCGGGCTTGGACCTTGTGTTCATTTACTTTACATTTGCTTTCCTCGTTCTCACCCACTATTGCCCATTCCCTCCGCCTTGGCTCTCTTGCGTTGCCACTGCTGCTCGAGCAAAAACTCACGGTACTCTCCTCCCTCCCCCCCTCCCCCCTTGTTTCCTCCCCCACCCCTGGCTGCCAAATGCAGGAGCGACGGCCGCAACCGCACCTTCCGGCTTGCCTCCTCTGTGGGACTCTCGCACCAAAAGCTAATGGCCAAGGAAAAGGCAGAGGAAACAGTAAAAATTTCGTGAAACCACCCGGCAGGAATCAAGAGACATTCCCCAGCCTTCACATGAGCGACGGCATGGGCTTGCAACCCTCCCGGCCACAACGCTGGTGGGTGGTAAAGCCGCGAACCCCACCGTGACTCCACAAGCAAGCGCAGCCCCGACGGGTGAGGATCCAACTCTGCTAGGAGCCAAGGACTGTAGAGATGCACGACCTTGCTCCCCTGGCTGACGCAAAAGAGGTTGTCGAGGGCATCGACGTGAAGGCGGCTGGTCAGGTTCCGCCCGGCCCAAAGGTTGGCCGCGACGATGAGTGTGTTGTTGGTGGGATTTATAGCACTAGCCTCCGTGTTTATGCATGTGATTTGTGTAAGGCAAGCGGGCGGGGGAAAGGCTGCCCAAAAGGCAGCAGCAGCAGGATCGGACGGTGGGACTGAGTTGTTCGTGTCGTCGTCGGGATGGTGGTGGTGGAGAGGAGAGACGTCCAAACCCCCATAAGCGTAATACAGGTCGCCTCCCTTGCGATTGCAGCAGTGGTGGCTCGTCTCTTTCTTATCATTATCGGCTTGGTTCAAGACGGCGTCAAGGCCCTTGGCACCGTCAAGGTCTCCCACCTAGGAAGTGATCGAGAAAAGAAAAGGATAGAGGGGGAAGGTGAGTGTGCTGTGCGCGACGGAGCGTGAGCGGGCAATACAAGGCAGCCGTCGCTCTTTCGACCCTCCTCACTCCTATTCCCGCACCCTTCTAAGCAGAGCACGTACCTCGATCTCCTTCTCCTGCAGGGTGGCTAGCCGTGGCTTCTTCTTCCCGTCGGCCTCCTCCTTTCCTTCCTCCTCCACCACCAAGGGCGGTATCGTCACGCGACACACCCGGCAGGAGTCAAGTGCCTTCTGCAGAAGTGTTCTCGTACCCTCCTCGCCCACTCGCAGCTTGGGCCATTGTGCGACGGTGAGCTCTCCTCCAGTGAGAAGCAGGGGCTGGGCGTAGTACTCGGAAGCGAGCTGGTGATAGGCCCGAGCATCGAATGCCTGGGCTGGGGCACTCTCGACGGCAAGGGCTTCGACATCCTGCTCGTCCTCCACCTCTTGCTCCCCATCGTAGCCTCGGCCAAGGTCTAGAAGCAGCGAACTAAGGACGGCGTCGTCGTCGTCCTGCAGGTGATGAGGTTCTGGCGGCGGCGATTGGGAGGAAGACGAGGCCATCCTGCGAATGAGAAAGAGTGGGGGAGGGTGGGGAGGTCGATGAGAATCCGAATCGTGTTGAGAAAGCGGGATGGAGTGAGTATCCACAAAACCACGCCCAGTGCTAGCAAGCAAGAAGAACGTGTGACGAACGCGTCGTGAAAAGAGGAGGACGACGACGCAGCAACGACTCGAGTGAGTCGGCCTCCCGCCCCAGCTTTTCCCCGCCGCCCGGGCACGACTCGTTGCATATTGGATTTTCAATGCCTCGTCGTGCGCTCGACACGACACCAGCCACAAAGACCTGGACAAAAAGCAAACCCCACGCAAACCAAAAAACAAAGCGCGCTTGTCATCGTCCTAGGCTTTTCGCTGCGCCAGAAGAAGTGGATGGTGGGCCTCGCCCCACTTTTCGGTCCAATTTCCCCCCTAGCCAGCCCAATACTCGAAGAGCTGGCGGCGAGAGGCTTGACGTCGCGGTAATTAGTTTGGCCTTGCCATGGCTCCTATACACTTGTTGTTTTGTTTGTTCTGTGTTGTTGCTCCCCACCACTTTTGTTGGGATATCGTCGACTGGGGTTTGTTGTCGTTGTTTGCCTGTTCTTTGACAAGCAATGCCTCTGCCCAATCAGAGGGCAGCCTCTGTGTTGCTTGCGTGTGCTGCGTCGTGGCGGACAGGCGCTGATTTTGTGTGCCTGTCTTGCGGCTTTGATACAGCGCCTTTGCGGGCTTGACGCCTTACCGCGCACACACAGCTCGAGGCGGCCAATGATGCCTGTTAGCCCACGCCCCCCTTTGCCCTGGGGGTGTGTGTGTGCTGCCTGGCGCGCGTGCCTTGACGATCGACGCAGCATCACTTTGCTTGCCTCGTTTGCCTCCTGGTCGCTCTGTGACCGCACACTCACGACTTACAACAAGCCCCGCCCGCCGGGCGCTCAGGACACACAAGATGCACCCTGCACCCCGTGCCTGGTGTGTGGGGTCTGCCCCGCTGTGCGCAGTGCGCCTGCCTCTTGGGCAGGCGGGCGTGTGTGTGCGGCAATACGCTCCTAAGATAGTACTGCAGCGGCGGGGCTTTGTTTGCTTGTTAGGGTGCGCTTCCTCCCGGCCGCCGCCTCTTGGGACACACCGCGGTTGCGACATCCAGCACAGGGCAGAGCTGGCGGCCACCGGGGCGCCGTGAGCGCAGAACCATCACATCAGCACGCAGGAAGAAATGACCGCGGCAGCCCAGCCCCAAATCCCCGTCAGCTCCTGTCCGCACATTCTCATCGCCCTTCCATTCTTCCCCACAACCCCCGCCACCCCACCACAGGCAATCTTCGCCTGTCCAAGACTGCAACCATGGTATTTGACATCAAGGACAAGATGACCAAGAAGCGGGTCATCACCGGCTCCGTGCTTGGCCTCATCGCATCCCTTGCCATCGCCATGACCTGCTTCGACGCCAAGGACGGGTCCTACATCATGGCGAACGACGACCCATCCGTGCTTGCCTACACCGCTGACTATCCCACTGCGGACGCGCCCAAGCTCTTGGCCGGTGACATGGCCTGGATGCTCACCTCCACCGCCCTCGTCCTGCTCATGACCCCCGGCCTGGCCTTCTTCTACGGCGGCATGGTCCGCGCCAAGAACGTCATCTCCACCCTCCTCATGTCCTTTGTGGCCATGGGCGTGATCACCATCCTCTGGACCGTCGTCGGCTTCTCCCTCGCCTTCGGTGACACCCTCTCGGGCTACATGGGCAACCCCGCCACCTTCCCCTTCTACAACAACGTGGGCGCCGCCGCCGACACCAACTTCTCCCCCACCATCCCCCTGGCGCTCTTCTCCCTCTTCCAGCTCAAGTTCGCCATCATCACCCCCGCTTTGATCTCGGGTGCCATTGCTGAGCGTGTCCGCTTCACGTCCTACATCATTTTCATCGTCCTCTTCTCCATCTTTGTGTACTGCCCTCTGGCGCACATGACCTGGCACCCGGACGGCCTCCTCCACAAGGCCGGCATCCTGGATTTCGCCGGCGGCACCGTCGTGCACATGTCCTCGGGTTACGCTGCGCTTGTTGGCTCCATCATCCTTGGCCCCCGTAAGGACGTGAGGAAGATGCAACCTGCCAACATCCCCTTTGTCATGCTCGGGACTGCCCTGCTGTGGTTCGGGTGGTTCGGTTTCAATGCCGGCTCGGCTCTGTCGGCGTCCCCCTTGGCGGTGCAGGCTTTCTTGGCGACCAACACGGCCTCGGCGGCTGCTATGCTTACCTGGGTCTTTGTAGACCACTTCCGCGGGAGCAAGTCGACGGCGATGGGCGCGTGTGTGGGGGCTGTTGTGGGGCTCGTCGTCATCACGCCCGGTGCCGGGTTTGTCACCATTGGCGGGGCTGCATGCATGGGCATTATTGGCGCCGTGATTTGCAACATGGGGGCTCATTTCTTCAACACCAAGGCGAACATTGATGATACTTTGGATGTGTGGCCTTGCCACGGGTTGGGCGGGACGGTGGGCATGGTGCTGACCTCGTGCTTCTGCACTAAGACCGTCAATCCTTTAGGGGCTGATGGCTTGTTCTATGGCGATGCGACTGTATTCTGGCACCACCTGGTGGCGCTTGTGTGCATTATCCCCTTCATTATGGGCATGTCCTTTGTCTGCTATCAGGTCACCAACTTGATTTACCCTCTGCGTGTGGGCGAGAAATCCGAGAAGATGGGCTTGGACATGTCGCAGCACAAGGAGTCCATCATCCTCGAGAACGAGGATATGGTCAAGCCCGTCGATGACTTGGATGCCTCCAACCGCATCGAGCTTGGCTCCATGTAAGCAGGAGTCCTTTTTTTGCGCGGATGCAGGGGAGGGAGGGAGGGGAGGGAGGGAAGGAGGAGGAGCGAATTCTCCTCGTTTTTGGAGCTTGTCTCCTTTTTTGAGCTTATGTCCGTTTTTAATAACATATGGATCAGTCTATAAATATACACATGCGTTTGCTTATACAGTCTAAAGAGAGAAAAACAAAAACAAAAAAGGTCATGCTGGTGGTAGTGATGTGAGAAGGAATGTGGGAGAGAGAGGGAGGGAGGGAGGGAGGCAAGGCTGCTACTGAGAAGGGGGGCCGAGCTCTTGACCACGACAACAAAATACAGAATCCGTGTCGGGAGGAAGAAAGAAATGGAAGGAGGGAGGGAGGGAAGTAGGGAGGGTGTGATATCCGTTTTTGTCCCCTCTATACAAGTCCAATATTTGTCTCCTTTGTAAGGGAGGGAGAGAGGAAGGGAGGGAGGGAGGGAGGGAGTGAGAAACGAAAAGGAAACCCCAATTTCGCAGCAACGAAGTCGTGTATAGCCACTAGTGGTGAAAGGGGAGAAGAGAATTGATAAAGGAAGCCGGGTATCAGGTGGGAGGGAAGGAGGGAGGGAGGGAGGGAGGGAATGAGGAGCTTTGCCTGTGGATGCGCGCTTTCATAAGTGCTGCTCGACACAAAAGCAACGCAATGCATTTGTTCCTAGCGTTTCTCTCTATGTTCTTCTCTTTGCTTTGACGCTGGGGGCTCGGGCTGGGTGTGGAAGGAGAGGGAGAGTGCAGTAAGAGTAGTCAAACATTTAATCAAACATAATACAAACCATGGCCACACGAGAGAGAATGAAGAAAAGATGAACCAATCATCCAAAATTCTCACATTAAGAAACCAAACACTCGCTCGCTCTTCTTTCTCGCATTCTTTTAATTTTGCATTCGCGGCTTTTGTGTGTGTTCTGTGTCTAGTTTTCTCTCCTTATTACGTGAATAAAAAAAAGAAGAATTCATAACCTTCTCACGTGCTAAAAACAAACATCCGCTCTTGCGCCCTTCTCATTCTTCTCTTGCCTTCCTCGTCTCTGCTTTTTCTAGTTGCCTTCCTCTTTCACTTCGAGACAACCAAAACAAAAACACAAATAAAATAAAAGCGATTAAAAAAATTTGGTTTTTAGTTTTTGTATAGAAAGAGTGCATTGCTTCTTTATTTATCCTCCCTTCATCTTCTAAATCAGCGCCTCACTCTAGTTATATTGAGTACCCACTCCTAACCCCCGACCCTCAAAAGAGAAAGCCAAACAGCACGGGGAAAGCGAGAGAGAAAAAAGAGAGAAGAGCGGGACACGATACTTCCGACACACGCCCAGGAACAAGAAAGACCAAAAGCAGTGATCGCAACAAACAATTGCTGCCACGAACCACCACCACCAGCCAATCTCCCCAAAGCACATGCCCTCTTTCCCGGCCTCCTTCCCTCCCTCCCTCACTCCCTTTCCCCCCATGTTGCTTTAACGGTATCGCTTGAGGGAGAGGGTGTTGCGACGCTTCCAGGAGCCGTAGGCGGACGACCCAATGATGTTGTGCGCGCGGTGGCCACGCTTGCGCAGGCCTCGGGAAGAGCGGCCCGAGGAGGTGAGGCCTCGGAGCTCGCGGTGCTTGTGGGTGGGGTTGACGATCCAGTTGACGCGGGCGTCGCGGCGGATGGCCTTGTGCTGGGGGTCGACGAGGATGACCTCGTAGTACTTGTACGTCGCGTCCTGGTTGATCCAGTAGGAGTTCAGCACGCGCAGGCCTCCCAACTTGCGGCCGGCACGCTCCTCAGCCTTGGACTTGAGGTTGCGCACCCACTTGAGCTGGTTGATCCCCTGGTTCTTGGGCTTCCCGTAGACGATGCCCTTGGGGTTGGGACGCTTACGCCCACCTCGTCGGACGGCCACGCGGTAGATGACGAAGCCCTGCTTGGCCTTGTAGCCGAGGCGATGAGCCTTGTCCGTGCGCGTGGGGCGGTTCATCTTGTAGATCTTGGGCAATTGGCGGTACTCCCACGCCCGCACACGCAGCAGGAAGCGGAGCAGGTCCGCCTGCTTCTTCCGCCAGAGCTCCTCCAGGAACTTGTAAGCCCCCATCGTTCCTGTGGCGCGGTGGTGATGGTGGTGTAGGTGAAGGTAGTAGAGGTGTGTGAGTGTGTGTGATTGGTGGCCGCGTGGTTTGATTTGCATAGAGACAAAGGGACAAGCAAGGGCGTGACGGTGAAGAAGGGAGGGAGGGAGGGGAGGCTGGGAGCGTGTGGTGCTGCTTCGCCTGCCCTGACCTCTCCTTCCATTCCTCTCCCCAACCATGCCCACACCCCATGGCCTCGCACATTGGTAAATGTGCCTGCCTTGTGGGCGTGCATGCGGGGTGGGGTGACTAGGGCCTAGAGACAAGGGAGGGCTGGGTGAGGGAGGCCTCCTCGCCCGTCCATTCGCGATGAGGAGTAGAGCCGTTGCCACTAAAACGCAGATTGTTGTCGCGGGCGCATCATCATCATCTCCTCAATCTCAAGCAATGTCTCCTGCCTTGTGCTCGTGTGTCCTCACTCCTCGTCCACACCACCCACCCACACACACACACACAGGAGCTGCCAAGAGAGAGCTTGGCTGGGCGGCGCGTCGACACTCCACCACCACCAGCCAGTCGACCTCCCCTCCCTTTCCTCACCTGCAAGAACCAAGACACAAGCACACAAGGGGCAATTCCGCCGCACTAACAAAGCAAGCAGCATGGGCATCATCACGCAGATCACCTCGCGCGGGGAGCTTCAAACGTTCCTAGCGGACAACTCCAAAGCCATCCTCGGCTTCCATGCCTCCTGGCTCCGTGGCTCCACCTCCCTAGTGGAGAGCGTGCTCCTCGCCGCAGCCACCGCCGCAGCCACCCCAGCAACGATGACGACGACGACGAATGAGATAAGTGGAAGGACGGTCAGTTGGCATGCTGAATTGGAAGTAGGGAGCTTGGACGTCGGCTTGTATGAGGATTTAACGTTCGAGGCCGAGGTGGGGAGTGTCTTGCCTTGCTTCAATTTCTATCGGGATGGCCGCCGGGTGGGGGGGGTCAAGGCAGGCGACAATGACGGTGGTGGTGGAAAAGGAAATGCCAATGGAAATAACAATGGGAATGGAAGTCGGAAAAACAGCACCTTAGAAGGGCTATTGAACGCCTGCCGCTCCTTCGTCACCTCCATGGACCAAGACGACGACGACAACAACGGCAACGCCCCCTCCCTCCCTCCCTCCCCTCACCCTCCACCACCCTTCCACCTCCTCACCGCCATCCCTCCCGGCGAACCCCTCCTCCTCTTCATCGCCGGCGACCGGTCCAAAGTCGGCAAATCATCCATCTGCCTCGCCCTGCTCGGGTCCCTCCTCCGCCTGGGCTTCCACCCCTCCCATCTCGCCTACATCAAACCCGCCACTCAATGCGAGGCCCCCCAGCTCGTCACAGCCTGGTGTGACTCCGTCGGGATCGCTAATAGAGGTGTTGGCCCCGTGGTGTTCTTCAAAGGTTTTACTCGTGAATTTCTCAAGGGGAACATAGGAACATCTTCTGACCTCCTAAATGATGCCTGTGCGGGCGTCCATGCCATAGGGAAAAACAAACAGATCGTTCTTGTAGATGGGGTGGGTTATCCTGCTGTTGGTTCTATTTGTGGGGTGAGCAATGCAGATATTTGCAAGACGCTTGGTGATTGTCCTGTGTTGTTGGTCGGTCGAGCGGGGGTGGGAGATGCGGTGGACTCGTTTAATTTGAACGCGACGTTTTTTAAGTATAGGGGAGTGAGGGTGTTAGGGGCAATTTTTAATAGACTGCCAAAAGAGGGGTTTTATTCGTTCGAAGCGTGTAGGGAGGCGGTGGGTGGGTATTTTGACCAGTACCAGGGGGGGGGGAGGGAGGGAGGGAGGGAGGGGTGTAGGGCTTATGGGTTTGTCCCGGAAGTGGAGGAGTTGGGGAGGGTGAGGGAGGAGATGGAGGAGGAGCATGCAGCAGCAGCAGCAACAGCAGCGGCAGGAGCTGCTGCTGGGGAGGGGGAGGAAAGGAGGGAGGAAGGGCGGAGGATGCGGATGGCGGAGGTATTGATCGAGGCATTTAGACAGCATGTGGATTTGGAGGGATTGCTGAATGATGCCTGGGAGTATAGGAAGGGGTGGACGGCGCAGCAACAACAGCAGCAGCAGCAGCAGTCGGTGATGGTGGGAGGAGGAGGAGGAGGAGGGGGTGGAGGAGGGGGAGGGTGGAGGGCGGGAATGATTCCTTCTGTCCCGTCTGGAGGAAGTGGAGGAGGAGGAGGAGGAAGGGGGGGAGGAGGCACAAGTATTGTATCGGTGCCTGGCATGATGGCACCCGTGGCAGTACCGGCAGCATTGCCAACAGCAGCACCAGCAGCACCAGCAGAGGAAGGAGGAGGAGGAGGAGGAGGGGGAGGGATGTGTGCCTATGTCCCCGGACAGAAGCGGAAGAGCAGGGAGGAGATTGAGCAGGCGGCGAAGAAGGAGGGGGCGAAGGGTGGATGAGGATCGTAAGCCCTCGAAAGCACAATGGTTGAGGGAGGGAGGGAGGGAGGGAGGGAGGGGGGGAGGGAAGCAGGGAGGAGGGAGGAGGGAACATGCACATATTGTGAATAGCATGTTTTTCTTCTTCATCCTCTCTTCTTCATTTCTTCTTCCTTTTCTCTTTTTTCCAAGCAAAACCTATAACCCCCAAAACGTGATTTCGAGGAAGGAGCAAGGGAGGGAAGGAGGGAGGGAGGGAGGGAGGGCTGCTAGGAGCCACGCTTCATAATGACGGCGCTCTTGACGTAAAGGGCCTCTTGGTGGTGTGGCACGACCATGTCACGCTGGTTAGAGCAACCCGGTCAGAGCCTTGAGACCGAAGCGGGGCGAGAAAGCAGCAGCAGTCAAAAAAAGAGGAGGGAAGGAGGGAGGGAGGAAGGGCGAGAAGCAAGCCAGGGTGGAACATTGTCGATATAGCATACAAAATAAAAACAGAAGAAACAACAAGAGAAAAGATCCAGCGAAAACCCACAAACCATATAAATGTATAAAACATCGTATTTACGTTTTACATTCATATCATCTCATCATCCTTCTATCCTCCTCCTCCTCCCCCCTCCTTCTCCCCCCCCTCCCTCCTCTCCTTCCTCCTTGCCAAGCCCGCCAACTTCCCCTCCCACTCTACACATTTCCTCGACAACAAGCCCACCACCTCATCATACACCGTCAGCACCTCCTCCATCTCCCTCGCCAACGCCACAGCCACTGCCTCTATA
>Ga0105054_10008899_pt1 | contig 13184 bp, 10 predicted proteins | sample BON02_FD_78091 | JGI IMG/M metagenome (GOLD analysis project Ga0105054, IMG submission 78091) | Freshwater microbial communities from Lake Bonney liftoff mats and glacier meltwater in Antarctica - BON-02 (megahit assembly) | ecosystem: Environmental > Aquatic > Freshwater > Ice > Glacier...
ACCTGCCGCCCCTTGCGCCATTCGCTCAGTTGCCCTTTGCGCGCCTGGATGTACCACCCGAGGCCCGACAGCTTGCGGTTCACCGAGATGCGGATCAGCCGGTCGTCGCTGGCGTTCTCCACCAGTTGGTTGGCAAGGTAGACGCCCTCGGGCTCGTCCACCCCGATCACCGCGCGATCCGGCCCACCTTCGGCGAAAAGGCGCCGTTTGGCCGCGAAATAGCCGCCCATGCCGCCGTGCCGGTCAAGGTGGTCGGGCGACAGGTTGGTGAACACCGCGATGTCGGGGGTCAGGGCGCGGGCCAGGTCGGTCTGGTAGCTGCTGAGTTCCAGAACGACGACCGCGCCCTCGCCCGGCGGGTCGATGTCGAGCACGCCGCGCCCGATGTTGCCCGCCAACTGGCAGGGTTTACCGGCTTCGATCAGGATGTGGTGGATCAGCGCCGAGGTGGTGGATTTGCCGTTGCTGCCCGTCACCGCCACAACGCGCGGCGGGCTTTCCAACTGGTCCCAGGTGCCCAGCGCGAGGCTGCGGAAGAACAGCCCGATGTCGTTGTCCACCGGCACCCCCGCCTCCATCGCCCGCGCGATCAGCTTGTTTGGAGCCGGATAGAGATGGGGGATACCCGGCGACACGATCAGCGCCGCCACATCGCCCCAGGCCTCGGCGCGGGTCAGATCGTGCAGGGCCAGCCCCTGTTCGGCGGCCTTGTCGCGCGCCTCGGGGCTGTCGTCCCAGCACAGCGCCACGGCGCCCCCGGCGGTCAGCGCGCGCGCCGTGGCCAGCCCGGTGCGCCCCAGCCCCAGCACGGCGATTCGTGCGCCCTCATATCCTCGTACCGGAATCATGACCTTCCCCCGTGCTGCCCTGTCTGCGGTCTAGCGCAGGGGGCGGGCGGCGGAAAGGCTCAGCGCAGTTTCAGCGTCGCCAACCCGATCAGTGCCAGGATCAGGCTGATGATCCAGAACCGGATCACGATCTGCGGTTCGGCCCAGCCGCGCTTCTCGAAATGGTGGTGGATCGGCGCCATCAGGAACACCCGCTTGCCGGTGCGCTTGAAATACAGCACCTGAATGATCACCGACAGCGCCTCGACCACGAACAGCCCGCCGACGATCCCGAGCACCAGTTCGTGCTTGATGGCCACCGCGATGGCGCCCAGAGCGCCGCCCAAGGCCAGCGATCCGGTGTCGCCCATGAACACGGCGGCGGGGGGGGCATTGTACCACAGGAACCCGAGCCCGCCACCGATCAGACCGGCGGTGAAGATCAGCAATTCGCCGGTTCCGGGCACATAATGCACCTCAAGATAGTCGGTGAAATCGACCCGGCCCACGGCATAGGCAATCACCCCCAGCGTGCCCGCCGCGATCATTACCGGCATGATCGCCAGGCCGTCAAGACCATCGGTCAGGTTCACCGCATTGGCCGCGCCCACGATCACGAACATCGCAAAGGGAATGAACAGATACCCCATGTACAGCAGCACATCCTTGAAGATCGGGAAGGCGAGGTTGTAGCTGAGTTCGGGCGGGTGATGCCAGGCCGCCCAGACCGAGGCGACGGCGGCGATGGCAAAGCCGATCAGCAGGCGCATCCGCCCCGACAGCCCGGCATGGGAGTTCTTCGTCACCTTGGCATAGTCGTCGGCGAACCCGAGCAGCCCGAAGCCCACCGTGACCAGCAGCACCATCCAGACATAGGGATTGTCCAGCCGCGCCCACAGCAGGGTCGACAGGGTGAGGGCCGACAGGATCAGCAGCCCCCCCATGGTGGGGGTGCCTGCCTTGGACGTGATATGGCTTTGCGGCCCATCCTCGCGAATCGGCTGGCCGTGGCGCTGGCGGCGGCGCAGAAGGTTGATCAGGGGAAGGCCGAAGATGAACCCGAAGATCAGCGCGGTGAAAAACGCCCCTCCGGCCCGGAAGGTGATATAGCGAAACAGGTTGAAAACATCGCCACCATCCGAAAACTCCGTCAACCAGTACAGCACTTACACCGCCCCCTTGTCACGGCGCGTCGCACCCTCGCGCACGGGCACCTCGCCCGGCGTGGCGTCCCGATGGCCCAATTTGCGGATCGCGTCAACAACCGCGCTGACCTTGATGCCCTTGCTGCCCTTGACCAGAACGATATCCCCGGCGTCCACCAGCGTATGGGTCTTGGCCACCAGCGCCTGGGCCTCCATCATCCAGTGGCCGCGCTTTTCCTCGGGCAGCGCGTCGTGCAACGCCATCATCCGCGGGCCGACACAATGGATCACGTCGGCGCTGCGCAGGGACGGCAGATCGGCGATGGCGCGGTGCATCGCGATTTCATCCGGCCCCAGTTCCAGCATGTCGCCAAGAATCGCGATGCGGCGCCCCTTGGCGATGCGGCCCACCCCCTGGGTCGGCTGGCTCGCGGCCAGCACCTCAAGCGCTGCGGCCATCGAGGCGGGATTGGCGTTGAAGGCATCGTCGATCAGTTCGATGGACAGTTGAGGATCCAGCGGGTCAAGCTGCACGCGCTCGCGGGTGCCGCGCCCGGAGGGCGGCGCCCAGTTGGCGATGTCGCAGGTCAGGATGGCGGGGTCGCAACCCAGCGCCTCGGCCGCCGCGATGACGGCCAGGGCGTTCATGGCGAAATGGCTGCCCTGGGTCGAGACCTTGAACAGCAGCGGCTGACCGTCGCGCTGCGCCTGCACCACGGTCGCCCGATCGCCCACCGTCACCTCGCGCAGGCGATAGTCGGCGGCATCGCTGCGCCCGAACCCGACGATCCGCGCGCCCGCTTGCGTTGCGGCGGCGGTCAGGATGGCGGTGTTGGGCAGGTCCATGTTCACGATGGCCACGCCTCCAGGCTCCAGCCCGATGAAGATGCTGGCCTTTTCCACGGCAATCCCGTCAATGTTCTCGAACGCCTCAAGATGGGCGGCGGCCACCGTCGTGATCATCGCGACATGGGGGCGCGCCATACGCGCCAGCGGCGCGATCTCGCCGGGGCGGTTCATGCCGATCTCGATCACCGCGAAATCGACGTCGGCGGGCATCCGCGCCAGGGTCAGCGGCACACCCCAGTGGTTGTTGTAGCTGGCCACCGAAGCATGGCAGGTGCCCTGCCCCGACAGCACCGTGCGCAGCATTTCCTTGGCCGAGGTCTTGCCCACCGATCCGGTCACGCCGATCACCTTGGCGCGGGTGTGTTCGCGGGCATACCGGCCCATGGCCTCAAGGGCCGGCAGAACGTCGTCCACCACCAGCAGCGGCGCGGTTTCGTCCACCTCATCGGGAATGCGCGACACCATGCAGGCGGCCGCGCCCTTTTCCAGGGCCTGCACGATGAAATCATGGCCATCGCGCACATCGCAGAGCGCGACGAACAGATCGCCGGGTTGCAGGGTGCGGGTGTCGATGGACACGCCCGTGGCGCGCCACGGCGCCAGCGAAATGCCCCAGGTCGCCTCGACAGCCATGGCCGAGGTCCAGAGCACCGGCGCGCTCATGCGACCCGCCCGTCAAGGGCGGCGACGGCGACGCTGGCCTGTTCCACATCGTCGAACGGAAAGACCGCATCGCCGATGGTCTGGCCCTTTTCGTGCCCCTTGCCCGCGATCAGCAGGGCATCGCCCGGTTCCAGCGCGTCGACACCCCGCAGGATCGCCTCGGCGCGGTCGCCACATTCGGTCGCGTCCGGATCGGACTTGAGGATTTCTGATCTTATCACGGCAGGATCCTCGGATCTGGGGTTGTCATCTGTCACTATTCTGACATCGGCATGTTCGGCGGCTGCGGCACCCATCAGCGGACGCTTGCCCCTGTCGCGGTCGCCGCCGGCGCCGTACACCACCACGAGACGGCCCATCACATGGGGGCGCAGATTGCTGAGCGCGGTGGCCAGGGCATCGGGCGTGTGAGCATAGTCGACGAACACCGCCGCGCCGTTGTCGCGCGTCGCGGCCAGTTGCATCCGGCCCGACACGGTCTGCACCCCCTCCAGCGTGTCGAACACCCGGGCGGCATCGTCGCCACAGGCGATGGCAAGGCCCGCCGCGGCCAACACGTTTTCGGCCTGAAACCCGCCGATCAGACCCAGCCGCACCTGCCGCGCCTGGCCGTTCCACGAAAACCGCAGGCTCTGACCCGTGGCATCGAACCGCTGATCCAGAATCCTCAGAGCGGCATCGGCACTGCGACCGATGCGCAGCACATCCTGCCCTCGCGCCTCGGCAATCGCTGCCATCTCGGGGCCGCGCGGATCGTCGACGTTGATCACGGCGATGGCGTCTTCGGGCAGAACCCGGTCGAACAGACCCGCCTTGGCGGCGAAATAGTCGTCCATCGTGACGTGGTAATCCAGATGGTCCTGGGAAAAGTTGGTGAAGGCTGCCGCCGACAGGCGCACACCGTCCAGACGCCGCTGGTCAAGCCCGTGGCTGGACGCCTCCATCGCGCAATGGGTCACGTCGGCATCGGCAAGCCGCGCCAGCATCGCGTGCAGCGTCACAGGTTCCGGCGTTGTGTGTTTCAACGGCGCCTCTTGGGCGCCCTCCACCCCGGTGGTGCCGAAATTCACTGCGCTGTGGCCCAGCAAGCCCCAAATCTGGCGGGTGAAGGTGGCCACCGATGTCTTGCCGTTGGTGCCCGTGGTGGCGACGATCACCTCGGGTTGGCGCGCGAACCAAAGCGCGGCGGCAAAGGCCAGCGTCTGGCGGGGGTCTTCGGCCAGCACCAGCGCCGCCCCGGACGAGGCGAGATCGTCGGCGGCGACGCGCGCCCCCTCGCGGTCGGTCAGGATGGCGCTGGCCCCCATTCGCAGGGCATACTGGATGAATTCACCGCCATGCACGCGGGAGCCGGGAAGGGCGGCGAACAACGCCCCCTCGTGTACCGCGCGGCTGTCGACCACCAGTTCGGTGATCACGGCCTCGCGCCCCATTTGCGCCGTCAGACCCAGATCTGCCAGCGTTGCCGTCTTGCCCATTTCCATCCCCGATCTGGCCCCGATCCGACCCTGCCTCAGTTCGAGGTGAGTGTTACCTCAGGTGCCTTGATCTCTTCAATGATCGGTCTCAGCCCCAGCAGGGGTGCCACCCGGCGGATCACCTCGGCGGCCACCGGAACGGCGGTCCAGCCTGCGGTGCGGCGCGGTTTGTCGGACGAATTGTCCGACGCCTCGTCCATTGAGATGATCAGGGTGTATTCCGGGTCGGACGAGGGGAAGATGGCCGCAAAGGTATTGATATTCTTGTCTTCGTAATAGCCGCCGGTGTGCTTTGGCTTGTTCGCCGTGCCGGTTTTGCCGCCCACCTCATAGCCTGGCACACGGCCGAAACTGGCGGTGCCGCGCGTCACCACCTGGCGCAGCATGTCGCGCGACGCGGTCGACACCTCGCGGCTCACCACACGCGGCCCCAGCGCCACACTGTCGTGGCGCAGCAGCGTCGGCTTGACCAGGGTGCCGCCGTTCAGCAGCGAGGAATAGCCCGCCGCAAGGTGCAGCGGCGAGGCGGCGATGCCATGGCCATAGGAGGCGGTGATCGTCGTGATCTCGCTCCAGTTGCTGTGATAGATCGGCTTGGCGCCCGGCGCCTCGACCAGTTCGACGGGGGTGGGTTCGAGAAAGCCGAGGGTGCGCAGGAATTCCTTTTGCCGCACGCCGCCGATTTCCATCGCCATGCGCGCCGTGCCCACGTTTGAGGAATGCACGATCACATCGGTCACTGACAGTTTCGGGCCGTAATTCTTGTTGTCGAATTCGCGGATGGTGAACCGGCCCCATTTCATCGGCGCATCGGCATCGACCATGGTGTTCGCCTTGGTCAGACCCAGTTCCATCGATTGGGCGGTGGTGAAAATCTTGAACGTCGAACCCAGTTCGTACACCCCCTGCACCGCCCGGTTGAACAACGGGCTGTCGGCGGGATCGCCGGTCAGCGCCGGGGTGGGCCGGTCGTTGGGGTCGAAATCGGGCAGCGACACCATGGCGACGATCTCGCCGGTGTGGATGTTCATCAGCACCGCCGCCGCCCCCTTGGCATTCATCAGCTTCATGCCGCCATACAGCACCTGACGCACCGCCGTCTGCACCGACAGGTCGATCGACAGTTCCAGCGGCCGCCCGCCATTGGCCGGATCGCGCAGGAAATCGTCGAACGCCTTTTCCACACCCGCCACGCCGATCACCTCGGCGGAATGCACACCCTCGCGCCCGAAACTGGCACCGCCCAGGATATGCGCGGCCAGCTTGCCGTTGGGATACAGCCGCATCTCGCGCGGGCCGAACAGCAGACCCGGATCGCCGATGTCATGCACGGCCTGCTTCTGTTCGGGGCTCAGCTTCTTGCGAATCCACAGGAACTTTCGGCTGCCACTGAAATCTTCCAGCAGTTCCTTTTCATCGAGTTCGGGGAAAATCCTGGCCAGTTCGCGCGCCGCCCTGGCCTTGTCCACCATGATCGGCGGCTGGGCATAAAGCGAATTGGTAAAGAGGTTTGTCGCCAGAATCCGGCCATTGCGGTCGGTGATGTCGGCCCGCTGTGCGAGGATGGCGGCCCCGGTTGCCCTGGCGCGGGGTTCTTCCGCCTCGGACGCGGCCAGAAGGCCCATGCGCGCGCCCACCAGCGCGAAGGCGCAGAAAAAGAACACCGACAGCACCAGAAGCCGCCCCTCGGCCTGAAATCGCGATTTGTCGCGCATTTCCTCGTGGCGCAGGCGCAGGTTCTCGGCCTCGATGGCATCGGGGTTCTCGCCGGTTTCGCGCGCCCGCAGGATGCGCGCGAGGGGGCGAAGGGGGGTGCGGATCATGGCTGGTCTCCCTGGACGGCAACAGAATTGTCGATTTCAAGCGTGACGGCCTCGGGCGCCACGGGATAGGACAGCTGATCGACCCGCCCGAACTGTTCGGGGGTCAGCGGCAGCAGGCTGAGCCGCTCGAAATTCATGTTCACCAGATCGTTCAGGCGTTCAGGGCGGTTCAGATAGGCCCATTCGGCGCGCAGCACCGCCAGCGCCTCGCGCCGTTCGCCGATGTCGCGCTGCAGCCGGTCGACTTCCTTCAGCGCCTGCTGGGTCTGGTAGTTCTCGTTATAGGCCCAGAAGGCCAGCCCCATGACCGCCATCGCGGACAGGACGTAAAGCACGCTTTTCATCGTCGGATTTTCCCCTGGTGGTCATATTTCGGCAGACCCAGCGCGGCGCGGTCAACCGCGCCTGCGGGCGCGTCGGTGCGCCGCCCCACGCGCAGCCTGGCCGAGCGGGCGCGCGGATTTTCGGACAGTTCCTGCGCATCCGGGCCGATGCCCTTGGACAGCCTGTCGAAGCGCGGGCTTTCGCTGCCCATGTCGGGGGCATAGCGGTTGGCATTGCCGCCGCCGCCGCTGCGCTGGGTGAAGAACCGCTTGACGATGCGGTCCTCCAGCGAATGAAAGCTGACCACGGCCAATAGGCCGCCGGGTTTCAGCGCCCGCTCGGCGGCTTCTAACCCCGCCACCAACTGGCCGAATTCATCGTTCACGGCGATGCGAATCGCCTGGAACGTGCGCGTCGCGGGGTGGCTCTGCCCCGGCTTGGGACGGGGCAGGCACCCCTCCACGATCCGCGCGAGATGGCGGGTGGTTTCCACGGCACCCTCGGCCCGGATCTTCACGATGGCCCGGGCAATGCGCCGCGCCGCCCGTTCCTCGCCGTAGTGGAATATCACATCGGCCAGTTCGTCCTCGGGGGCCGCATTGACCAGATCGGCGGCGCTGGGGCCGGAATCGCCCATGCGCATGTCAAGCGGGCCGTCCTTCTGGAACGAAAACCCCCGCTCGGGGCGGTCCAGTTGCATCGAACTGACACCCAGATCAAGGACGACACCGTCCAGCGGTTCGCCCGCCAGACTGTCCAACTCGGAAAATATGCCCTCGATCAGGATCAACCTGTTGCCGAACGCCCCTGCCCAGGCCTGGGCCATGTCGAACACCATCGGGTCACGATCCACCCCGATCACCCGGTCGGCCCCCGCCCCCAGCAATCCGCGCGCATAGCCGCCGGCGCCGAACGTGCCGTCCAGCCACAGCCCGGAAACAGGCGCGATGGCGGCCAGCAAGGGGCGCAGCAACACGGGAACATGATCGGGGGGCGGCGCGGGGGCGACCATGGGGTCAGCCCTCATCGTCCGTGAGATAGATCGCCGGATCATAGGATGGATCATACCCCACTTCCTCGCGCGTCGGGTGGGGCCGTTTGGCGGCATAGGTTTCGGGTTTCCAGATCTCGAAGGTTTCACCCTTGCCGATCACCGCAGCGGCGCCATCGATCCCCAGCTTTTCGCGCAGCTTTGCCGACAGGACGATCCGCCCGGTCTCGTCAAGCGTTGCCTGCGTCGTCTGAGAGGCGAACAGCGTCTGCAACTCCTCGCGCTTTGCCGACCGGGGCTTCTTGGAGATCGTGCGAAGATTCTCCATCAGGTTCTGAATGGTAAGCACTTCCAGATAATTGCGCCGATGGTCGCCATAAACGATGTACATGCTGGCGTTCTTGCCGGACTCCCACTTGGGATCGCCCTGTTCAAGCTCGCGGCGGAATTCGGCAGGGATCGACAAGCGGAACTTGCTGTCGATCTTGTTTTCGTGTTCTCCGATGAACACTGCAAACACGTGCCGTTTCCTTCTTTGATCCCGCCCGGTTTTGGTGTAAAATGAGCCTCGAAACGGAAAACGGCGAACCGTACTGCTGCCACTGTACGGTCCGCCGCCTGTCACCCGTTTCCGGGGTTGGTCCGACTGCGCGCGCCACCTGGGGGGATGTCTGCTCGCCCGCGCGCCGGATCTGGTGTGTCCGTTGCCGGACGATATGTCGAAGAAGTAAGTGTGCCTGTATGAAGCCTATGCCTCTGTTATCATTCACGGTTTTGAAGTCTTTCCGCTCCGCCCCGTCTGCTCTCCGATGTGAAAAGGGATAGCTTGGGAACTCTTGGGAAGCAATGGGAAATGTCCTATGGCGCCTGACAAGGCCTGTTCACCTGTGGCACGAACAACACAAATTTCAATGAATTTGTCATTCGCTTTACACAATATAGGTGAACACTTGCCTACCCCACACAACATGTAGATCTGGCATGGATTGAACTTTTTGCGGTCGATGCGGTAAAATCCGACCGTCGATGCCTGGAAAACAGCGGTTCAGGTGAGATATACGTCGAATCCCCTCAAGAATCTCACCAATCACGGTGCTGTGATTCGCGATTTGGCTGAATTGTGGGGACCGATTCACAGATCGACAGACCCTGCGCCCGGCCAGTGCACGAAAAATCGGCCTGGCCCCTTCCTGATCCCATGATTTCCCAAATGCCGGATCAGAACCGCAGTCTTACCCACAATTTCCCAAACCAGGCGCTCAGGCGACCCCCTGGGTCACCAGAACCGAGGCCAACCGCCCATAGGCGTCGGCTGCCGGCCCATCGCCGAGCGCAATCGGCGTGCCCGCATCCCCCGCCAGCCGCACATCCAGCGCCAGCGGCAACTCGCACAGGAACGGCAGACCCAGCGCCAGCGCCTCGGCCCGCACGCCGCCCTGCCCGAAGATGTGGGATTCCCCCCCGCAATGGGGGCAGATGAACACCGACATGTTCTCGATCAGGCCCAGGATCGGGGTTTTCAACGTGCGGAACATGTCGATCGCCTTCCTCGCATCCAGCAGGGCCACATCCTGGGGCGTCGACACCACGATCGCGCCCGTCACGTCATAGCGCGTGCACAGCGTCAGTTGCACATCGCCCGTGCCCGGCGGCAGGTCGATGATCAGCACGTCCAGATCGCCCCATTCCACCTGCCCCAGCATCTGTTGCAGCGCCCCCATCAGCATGGGTCCGCGCCAGACCACCGCCTTGGCCGGGTCCAGCATCAGCCCGATGGACATCATCGTCACGCCGTGCGCCTTCAGCGGAATGATCGTCTTGCCATCGGGCGAGGCGGGGCGCGCGTTCACGCCCATCATCCGCGGCTGCGACGGGCCGTATATATCGGCATCGAGCAGGCCCACCCTGCGCCCCTGCCGGGCCAGCGCCACCGCCAGGTTCGAGGATACGGTGGATTTGCCCACGCCGCCCTTGCCCGACCCGATGGCCAGGATGTGCTTCACCCCCGGCACCTTTTCCACCGCCCCCTGGGACGGGGTCGGGTGACGGCCCAGTTTGAGGTTCGGCGCGGCCTTCGGGGCCTGATGCGCGGTCAGCACCGCCGAAACGGCGGTGACGCCCGGCATCTCGCCCACCAGCCGTTCTGCCGCCTGGCGGATCGTGCCCATCTTCTGGGCCACGTCGGGGCTGGGCGCCTCGATGACAAAGCGCACCGTGCCGCCGTCAATCACCACAGCGCGCACCATGTCGGCCGAGACAAGGCTGCCGCCATCGGGCAGGGCAAGGCCTGACAGGGTGTCGAGAATCGCTTCGCGGGTGACGGCCATGGATGCCTCCGTTCTGAACCGGGGCCAGCATGCATGTCTGGGCCGCAGCAGCAAGGCGGCTTTCCGAAACGCCTGAAAAACGGGCGAGCCGCCTCACTTTGGGTCAACACTACATATGCATTTGCTGCATGGCAGCATTGAAGAAATCCGGGATTGCGCACTTGCAGCATTCACCTATCTTCAACTCAACACCACACGGCGAGCCAACGCCAGAAACCGATGAGGTAGAGAAATGGCTTATATGACGAACACCCGCGGCGCTGTCCGCTCCGACATCACCGGCCGACTGACGGCCTTCGTTGCAAACACCCGGTCACGGATGGCGCAGTACAGCACATTCCGCCGCACCCGTGACGAACTGAACGCATTGACCGACCGCGAACTGGCCGATCTGGGCATCAACCGCACCATGATCCGCGAGATCGCACAGGAAGCCGCCTACGGCAAGGCCTGAGTCGAACCAATCAGAGGGCCTCACCTCCTCCCGAGGTCATCTGTTTCTTGCGGCGGCATTCACCTCCTCCCGAATGTCGCCGCATTTTTACAACCGGGGTTCGGGCGCATCGCCCCCACTCCAGAAATCGCCAGGCTCTCTCCTCCCATTGGGCCTGAGTGATGAACGCGGTGGCACTCACCTCCTCCCGAGTGTCACCGCACCTTTTCGGGGCATCGCCCCACCGGCATGGTGCGCCCCCTCCTCCCTTCAGGGCGTGCGTGAACAGACGGCGGCATCCTCCTCCCTGGGTGCCGCCGTTTTCATGCGGTCAGCCGCTGACGGGGCTCTTCGCAATAGATGATGAGATCGCGGTCGGGCATCGGGGCGCGCAGAATCTCGATCGAGCGGGGCAGGATAGTGAACAACTCGCCTGCCGCGAACATGGATGTGGCGGTCAGCAGCACGATCCGGCATTTCGGTGCGGTCATCCTTGTGGCGGCAAGGATGGAAAAATTGTCCTCGCGTTCGCAGAACGGATCGACCAGCAGCAGATCGAAGGGCGCCCGGCGCAGGAGCGACAGCGCCTTTTCGGCGTGAAGCGCGGCGGTGACGGCATGGCCCGCTTCGACAAAGGCGGCGACGCGGCGCGCGCGCAGCGCACCGTCGGGTTCGACGATCAACACATTCATTCTGAAACTCTTTCGTACCGTTCTGGGACCGGCTCAGCGATACGCGATTCGGGTAAAGCAACCGGCAAGAACACCGGTTGGATTGTTCAGAACGACGCGATGTCGTTCAGAACGACGCGATGTCGTTCAGAATGGCACATCGCCCGCGCTGGCGGCATCGACGACAAACCGCGCGACGACCTTTTTCGCGCCCGCCTTGTCGAATTCGATGTCAAGCTTGTCGCCCTCGATCCCCATGACGGTGCCATAGCCGAACTTGGTATGAAACACCCGGTCGCCCGCCGTATGGGCCGACAGCGCCGTGGCGTCGATCACCATGTTGCGGCTTTCGCGCGGTTGGCCCATGGGGCGTTGAGCGCTGCGGGCCTGAAGCCTTTTCCAACCGGGCGAGTTGTACACATTCGCCTCGGCAACCCTCTGGTGCAGGCCCGATTGCGATCCCATGGCGATGCTGGGCGACGCCTGCGCCGCCATACCCGCCGCACCATACCCCCCGCCATAAAGGCCTGGGGGCGTCAGCACCTCCACATGATCGGCAGGCAATTCGTCGATGAACCGCGACGGCAGCGCCGATTGCCACTGGCCATAAACCCGTCGGTTGGCGGCAAAGCTGATGGTCGCCAGGCGTTCGGCCCTTGTGATGCCGACATAGGCAAGGCGGCGTTCCTCCTCCAACCCCTTGAGCCCCGATTCGTCCATGCTGCGCTGGGATGGAAACAGACCATCCTCCCAGCCGGGCAAAAACACGGCGGGAAATTCCAGCCCCTTGGCGGCGTGCAGCGTCATGATCGACACCTTTTCGCCCGCCTGTTCGCTGCTGTTGTCCATGATCAGGCTGACGTGTTCCAGAAACCCCTGCAGATTGTCGAACTGCTCCAACGCCTTGACCAGTTCCTTGAGGTTTTCCAACCGCCCCGGCGCCTCGGGCGTCTTGTCGTTCTGCCAATGGGCCACGTACCCCGATTCCTCAAGGATCTGCTCGGCCAGTTCGATGTGTGAAATCGGCGGGCGGGCGGGGCTTTCCACCTCGATCACAGCATCATTATCGACCGTGCGCACCGGCACGGTCTGGCGATGCCAGCTTGCGATCCCATCGACCAGATGGCGCAATTCGCCCGCCCCCTTGCCGCCGATCCCCTTGTCGGCCAGCAAAATCCGCGCGCCATCGACCAGTGACACGCCATGGGCGCGCGCGGTCACCTGAATGCTTTGCTGCGCCTTGTCGCCAAGGCCGCGTTTGGGGGTGTTCACGATACGCTCGAACGCCAGATCGTCATCGGGCGAGGTGGCCAGCCGGAAATAGGCCATGGCATCGCGGATTTCCAGCCGTTCATAGAACCTTGGCCCGCCGATCACGCGATAGGGCAGGCCGATGGTCAGAAACCGGTCCTCGAACGCGCGCATCTGGTGCGACGCGCGCACCAGTATCGCCATGTCATCAAGGCCCACAGCCGCCAGCCCCCGGGTGCCCCTCTGCAACGCCTCGATCTTTTCGCCGATCCAGCGCGCCTCTTCCTCGCCGTCCCAATGGCCGATCAGGCGCACCTTTTCGCCGGTTTCCTCGGCGGTCCACAGGGTTTTGCCCAGCCGCCCCTGATTGGCGTCGATCACGCCACTGGCGGCGGCAAGGAT
>Ga0105054_10008901_pt1 | contig 13183 bp, 11 predicted proteins | sample BON02_FD_78091 | JGI IMG/M metagenome (GOLD analysis project Ga0105054, IMG submission 78091) | Freshwater microbial communities from Lake Bonney liftoff mats and glacier meltwater in Antarctica - BON-02 (megahit assembly) | ecosystem: Environmental > Aquatic > Freshwater > Ice > Glacier...
AAAGGTCGGCGCGCAGAGCTCGACGCCTTCAGCGGCTACATCGTTGCGCAGCGGGCCGCACTGGGTGGCCGGGCCCCAGTCAATGAGGCGATTCTTCGACTGTCAGAGCGCATCGAGCGAGGGGAGCTGGTGCCCTCGCCGCAGAACGCGGTACTGCTCACGGATGCTCTGCTGAACGCCCGCGAGTGACTTCGGCAACGGCCGACCAATCGAGGTCGGCCAACGTGGGGTCGGCGATCGCCGCGGCGAAGAGCTCGTGAAGCACGGGGGCAATGGGAAGACGCACCCCTAGCTCGGAGGCCGTACTCTCGGCGAGCATGACATCCTTCAACCCCAGCGACATCGCAAAGCCCACGGGCTCATACCGCTGACCAGCAATGAGGGGCCCGTAACCACGGTGGACCGAACCGCTGAAGGCGGTGTGGGTCAGGATGTCGACGAATGTGCTTGAGTCGACTCCTGCCGACTCCACCAGAGTGACGGACTCCGCGATCGACTGCAGCGCATGCGCGATCGAGTAGTTCACGGCAATCTTCGCGATGCACGCGAGGCGCGGGTCAGGGCCGAGGTTCCAGACCTGCGCTCCGAGGTGCCCCAGGCTGGGCAGCGCCGTGGCGACGGCATCCGGTTCTCCCGAGGCGACAACAAGCAGGGCGCCGGTAGATGCAATGGTCGAACGGCCGAGAACAGGGGCGCTGACGTATCCCATCCCATGGCGCGCGTGCCGCTCTGCCAGCTCTGCAGCCGCGGTTGGGCTGATGGTCGCGTGGTTGACGTGAACGCGCCCGGGGGGCGCAGCCGCCAAGACTTCATCGCTGAAGACGTCGAGCACGACACGATCGTCGCTGAGCATGGAGTGCACGATCGACCGCTCGGCGAACGCCCCGGCTATGGTGTCGACGCACTCGGCATTGACTCGCTCGGCAAGAAGTTCAGCAGGGCCCCGACTGCGGTTCCAGAGGGTGACCCGGTATCCCTTATCGAGCAGTCGCGCGGCCATCCCCGCGCCCATAGCACCGAGACCGACGAAAGCGATTGACCGTCTCTGCGACTCACGCGCCGGATTCATGGGCATATCCCGTCACTCCGCAAGCGTGTGGCGCGGCACCTGCTAGTAGGGGTTCGCCACGAAGAGCTTTTGCGCCGGAAACTTCGTCAGCACCTGCGCACCGGTCTCAGTAATGACGACCTCTTCTTCGATGCGCGCCGCCGAGATACCATCGGCCGCCGGGCAGTAAGTCTCGAGGGCAAACACCATGCCCGCCTTGATCTCGACCGGATGCGTCAGAGAGTTCAGGCGCGAGATGATCGGCCGCTCGTGCAGGCCCAAGCCGAGCCCATGGCCGAACTGTAGCCCGAAGGCATCCATCTCAGTGGCGATACCGATGTCTTGCGCGGTGGGCCAGAGCTTGGCGACCTGATCGGTGCCGATACCGTCGCGCACCGCGTCGATCGCGGCGTCCATCCACTCACGTGCTTTCGAGTAGGCGTCGTGCTGAGCCGTCGTCGAGCTGCCCACCGAGAAGGTGCGGTAGTAGCACGTGCGGTACCCGTTGTACGAGTGGATGATGTCGAAGAAGGCTTGGTCGCCCGGTCGAATAATGCGATCGGTGAAGTTGTGTGGGTGTGGATTGCAGCGTTCACCCGAGACGGCGTTGATCGCCTCGACCTGCTCAGAGCCCATCTCGTAGAGCCGTTTCGAGGCGAGCGCGACGATCTCGTTCTCGCGCACTCCTGGCCTGAGCGCATCGGCGATGTCTTGGTAGACGCCGTCGACCATGGCCGCGGCTTGGCTGAGCAGCATGATTTCGTCGACGTTCTTGATCGAGCGGGCATCCAGCATTGACTGTTGAATATCGATGACCTGGATGCCCTGCGCCTGCATCTCGAACAAGAAGGCGGGCTCGACAATGTCGACGCCGACGGGCATGCCAGCGAGCCCGGCGTCGTGAAGCAGGCCCTTGATGGTGGTGACAGCCTCTTTCATGAGACCGACCTCGGGGTGGATGGCTCCGCGCAGGCCGAGCATGCCGGCGTGGCTGTGGCCTTCGTGCAGCCAGGGCGAGAAAAGCCGGTGGTGTTTGGCGGCCGAGCCGAAGTCCCACAAGTGCGGCTTTCCGTCGCGGGGCAGAAGGGCGTAGCGCGACATTTTGTCGCCGAGTGCGCCGCCGATCCAGGTCTGGGTTGTGTAGCGAATGTTGTAAAAGTCGAAAAGGAGGAACGCGCCGCACTCGGTGGCCTCGAGCGACTGCATCGCGCGGCTCAGTCGGTACTCGCGCAAGCGCGTGAAATCGACGCGCTGCTCGTAATCGACGCTCATGTGCCCGTGCGCGGGAATCATGCGCTGGTTGAAGTCGAGAGCAGAAACGAGGGGCTGCAGATCGGGGTTCGCCGACATGGTGGTGTGCTCCAAGGGGTTGTGGTGCTGGGCAATGCCCGTAGTGAGTGCTGCGGGGCGGGCGCGGCGTGCGCCCGCCCCGCAGTTCAGGGTGTGCTGTCGTCAGAGACGACCGATCACCATTCCGGTGCGACGGCGGGGTCAGTGGCGTTCGCTGCCGTGACCTTGACCGAGGGCATGAAGAGGTCGCTCTCGTACGAGCCGCCGGTCAGCACCGCGTAGGCGAGCTTCACGGCGTTTTCGCCATCCCATGACGACGACTGGAACACGGTGCCGTCGAGCTCGCCCGAGATCACCAGGGGGTTGCCAAGGAACGTGTTGCCGATCGACGTGATAAACAGCGACGCGGGGTCGATGTCACGGGCCTTGAGTGCGTCGATCGCACCGGCGACCATCGTGTCATCGGCCGCGTAGATGCCTTGCACGTTCTCGACACCGACCGCGGTCAGCATCTCAGAGGCTGCGATCTGCGAGTCATCCTTGTTCCAGTTGCCGGGCTGCTCGGCCAGGATCGAGATGTTCGGGCAGTTCGCCTCCACCGTGTCGACGAAGCCGTCGCGGCGGTTGGTGGCGGTCGAGTTACCCGTGAGGCCGTTGACGACGATGATGCCGATCTCTTCGCCATCGGCGAGTTCGCACATGATCTCGGCCGACGAGACGCCCTGACCGTAGGTGTCGGGGCCCGAGTACGCCTCGATGAGGTCCTTATCCTCCGGGTTGACGTCAGAGTTCGTGACGGTCACGGGAATGCCTGCGGCGTTCGCCGCAGCGAGGCACGGACGGATGGTGTCGCCCACGGCCGGCCACAGAATGATCAGGTCGGGCTGAGCGGCAACGGCCACCTCGCACTCGCTGGCCTGCTGGTCAGCGTCGTACTGCGAGTTCGTGATCGTCAGGTTGATACCGAGTTCGGCAGCAGCGGCCTCCATGGGGGGAAGGTAGGTGGTGCCGTAGGGCTGGTCGGTGCCCTGGGGAAGCAGCGCGTAGACCTCGAAGGTCTCGTCGCCAGAGCCACCGGCGCCAGTGCCGGTGTCTTCAGCAGCCGCACAGCCGGAGAGTACGAGCCCAGCGACGGCGATTAGACCGATGGCGGGGAGCGTGATGCGAGGGTGTCGCATGATGTGCCTCTTTCAGTTCGTGGTGGGGTTATGAACCGTCGGGGTTGACGGCTCCGCGCTCAAACGACTGCTTGAGCTTTCTCACGGCTCCGGAACGACGCGCGTACGCCGGCCAGAGCTGCTCGAAGATTGGTGGGGTCGGTGATGACTGCGAGAAGCAGAATCGTGCCAATGAAGATGTCTTGAATGTCGACCTGAACACCCGAGAAGGTGAGGCCGACCTGCAGGATTCCGAGCGAGAGGGCGCCGATGAGCGTTCCCAGCACTGATCCGCGGCCGCCGTTGAGAACGACTCCGCCGATGATCGCGGCGGCGAAGCTGGCGAGCAGCACCGTTCCTCCTGCTGTCGGGTCGGCGGCCGTGCGCTCGAGGGTGTTGATAACTCCGGCCAAGGCGGCGACGAACCCCGAGATCATGAAGCCCGTGAAGATTCGGCGGCGCACCGGGATGCCAGCGTCCATAGCCGCCTGACGGTTGCCGCCGACGGCATAGAACTCGCGACCGGCGCGCATGCGGGTCAAGAAAATCTGCAGCGCGATGAAGGCGAGAATAAAAAGGAGTACGCGCGGCGTAATCGGGCCGAGCACAGGTGCACCGAACGCGATGCCTGCGTCAATGTCCGTCAAGCGCACCGGCTTTTCATCAGAGAGTACGAACGCCAGCCCACGCAGTGCAAACAGCATGCCCAGGGTTGCGATGAAAGAGTTCACGCCCACGACGACAACGAAGAATGCGTTGAGTGCGCCGATCAACAGGCCCGTGACAAGCGCGGCGAGAATGCCCAGCCAGATGTCGGGAACGCTGGCCATGACCACGCCCGAGACAGCCAGAGTGCTCGCGACGCTCAGGTCGAGCTCGCCCATCAAGATCACTGCGGTGAGGCCGAGAGCGACGAGTCCGATCAGCGCGACGCGCCCCAGGGTCACCTGGTACGAGGTGAAGACAGAAGGCTCCAGAAAGGCGGTGACCAGTACCACGAGCGTCAGCAGCGCAAGGCCGCGCCCCTCGGTGCGTCGTGCCAGGCTCACGCGAAGTTTGTTGACGAAGCCGACGGCCTCGGTGCCGAGCTGCATGGTCTGGGTTCGCACAGCTGCCGGTGCTGGTGTCTGGGTCATTTCTTGGCCGCCCTTCGTGCGAGTGCGTCGACAGAGACGGCGGCAACGATCAAGGCGCCGATGGCCATTTGCTGAAAGCCGAAGCCGATGCCGGAGAGAACGAGAATGTTCGTGAGAACGCTGACGAAGATGACGCCGAGCAGGGTGCGCAGCACGCTTCCCTTACCACCGAACACACTCGTGCCGCCGATGATGATCGCCGCCAGTGCTCGGAAGTCGTAGCCGTCAGACATCGACGAGACGGCGGTGTTCGAAAACGCGGCGAGCACAAACCCAGCGGCCATCGCGGCGAGAGCAGTAATCACGAACGCTCCGACGACGACCAATCCAGTGTTGACGCCGGCGAGCCGGGTGGCCTCTTTGTTCGAGCCGTAGGCCCGAACCGTGAAGCCGAAGTTTGTGCGCGTGAGGACGTACCAGAGAATCAGCGTGATGATGAGGAGCACGACGGCTGAGAGCGGCACCGGGCCGATCTTGACTTGCCCGAAAAGTCGGATCGGACCGTCTTCTGGCCCGAAGAAAATGCTTCCTCCCGAGAGCCAGCGCAGCAGCCCGAGACCGATGAACGTCGTCGATAGTGTCACGATGACCGCGTTGGCCTTGAAGTAGCCGACGGCCACCCCATTGACGATGCCGTACAGCATGGCCACCAGCAGTGCCACGGCGAAGCTTGCAAGCAAACCGTACTCGTTGCTGATGCCGATGAAGATCACGGCGGCGGTGGCGACCTGCGCCACCACAGAGAGATCGAGGTAGTTGGCGCTGATCACGACGAATGTCATGCCGACAGCGACGATGCCGATGGGTGCTGCGCGATAAAACACGTCGGTGATGTTCGCGAGCGAGGCGAAGCCGTTGACGAAGATCACGGCAAACAGAATCAGCAAGATCGTGAAGACGACGATTCCGCGCTCAGACACCCACACGAGAAAGTTGAATCGCTTCTTCTCGATGCCCGGGTCATGGCTGGCGCCTTCGGCAATCGCGATCGCTTCGGTCAAAGACTCTTTCTCCGCCATCAGGCACCCACCATCGTTTCGCCAGAAGCCAGTGACATCACGGACTTCTCATCTGCATCAACACCGACGAGCGTGCCCATAATGCGGCCGTCTCTCACGACGTGAATGAGGTCTGAAAGCTCGAGTAACTCTGGAAGGTCAGAACTGACGACAAGCACCGCGGCGCCTTTGTTGGCCAGCTCACGCACAAGGCGGTGGATCTCGGCTTTCGCTCCGACGTCAACTCCGCGAGTCGGTTCATCAAGGATGATCAGCTTTGGTTCGCGACCGAGCCACTTGGCGATCACTACCTTTTGCTGGTTGCCTCCGCTGTATTCACCAACCTCGCGAAGAATCTGCGGCGGGCGCAGCCCGACGACACCGGCAAGATTGGAGACGAATGTGCTGATTGCTCCCAACCGCAAGATTCCCCATCGCGACAAAGTGTGTCTGTTCGGCAAGGCAACGTTGTCAGAGACAGACATTGACAGGGCAAGCCCGTCAGTGCGCCGTTCTTCAGGTACATAACCAATGCCGGCGCGCACTGCCGAGCCGTAGCTGCCGATCGGGTGCGCGACACCATCGACCGTGAGGGTGACGGTACCTGCTTGCCGCGGATCAGCGCCCACGATGGCGCGCACCAGTTCGGTGCGGCCTGCGCCGACAAGGCCTCCGAGGCCGACAATCTGCCGGGCCCGCACTTCGAGGTCGACGCCGTTGACATTGCGGGCGCGAATGCCCCGCGCGGCCAACACGACATCGCCGGGGCTGGCGGTGCGGCGCACTTGAAGGTCAAGCTTGAGCTCACGACCCACCATGGCATCGATCACCGCGCTGGGAGTGGTGTCGGCGATGGGGGTGGTCTCCACCAGCCTTCCATCGCGCAGGATCGTGACCGAGGTGCAGATGCGAAACACCTCGGGGATGCGGTGAGAAATGTAGATGATGGCGATGCCTGAGGCCGCGAGACGCTGCAACATGGTGAGCAGGTAGTCGGTCTCGGCCGGCGTGAGAGTGGCGGTGGGCTCATCAAGAATGAGCACGCGGGGCTTGCGAGCGACCGCGCGAGCGATCTCCACGAACTGCCGCAGCGCTACCGATAGCCGCGAGATCGGCTCTTTCAGGTCGACGCTCACGCCAATCTCGGCGAGTGCGTCGGCGGCGATCGACGCGACCTTCTTCTTGCTGATGAAGCCGAGGGTGGTCGGGGTCGTGCCCAGCACGATGTTCTCGGCGACGGTCATCTCGCCCACCAGGCTCAGCTCTTGGTGCACAAGCGCGATGCCCGCGTCGAGCGACGCCTTTGCGCCGCGATCAATGTGAGTACCGTTGACCATCACCGTGCCCTCGTCGGGGGCAATGACTCCCGCAAGAATGCGCATGAGCGTCGACTTGCCGGCACCGTTCTCGCCCACGACGGCCTGAATTTCACCGGGGCGGACCGAGATGCTTACGCCGTCGACAGCAGTGGCGCCGCCGAAGCGCTTCACGATGCCAGACGCGGCGATAGCCGGTGTCTCAGCAACTGTTGGTGTTGTCATCACTCTCCATTGGGTGGTGAACCGTGATCTTCGCGGTCTCTGTATGTAAACACAGAGAACACAGTTGACCAAGGATTCGGGCGAATGTGGCCATTTCGTTATCTAAGACAGAACGAATGCCGTCCTTGGGTGCGCGACTGAGATCCCGAGGTGTACACAAGGCCCCGGGAGCTTGAGAGGCGGGGTGTTACTGCATCACCATTCCGCCGTCGATCATCAGCAGCTGGCCCGTCATGTAGTCGCTCTCACTACTGGCCAAAAACGCTGCGGTACCGACGACGTCCTCGGGGTACGAGTAACGCTTCATGAGGATCGAGTTCGCTGCGAGCGAGTCCATCGACTGCCCAGGCTTCTCGAACTTGCCGATCGCGACGAGGTCTTTGTCGAGCTGTTCCCACAGCTCAGTGCGCACGACGCCCGGGCCGTAACCGTTGACCGTGATGTTGTGTTCGATGAGCGCCTTGGCGCCACCCTTGATCAGAGCGAGCACAGCGTGCTTTGACGCGGCATAGGGCACAACATCGTCGAAGGCGTCGCGCGAGAGGATCGATCCGACGTTAATGATCTTGTACGGAAAATCTTGCTTGCCCTGAGCCTTCATCTGACGCGCCGCCTCTTGCATGCAGACCAATACACCGTAGGCGTTGACCTCCATGATCTTGTGCCAGTTCTCGTCGGTGATGTCGAGAAAGAACAGCGGCTTGTTGATGCCCGCATTGTTGAGCAGCACGTTGATGCTGCCGAATTCTTTGACCGTGTGAGCAACGGCAGCGACCGCGTCCGCGCGCTGTGTGACGTCGAGTTTCACCGCGGTGGCTACTCCGCCGTCGTCGATGATCTCTTGGGCGACCTTTTGGGCGCCCTCAAGATTGACATCACCGAGGCAGACTTTGGCTCCCTGCGCCGCGTAGTACTTGCCGACGGCCGCGCCCATGCCCTGAGCCGCACCAGTGATGAGAACGTGTTTTCCTGCGAGTCGTGTGGTGTCCATGAGAGGAGCTGCCTTCCAGATGTCGTGGGTGACCCAGGTGGGTGACGGAAACGTCTGAATCGGCCATGGACGGCCCTGACGTCACTGTCGGTGTTATCTCTCACAATACACTTGACGCAGCCAGGGGCAATAGTGGCGAGAAACGTCGTGTCAAAGAGAACGCCTCACCGGGCGAGTGCCGCGATCGCCGGTGTGTATCGTTCTGTGCGAGATTACGGCACCGGGTAGGCTGGAGTTTCCCGACAGTGTGAGCGTACGGTGATCGCTCACTGAAAGGTAGTCATGGCGGTGTCAGACAACGAAGGCGAGTGGGGCGCCGTAGGTGAACGCCTGAGGGTTGCTCGCGAGGGGCGCGGAATGAGCGTGCGCGAACTCTCTCGGCGAGTCGACGTGTCAGCCAGCCATGTGTCGCAGGTCGAGCGTGGCCTCGCCTCGTTTAGTGTTCGCGCACTCTACAACGTGGTCAACGAACTCGGCATCTCAATGGACAGCCTATTTGGGCAGGCCGTTCCCGCCGGAGAAGAGGCGCTGCCTCTACCCGCCGACGAACTGGTGGTTCTCACTATGGACACCTCTCTCGAAGAGGCGGGCATCGTGCTGCGTCGCGCCAAGCGGCCCACGATCAGTCTGGCATCGGGGCCGCGGTGGGAACGCCTGACGGCGAAGCCCGAGTCAGAAGCAGAGTTCATCGATGTGATCTACGCCCCGGCGCTCGGGGCAGAGCCCCCCAAAGACTTTGTGCGACATGACGGTCGTGAATACGGCGTTATCGTGCGCGGGCAACTCAACGTTCAGGTGGGTTTCGGAACATCGCTTTTGCGCGAGGGCGACTCGATCGCATTCGATTCGAGCCTTCCGCACCGGTTCTGGAACAGCACCAACGATGAGGTCGAGGCGATCTGGTTCGTACTCGACCGCCATGATGACTCGTCGCACGAGCAGTTCTCTAGCGTGGCGTCAGCCAACCACCTGCACGGCCTGCTCTAGCTCAGGCAGTCAGACCGCGCTGGCCGTCACAAGATCAGGCTTTCCAGACGGTCTTGAGGTTGCAAAACTCGCGAATACCCGCGGCCGCCAGTTCGCGCCCATAGCCCGAATCTTTGATACCTCCGAACGGTAGCTCGGGGTACGAGATGGTCATGCCATTGAGGAACACAGCGCCAGCATCCAGTTCGCGCAAGAAGAGGTCTTGTTCTTCTGAGTCGTTGGTCCAGGCCGCCGAACTGAGGCCAAACGTCGTCTGGTTGGCGATCGCGACCGCCTCGGCGGCATTGGCTGCGCGGTAGAGCGTCGCGACGGGACCGAAAGCTTCTTCCATGACCAGGCGAGCATCGACCGGCAGATCGGCGATCACGGTCGGGGCGTAGAACCAGCCGTCGCCGGCGAGAGCCGAGCCGCCAGCGAGCACCGTGGCGCCGCGAGCAACCGCGTCGTCGACCAGCTCGGCGAGTTCGTCGCGCCCGCTCCGCGTCGCCAGCGGGCCGACCTGCACCGACTCGTCCATGGGGTCGCCAACCGTGAGGGCGGTCATCGCAGCGGCAAACTTCTCGGCGAAGGCGTCATAGACGTCGGTATGCACGATGAAGCGCTTGCCCGCGATGCACGATTGCCCGTTGTTGTTGATGCGTGCGGTGACGGCGGCCGAGACGGCCGCCTTGAGGTCAGCTGACGGCATGACAATGAAGGGGTCAGAGCCACCGAGTTCGAGCACGGCCTTCTTGATCTGAGCTCCGGCGCGCGCTCCGACCGAGCGCCCCGCCGGCTCGGAGCCGGTAAGGGTGACGGCCTTCACCCGCGGGTCGTCGATGACGGCGTCGACAGCAGCGGCGCCGATGAGAAGCGTCGTGAACGACCCCTCAGGAAACCCGCCCCGCGTGAACAGCGTGTCGAGGTACAGCGCAGACTCGGGCACGTTCGAGGCGTGCTTGAGCACGCCGGCGTTTCCGGCCATAAGAGCCGGAGCCGCGAAACGGATGACCTGCCAGAGCGGATAGTTCCAGGGCATCACAGCGAGTACGACGCCGAGCGGTTCGTAGCGCGCCCAGGCGGCACTCGCGCCTACCAGAGAGGGGTCGTCAAGAGGCTCGTCGGCAAGAAAGTGCTCGGCCTTGTCGGCGTAGAAGCGCATGTTCTTGACGCACTTCAGCGCTTCGCCGCGAGATTGGGCAATCGGCTTGCCCATCTCGCGCGTGATCATCACGGCGACCTGCTCCGCCTCCGCTTCGAGAATGTCGGCGGCGGCGCGCATCCATGCCCCGCGCTCGGCGTAGCTCAAGCGACGAAGGGTCGCGGTGGCTGCGGCCGCCGCGGTCACGCGGCGCTCGATCTCAGCCGCATCGTGAGCCTCAAACGTCTGCTCAGTGATGCCGGTCGTCGGGTTGATCACTGCGATGGCCATGAGGGCCCCTTCTGTCGTGTCGGCGTGTTGTCGTCGGCGAAGATCTCGGGGTGCGCGGCGAGGCGCAAGCGGGTGCGGCGAATGTGCCCTTCGAGCACGCGCTCGGCGCTGTCGACGTCGTGCTCCCGCAGCGCGGTGATCAGCATGTGGTGTTCGTCGTGCACGATGCGTTGACTGTGGGTATCCATCATGAGTGTGTATGCGCGGCGGTAGGGCTGCGTCGTGTTCCAGAGCCGGTGCACCAGGTCGCTCAGCACGAAGGTCGTCGCGGGTTCGTACATAGAGAGGTGAAAGCTACGGTCGAGCCGCAGAAACTCTTCGACGTCGTCGGTCTCGGTCATGCCGCGAGCGAGAGACTCAAGGCGATCAAGCAGCGGCTCGGTAATGCCGGGGGCGGCGAAACGTAGCAGCAGCGGCTCGACACGCTCTCGCGTTTGGTAGACCTCGTCGCACTCGGCGAGGGTCAGTTTCGAGACCCAGGCACCGGCATTGGCGACGACGACAATGAGTCCGTCGGCCTCGAGTGCCTTGAGTGCCTCCCGCACAGGCACACGACTTGCGCCGAGGCGCTCGGCAATCTCCTCCTGACGGAGTCGGCTCCCCGGTGGGTACTCGCCCGACAAAATGGCCTCGCGCAGGGCACTGGCAACGCGGATGCTCGCATTGCCGTCACGGGTCTGGGGCACAAGAGGGAACGGCGCAGCGGTCTCGCTCATCGGTTGGGCTCCCGCGGGTGCCACAGGCGGAGGTCAGCGTGAGTCTCGTATGCCTTGCCGTTCGGGTAACTCACGATCTCGAGTTGCATGCCCCAGGGGCTCAAGAAGTAGACCCAGCGTTGACCCTCGCTGGCATTGCGCGAGGAGGTGGGTTCTCCGAGGATGCGCACGTCGTGGCCGCGCAAGTACTCGAATGCGGCATCGAAGTCATCAACGTAGAACGCGAGATGGTGGCCGCCGATGTCGCTGTTGCGTGGCTGGGGGCTTTGGCCATCCGCTGGCTCCCACTCGAAGATTTCAAAGTTGGGTCCGTGCCCACAGCGAAAGAATCGCAACTCACGCATGATGCTGCGCGGGTGCACGTTGAGGTGCTCAAGCATCCAGTCGTCCGGCCGCTCGAAGGGGCCGAGTGAGTAGACACGCTCGCACCCGATGACGTCGACGAAGAAGCGTTCGGCTTCGTCGATATCAGGAACGGTGAAGCCAATGTGCTCGGTGCCGCGAAGCCCGGGTAGCGCCACGGTTGTCTCCCCTCTGAATGATGAACTGGATGCAACTCTACGTGAAATAGGCCACTTGAGCCCAGCAGAGGGCAAATTGCCTTGAGATTGGATGCAATCGGGCGTAGTGTGACCCGCATGCCGAAACAACGTCGTTTGGAAACCATCGCACCCTGGGTCGAGCTCAGCACGACGGCCGCCGACTGGAAGGCTGCCGACCCCGGACTGCTCGCGAGCATGCTCGGCCAGTTGCACCTCATTCGGGCCTTCGAAGAGCGCGTACTCGATCTCGCCGGTGAGGGCCTCGTACACGGCCCGGCGCACTCGTCGATTGGTCAAGAGGGTGGCGCAGTCGGCTCGATCATCGGCCTGCGCTCGAGCGATGCCGTCAACGGCTCGCACCGTGGCCACCACCAGTTTCTTGCGAAGGCGCTCACTCACGTCAGCGGCGGCACCCACGACCTCGACGCGCTCGTCAGCCCCGACATCCAGCCCGTGCTGCAGCGCACGATTGCCGAGATCCTCGGCCTCGCCCAGGGCTACTGCCGTGGCCGCGGCGGATCGATGCACCTGCAGTGGTTCGAGGCGGGCGCGCTCGGCACGAACGCCATCGTTGGCGGCGGTGCTCCGATGGCGACGGGTAACGCGTGGGCACAAAAACACTCGGGCACGACCGACCTCACGATCAACTACTTCGGCGATGGCGCCGCGCAGATCGGCTCTGTACTCGAGTCGATGAACCTCGCCGCGGCCTGGAAGCTTCCCGTCTGTTTCTTCATCGAGAACAACCAGTACGCCGTCGCGACGCGCATTGACGAGAGCGTCGCCGACACGCGCCTTTCGGTGCGCGGGCAAGGCTTCGGAATTCCCTCGTGGCGTGTTGACGGCATGGACCCCCTCGCCGTGCACCTCGCCACGCAACAAGCGGCCGAGGTCATGCGTTCGGGCGGCGGGCCCGCCGTCATCGAGGTAGAGGTCTACCGATTCTTTCACCAGAACGGCCCCTACCCGGGCAGCGCATTCGGCTACCGCACCAAAGACGAAGAGGGGCAGTGGAAGGCACGCGACCCGCTCGACCGCGTCGCGCGCGAGATGATCAAGCTCGGCCACATCGATGAAGCGGGCGTCGAGCGCGTGCGTGCTCAGGCCGTTGCGGCGATGGATGCGGCCACCGCTGAACTGCTCGAGGCCGACCCCGAGAAGCAGGGTCGACGGCGCATTCGCCCCGAGCTCTGGCCCGACACAACCTTCGTCAACGTGGGCGTGCGCGGCGATGCGAGCGAGCTCGATGCCTTGCGCGTGCTCGACCCAAGCCTCTCCGACGCCGCGCGTGAGGAGACGAAGTTTGTCGACGCCGTCGCTGCGGTGATGGAGCGCCGGATGAGTGAAGATGAGCGCATCGTGGTGC
>Ga0105054_10008904_pt1 | contig 13182 bp, 10 predicted proteins | sample BON02_FD_78091 | JGI IMG/M metagenome (GOLD analysis project Ga0105054, IMG submission 78091) | Freshwater microbial communities from Lake Bonney liftoff mats and glacier meltwater in Antarctica - BON-02 (megahit assembly) | ecosystem: Environmental > Aquatic > Freshwater > Ice > Glacier...
ACGCGCGCACGCGTGCACGTGTGTGTGTGTGAGTGTGTGTTTGTGAATGCGTGTGTGTGTGTGTGTACATGTGAGTGTGTACGCGTGTGTGACTGTGTGTGTACATGTACGTATGTGTGTATGTGTGTGTGTTTGTGTGTGTTGTGTGTGTGTGTGTGTGTGTGTGTGTGTGTGTGTGTGTGCGTGCGTGCGTGCATGTATAGCTTCCAGTACGTCAGGTCCAAGCCTTATACATGGGAATGGAACGTGTCACTTGCAAGAGGGTGAGTCGACAAGGAGTGTCCCTCAAGAGTAGACCTTGCAAATGTGCATCACCGTAGATCGGCACACGGGGCATTGTTTGCTCGACGCCATGATGCTGTTGGCGCATTGCTCACACACACACACGTGGCCACATGGAATCAAGATATGATCCTTGTGACCCATGCACACTGCGCACTCATTAGACTCGGCCACAGCTGCCAGTTTGCGCTCGGCGTCAGCAGCCACTGCCGCAAGTTTGCGCTCAGCTGCAGCTAAAGCGACACTTAACGTGTACTCCCGGACAGTCTCGCACTTGTCTGCACTGTCTGTCTCCATGGCTGCACTCCCACACTCAGTCCCACTCCCACCATCATCGCCCTTACGAGCAGCGCGTGCGCAATCACTTCGACCACCAGTGCCTGCTGCTGGAGATGGGACATCACAGTCAACATATGGTACCCCGGCTGCACCCCCACCTCCACCTCCAACATCAACACCCTCCCCAGCAGCGCATGCACAATCATCTCGACCACGTGCAGCTGCTGATGACGAAGATGGGCCATCAGAATCCACCCACAGGAATTTGGCGAGAAAAATTGACTCTGCCTCTCGAACGCCTTGCACTGGCGCGTTGCCAGCACCAGGTGCGAGCGATAACTCTGCCATCTCTGCACCCAGCGCTGCTGCTGCATGTTCTGCTGCCCCTCCCTCCTCCGAGTCCCCGGCAACAGACACTCCTGCAGCACCCTGCCCATTGTCACCTCCCCTCTTTCGCGCACGCCTGTTTGCCTTGACCGGCTGCATCTTCATACTATCTGCCTCACCCCCAGCATCCTCTGCCTCCGCTGGCCCGCCCGACAAGCCTCTGCCTGCACCACCCCCCCCAGCAACTTCTGTGCTGTCATCCAGTTCTGTCGTCCCCGCCTCCTCCCTGCCAGCAGCGCCTGCAGCATGCCCAGCGGCAGCACCGCCTGCAGCACTGCACGCAGCGCCCGCGGCATCCACGTCCACCTTGTGCTTGGTCTTCTTCCTTTGCTTCTTCTTTTTCTTGTTCTCCTCCACTTGCTTCTCGTTTTCCAGCTCCTGCATGTATCCATTGCATTGCCAGATATGTCAATGATCCATTGACCTAAACAATAGCACACCAATAATGCAAACATGTGTTCCCGGGAGCAAAGCACAAGACTGCGGGCAGGCGTTCGCGGACCTGCAAGAAGAGCTGTGCATTGCGGTCTGCCTGCTCCTCCCGTTGCACCCTGGCGGCAAGTTGCGTTTTCCTGCTGTTCTCCATTGCTTGCTTCTCGTCTTTCTGCTTCTGAATGTAGCCACAGCATTACCAGACATGTTAATACAACACACATTGATTCGACGCACAAATGTACGGTGCGTAAAACACTGTTGTATATCATGAATGGCAAAACATGAATCCCTCTCGGGATGTGGTCTACGAGAGAAAGCACACGATGTGTGAGAGAAAGCACACGATGTGTGCGAGAAAGCACACGATGTGTGCGCGTCAAAGCACACGATGTGTGCGCGTCAAAGCACACGATGTGTGCGCGTCGAGCGTGCGCGGACCTGCAAAAGAAGATGTGCATTGCGGTCTGCCCGCTCCTCCTGCTGCAACCTGACAGCAAGTAGCTGGCGCGAGGGTGGCAGCGACGCATCGATCACCCGCATGCAACCTTGATTTCTATCCGCAACAAGCAGTCGCCCGTGCTCGTCCATCGCCAGGGTACGGGGGTAACTTAAGAGAGCGAAGGCGCCCGTGCCGTCGACTTTCCCAGGCTGAGTTCTGCCCGCCAAGGTAGTCACACGAGCTGAGGCGCCCGCAACCATCCGGATGCGGTGATTGAAAAAATCTGTCACAAAGATGTTGTTGTTGCCGTCCACTGCGATGCCCATTGGACCAGCGAAGCGCACGGCTGCGCCATTGCCATCAGCAAAGCCTCCGCGAGCCTTCCCATTGCCTGCCACCGTCGTCACGCGCCCCTCATCCGTTGTTACTTTGCGGATGCATTGGTTACTGGTGTCTGCAACAATCAGATGGCCCTCCGTGTCTAGCGCCAGCCCTCTTGGAGTGTTAAAGCGTGCGTTTAATCCCACCCCATCCGCATAACCTTTTTCTTTCTTACCATCACCTGCTAGCGTCGAAACCGCCCAATCTCCTTGCTTCACATGTCGCACGCAGTGGTTCTCGCTGTCACTTACGTAGATGGAGCCGTTCACGGCCACTACAATGCCCTGTGGCATATAGAAGCGCGCGGCGTCGCCCACTCCGTCTACGTGGCCTTTCTCCCCATTGCCTGCAAGTGTGGAGACGGCACCATTGCGCGTGACCTTGCGTAAAGCATTGTTGATGGAATCAACCACGAGCACGTTACCAGTGGCGTCGACGGCGATGTCAGACAGGCTGCTAAAGCGCGCTGCACTGCCCTTGCCGTCCTTAAATCCTGTCTCCGTCACGTGGCCCGCAAGCAGCGACGGCAGGCCGTTTGAACAAAACGCGTAGAGCGCGGATTCAGTGCACACCACCAGCATGCCGTTTGAGGCCACGGCCCCACAGCTGATGATGCCGAGTCCCGGCACGTTGAGGGAGGTGACGCGTGAGTTGAGGCCGGCAGCGGGGGGGCGGTCGGTTGGGGGGGGTGGGGTGGCCATTCCTGCAAGTATGACAGAGAAAGAGAAAATGTATTACAACATAACCACCACCAGGAACAAAGAGAGATTACAACAAGGAAAAATCATGAATTTCATGTGGGCTCCTCAGCAACAGCAGCAGAAGGCAGTGCATAAGCGGAGGGGGGAGAGGGCGGGAGGCAAGAGGGATTGAAAATAAAAATGAAAACTTGAAAGACAAAAGTGAGTTCTTTCCGCCCAAGAATGGAAAAATCGCACTCTTGCGCCACTCGAAGTTCGGAATTCCCGTCAGAAGATTTGCTCATTTTGGGCACCGAAGCTGCCGCGCGCCATCAGGGTAGGTCCAAATGAGGGTGGGGGAAATTTTTGGGGTCCTCCATATGGGAGTATATATACTGGATAAGCTCCCGGATTCGGATATATAGACTAGGTAAACTCCTGGATTCGGATATATAAACTAGATAAACTTCCGGATGACCCCCCCCAATTTGCCCCCCCCCTCATTTGGACCTACCATGATGGCGCACGGCAGCTTCCTCGCCGCCGCGCGACCTGGATTTGAGTTGTTTCACAGGCTGTTTATTCTTTCTTTCCTGGTTATTACAACTCAGTTCGTGGCGTTTGGAGTGCGATTTCTACATTCTTGGGCGGTGGCTGGATCAAATAAAGTGATATCTGAGATGAACCACATCCCAACGCCAGAAACATAACGACGAAAAGCAGATGTGGAGACATAGAGGGAGTGAGGCATGTGCATCACTCGGGCCCAAGTGCTGCGTTCCAAGAATCCGCCTAGTTCTTTTCCCTAACGGCGACAGACTCTGGGGGATTCAGCGGCCTTACCAACACGAACACGAACTCAAAAACAAAGTACAGGGTGGCGAAGACTCATAGGATCCCCTAAGTTGCAGATCATTTTCCACAAAAGAGCCACTAAATATAGGTCTCTTTTGCGAAAAATGACCTATAAAGATAAGGGATCCTATGTGTCTTCGCCACCCTGTAACAAAGGCACGCTGTCAAAGTGCTTTTGATTGAGTCACGAATCATCATGCCACACATATGCATGATTCACATCACACACATATGCACGAGTCGGGTCACACATTGCAATTAAGTCACAGTCCAACCTAGTCGCGCCGCATCTTCTGCTGCTCCTCCCACCTTCGAATCTCCGGCAACAGACACTCCTGCAGGACCCAGCCCACGTCCACCTTCCGCTGCGCCGCCTGTCTGCGACTGTTTGTTTGTCCCACGTCTAGGGTAAACTGGCGTGCCCAACAAACCTCCTCCTGCATCCCCCCCAGGATCTACCGTATCGCCACCCCGAGCCGTCGCCTCCGCCTGCTCCCTGGCAGCAGCGCCTGCAGCATGCCCAGCGGCAGCACCGCCTGCAGCACCGCACGCAGCACCGGCGTCGTCCACGTCCACCACCTTGTGCTTGCCCTTCTTCTTCTGCTTCTTCATCTTTTTGTTCTCCTCCACTTGCTTCTCGTCTTCCAGCTCCTGCATGCACCAATTGCATCGCCAGGCATATCAATGATTGATCAACAGATGTCAATGATTGATCAACAGATATCAATGATCCACCGACAAATGCACAAGCAAACAAAGCATGCACAGCCAAAACACATGTGTCCCACTATGGATGTGGTCCACGAGAGCAAAGCACACGACTGCACGCAGTGAGCGTGCACAGACCTGCAAGAGGAGTTGTGCGTTGCGGTCTGCCTGATCCTCTTGCTGCACTCTGGCAGCAAGTTGTACCTTCCTGCTCTTCTCGGCCACTTGCTTCTCGTGTTCCAGCCTCTGCATGCACCCATGGCATCGCCATTCATGTCAACAAATCACGCATAGGTTACAATCACAAGTAGAACCCAGTACACAAATCATGGAAGGCAAAACAAATGGGTCCCACTCAACGAGGGCAAGCAAACGAATGTGCGCGGCGAGCGTGCGCCCACCTGCAAAAATAGCAATCTGGCAGCCAGAAGCTGGCGCGGGGGCTCCAGCGACGCCTCGACCACCCGCACGCAATGTCGATTGCTGTCATTAACAAGCAGGCGCCCGCGCTCGTCCATCGCCATGGCTTTCGGCTGATAGAAACGAGCGGAGGCGCCAGGGCCGTCGACTTTGCCCTCCTCTGCATTGCCTGCCACCGTGGTCACACGAGATGTAGCGCCTGCAATCATCCGGATGCGATTGTTGCTACTGTCGGCAACAAAGATGTTGTTGTTGCCGTCCACTGCGATGCCAACCGGGAAACTGAAGCGCGCGGCCGCGCCATTGCCGTCTGCAAATCCTCTGCCATTCTCCGGGCTCCCTGCCACCGTCGTCACGCGCCCCTCTGGGGTCGTCACTCTGCGGATGCAGTCATTGCTGCTGTCTGTAACAATCAGGTGGCCGGCCTTGTCCAGCGCCAGCCCAGTTGGCCTGGAAAAGCGTGCAGTTGAACCTAGCCCATCCGCAAAGCCTTTTGAAGTCTCACAGTTGCGGTCGCCCGCCAGGGTGGAGACGACCCCATCAACGGCCTCCACCTTCCGTACGCAATTGTTCGAGCTGTCATTGACATAAATGGTGCCGTCCTCGGCCACTACAATACCCCATGGCTGACTGAAGAGCGCGACATTGCCCACCCCGCCTGCGTAGCCTTTCTTCCCGTTCCCTGCGAGCGTGGAGACGGTACCATTGCGCGTGACCTTGCGTAACGCATGATTCCACGTGTCAGCCACGAGCACATTACCGGCGCCGTCCACCGCAATGCCTTGCGGGAAGAAAAACCGGGCCGCACTGCCCTGGCCATCCCTGAGGCCTGTCTCCATGGTGTGGCCCGCAAGAAGCGTCGGCACTCCACTTGAAGAGAAGGTGTAGACCGCAGACCCAGAGCACACAAACCGCGTGCCGTCGGTGGACACAGCCAGGCAGTTACCGCTGAAGCCTGGCATGTCGAGGGAGCTGACACATGGGGCGAGGCCGCCAGCGGGAGGCCTGTCCCTCTGGAGAACCCGTACTTCTGTGGCAATTGCTGTTAAAATGAAAATGCAAAAGGACGAAAAGGTGAGCTCTCTTGACTGGACCAAGCACAGTCATGTTCTAGATCACCCACATGACAAAGCCAGAAATATGATCACGAAAAGCAGGTGTGGAGACATAGAACGGGTGATGCATGTGCATCACTCGGGCCCAAGTGCTGTATTGAACCTGCCTATTGCTTCTCCCGGGCGTCAACAGACTCTGGGGGATTCAGCGGCCTTACACACAAGAACAGGAACTCACGAAAAAACGCAACTAAGTCACGCCGTCAAAGTGCTTTTGATTGAGTCAAGAGTCATCATGTCACACATATGCATGATTCATATCACACACATATGCACGAGTCGCGTCACACATTGCAATCAAGTCACAGTCCAACCTAGTCGCGCCACATCTTCTGCTGCTCCTCCCCCCTTCACATCTCCGGTAACGGACACTCCTGCAGAGCCCTTTGAACATGCACCTCCTATTGCACCGCTCGGTTGCGTATTGGTCATGGCCCTGTCTCTAGCATCCACTGTCCCAGCCGACAGGCCACTCATTGTTGCCCCCGCCTCCTCCCTCGCAGCAGCGCCTGCAGCATGCCCAGCGGCAGCACCGCCTACCAAACCGCACGTAGCAGTGGTGTCTTTAACGTCCACCTCATTCTTCTGCTTCGTCTTTTTCTTGCTCTCCCCCAGCAGCTCCTACATGCACGCATTGCATCATCATATGTGTCAATGAAGGATTGATCCATCGACACGTAGACACGTAGGGGGTTACCAAAAAAAACACATTGCAGAATACACGGGTACCACATTATGCAACACTGGACTTGGTGAATGAGAGCAAGCACAAGACTGAGCACGACGAGCGTGCACGGAACTGCAAGAGGAGCTGTGCGTTGCAGTTTGCCTGCTCCTCGAGCTGTGCATTTGCTTGCGTCTCGTCTTCCAGCCTCTGCATGCAGCCATTGCATCACAATGCATGTGATGAATGAATTGTACATAGAGAGGACGCGCAAGTAGGGCGCGGTGCGCAAAGCATACAAGGCACAAGACATAGATCCCACTTGACGAGAGCAAGCATAAGACTGCGCGGCGAACGTGTGCGGACCTGCAAGAAGAGCGGTGTATTGTGGTGTGCCTGCTCCTCGAGCTGCAGCCTGGCGGCCAGCATCTGGTCCAGAGGCTCCAGTGACGCCTCGACAACTCGAACGCAACCGACATTCTTATCAGCAACGAGCAGGTGCCCACGCGCGTCCAGCGCAAGGGAACGGGGATTTTCGAAGCGAGCTGAGGCGCCCACGCCGTCGACTTTACCAGGCTGAGCACTGCCCGCCACCGTCATTACATGACCTGCAGTACCTGCGATCATCCGGATTCTGTTGTTGAGATGATCAGCGACCAGGATGTTGTTGTTGCCGTCCACTGCTATGCCCATCGGGAAATGAAAGCGTGCGGCTGCGCCCTCGCCATCTGCAAACCCTCCGCCATCCTGACCATTGCCTGCCACTGTCGTCACGCACCCCTTTGCGGATGTCACCCTGCGGATGCAGTGGTTGCCAAAGTCAGCGACAATCAGGTGGCCATCCGCGTCCACCGCCAGACCCGCTGGATTATAAAAACGCGCGGCTGATCCCAGCCCATCCACGATGCCTGCTCCTTCCTTTCCATCGCCCGCCAGTGTCGAGACCGTACCGTCATCAGGCACCACATGTCGCACGCAGTTGTTGCAGCTGTCGGCGATGTAGATGGTGCCGTTCGCGTCCACTGCTATGCCGTGTAGACTATTGAAGCGCGCGGCGTCGCCCACCCCTTCAACGTAGCCTGCCTCCCCGTTGCCTGCGAGCGTTGAGACAGCACCATCGCGAGTGACCTTGCGAAGTGCGTGGTTACACGTGTCAGCCACGAGCACGTTGCCGGCGCCGTCCACCGCAATGCCTTGTGGGCTGTTAAAGCGGGCCGCACAGCCCTTGCCATCTGTGAAGCCTCTGTCCGTTATATGGCCCGCAAGAAACGTCGTCAACCCTCTTGGCGAGAGGGTGTAGAGTGCCGAAACAGTGCACACCACCCACGTTCCGTCAGAGGCCACAGCCAGACAGATGATCTCGTCGAGATTGAGACACAGACCCGGCACGTCGAGACAGGAGACGCGCGCATCGAGGCCAGCAGTGGGGGGCCGATTGCATTGGGCGGCGCAGGGGGCAGAGGCCATCCTAGCAACGTGACATCTGTTTCGTGTTTTGTTTAATTCAACGATACTGGAAAATCACTGGCCCGGGGCTTCCTTGAGAGCGATCCAAGGTGTACGTGCCCAAGCCCGTGGGTCGCTGATGCCCATCAACACCCTGCCCCCCTCAAAGAAGCTGGGGAAGCCTGATCCTCTCGCTTCGCTTGACGTCTTTCTTCGTTGAATCGACGACGACGACAACGTTTCGGCCGATGATTGAAGAAGGGTTTCTTCTCAATCTATAAATGAAGTCGATTCAGCTCTCTGTTCAAGCTTTCGTTTTTTTATGCTTTTCACTTCCTCCTATACAGCCAGACCCTATGAATAGTGTAAAATATTTAAGGGCCGGCCCCGCCGAAATGCCTTTTCAAAACTGGTACACCGCCAATACAAATCATTTCCGCCTGACAGATTCTGTCAGGTGGAAATCAAAAAGACAACTGGGTTGAGGAATAAACATCGTATCGCATAATCTTGTGCGGAGGATCAAATTCGGACAATAAAATCTCCGGGAACAGGATTTTGAATATTTGTACTAGACGATAAGTAAAATGTTTTTCTTGAATCTATTTAACTGTAAGGGAACATACATGATTGATTGGGTCGGGCGGAGGATGGCAGAAAGGAAGACAGAAAAAGCAAAAGCTCCCACACAAAAAACTCCAGGAACGAGAAATTTAGCAACACAGCAACTGAGAATCTGGCAACTGAGAATGTATGTTTGAAAGATGCATATACAATAAATTTGAAAAAAGTGTCCCTGATATTCATATACATACTTACAGAACTTTATGCGATCTTTTATCACATGAAATTCCGCTCAATTGCCCCAATTGCCCCAGCGCCATTTTATTCAAACTATGTGATTTAATGTTCAAACTAAACTTCTGGAGAGGGGCCCGGGGACGTGATAGCCTAAAAACCTCAGAGATTCTGCACTAGCTCGTCTCGTTCGTGTCCCTTTCCAATCCACTCTTCAAACGGTCTAGCTTGCATTTTTTTGATCTACACTTGACGTGATATTTGTGACGCATAAAAGTATGATGACAATATCTACACCGACACTGTGGACACCACCCTGGTACGCTACTATACACGACATGATGGGAGTAATGACTGTGCATGTTTTCCTAAAAATATGATGATGACGTATCAACAATTCCCCCGAATCCGGTACATGAGTCAGGTCTCAGTCATTACTTTTGTTGAGTTGGCGGGCAGTTCCCGATCTCTACCCACCAAATAGTTAATCTCTGCCCCGTCCAAAACCAATACGTCATACAAGACATGGGGGGACGCCGTTCGGTGGGTGAGGATGCGTCCTATATAGGTCTTACGTAAGGTCAGTGATGCGAGCCAGCCCGTCAACTTGTAGGGTGTTAACCATAGATTGACAAGTACGTGGGTTGTGCCGCTGTCTTTGGTATGCACGTCGCGGTTTGTGCCTCTTTATGTGTGTGACCACTCCCAGGGGATTTACTTCCCTCCCAACAGGAGGCGGAGTATAGTTTTTCGGGGTTTATTCCAACAAACAAACAAATAAAGAAAAAAAGGAAAAAACAAACAAAAAAACAAATAAACAAACAAACAAACAAACAAACAAACAAACAAAAGCTGTGTGGTGACAAAGACAAAACCAAAAAGCGGGATGGACGTCAGTAATGGCGCTCCTCGGCGCTTCCGGGCCTCAGCAATACTACACCTCCATCTGTAATCGTTTCTGCTGTACTAGACGCGCGAGCTGTGTGGATTGAATAAACAATAAACAATAAAAAACCTTTGAGCTGTGTGGCGGCATAACAACAACCAAAAAAAAAAGGCGCGCGGCGGCGAAGTGGTTGAGTCAAACTTCAGTTGGCTGCAAAAAAAAAAGGCCAATCGCTGCATCGTGTGATTTTCCCGGGCTTTACACGTCTGTGTAGACGAGTGTGTAGACAATTTTTGGAAAAAGTTGGCCACGTGGGCCATTTTTGCATATCATCGTCAAAACACGACAGCGCCCGGCGTGTCTTTACAGCAAGCAGACACCACGTATCCCGACAAAATTTCCTGCGGCTGATTTATCACACGTCTATGAGTGAAGTTGCTGAGTTTCACAGCACTCATATAGGAACTTCAGTATGTGCAGTTCTTGTGGCCTTCGCAGGCATCCTTGACAATCGTCATCCAGAGTAGTCCGCCAAATGGCTGTGCGCACAGGACACCACTTTATCACGCAAATGCATCCTGTTGACGAGCGCTGGTCCACGGCGCCAACGACAGCGGGCATGTTGATCTCATCAAATGATCAGGTGAGGCTCAAGGCCAGGTGCAGGCACTCTTTTAAACCTGCACTCCGAGCAGTCTGCCGAATCGTTTTGCATATAGAGCACCAATTCATCGGGCACATGCATCCTGACGACGAATTTATTGTGTGACACGACAAGTCCTGTATGCTTGCATGTGGTCCCGCTGAACATGCTATGTAAAAGAATGAATCGTCAAGCGTCGTAATTTGGTTTTATAAGAACTTTTACATACGTAAATCTTAGATATTTTGGCTGGTCTCCGAGCACCGCGCTCGCAAACCACCCATCTGGCGCTCGCATCGTAGATGTCTGGTTGACTCACGAACTGGAATCGTCTAGAATAATTCCTTTTTTCGTCGAGTGGAAAATTGACGTCCAAAGCCTTGGTAACGCCTCGGGGAGAAACACGAAAAAAAAGATATCATAATTTTACATCATGAAGTAATGCTGACAATTGTCGAGGGAGGTCCATGGGGAGGAGGAGGTGGAACCATACGAATATTAGAATGATTTGCGGATCCTCAAGAATTTGAATGATACGTAATCAAACCAGTGTATTTTTGGAAAAGGCCCTTAAAATCGATCTCTCGAGCCTCAGTCAGCAAATCCAACGTCCATCCTTGATGTCCAAATTGACTTCCAAGCTAAATTCCCCCATATTGCCACTAGTAACTGAAAATCGTATGTTTGTGGTACTCCGTTTGAATCGTGGAGGGGTCACCAGTAGTAAACTTGTCCCCCGATGTCCAACTCGGTTTCACGATTATTAGGATTGGTTCGGGTTGATTAGGAGCGGACCAGCCCTAACCAACCCAACTTTTTCTTGGGAAATCCCTATCTTCTTCGTGGAGATACCCAACTTCTTTCTTCTTGGGGGATTTGGAAATCCCCCAAAAAAGAGAGGTCTACATTGTTGCAAAGTGTTGCACATATTTTTCTCAACTATTAGTATGGGAAAGAAAGGAAAAACTGAAGTTGGGGATGAAGATGGGGAAGGAATTAAAAAGAATCCTGAACAAATATGCCCATATTTGTTCTGGATTCTTTTTAACTCCTTTCCCAACTAGCCCCCCCATACGCGAACTTCACGTCAGCAAAAGATGATTTGCAATACTAAAAGATGTGTGTTAACCTTCGGCCTCAGGCTGAAGGTTATCACTTTCACTGTGCTTGTCCGAACTTCTATTGAATAATTTATTTTTCAAACTCTTCTTTGAGCAAACCCTATGACCCAAACGCCGAACGGAAACACAATCATTTGGAAATCCGTAACTTCTTCTTGGGGGAAATCCCCCGAGCTGCCGCGCGCCACATGGTTTCGACCAAACTTCGGGATATTTTTCAATTCTATTTTTTTTTGTCGACGCCGCCGCAAGTCGACGAAACGCCGACTTGCGACAGCTCCTGCGCGAACCCCCAGGCCGATCGGGGCAATCATTGTCATCAAGGCGCTGGATGAAGAAATCGATCCTTTTCCAGTCGTCGCACACGGAGCCTGTAGTGGCCGGGGCTGCGCCAGACAGCCGACTGCGCGGAGGGCAAGGGATTGCATCTACTGACCATAGCACAGCAGCTGTGTTTTCATTGTCGATCTCTACCCCCGCGGCGTCTTCTTCAAGACAGTTTTCTGACATTTTCGGTCTTTCAGGAAAGGCCGCAGCATGTGGGCTAGAATTAGAGCAGAATGCTCAGGTGCCTAACACAGAGAGACATATGCGCCTACGACTATACCCATAAACGCACGCACGCATACATCCATTTACACAGGCATACAACCACACAAGTAACAATGACTCAAAGGCAATTGCCTCCACGCACAATGGCATTTGCCTCCACAACAAACAGCATTTGCCAACACAACCAGAGGCATCTATCTACCCACGCACTCCAAGGTATTTGCCCCCACAACCAAAGGCATCTGCCTCCACCGTGACAATGCAAGGCGTTTGCCTCCAGCTTTCACGCACTCGAAGGCATTTGCCGCTACAACCAAACTCACATGCCTCCACAATGCCCGGGCCAGGACATTCTGCTTGGAAAAGCTCCACCCCCAGCAAAAATGTCAGCCGCGGGAAGAGACGCCTAACGGCATTTGCCAACACTACCGCAGGCATCTGCCCACGCACTGAAAGGCATTTGCACCCACAACCAAACTCACATCCCTCCAGGAAAGTCTCCATCGTCTGCAGCAAAATCTCAAAAATTGACAACATAGATAGACCTATTGGTGTCCATGCTCCTCCCCTTGTTAACCTTCTGGTTTGATATCAGCTCGTCAGCCCTTGATGTTCTTGAGACAGAGTTGTCACATCAGACTTTTTTTAGTTTAACTGTGGCCTAATGAGAAGAAGGAGAGTGACAATAGTAAATCAAATCAACACACAAACGGGACAGTTCACAAAATCAAAGACAATGGGTGTTACAGAGAAGGGAATTCCCAGGGTTTGCCAGGGTGAATACAGTAACTTCCGCATCCTTAGGATACCCACTATCAGTTTTCAATTAAAACTTTACTCTCAAAGACAATAACCTAATGGCGAAAAAATTTCTTGCCCCACTGCACAGCTTTCGCAATCCATGAAAAGGGCGCCCTCCTCAAATCCTGAAAAGTAAAGCGCGTCCGCAAGCGAGAGAGAGAGACAGAGAGATAGAGGGGCCAAAGAGAAGGAAATCAAGCGAGAGACAAAGAAAGAGACGGAGACAGAGAGAGAAAGAAAAAGGGAGAGAGAGAGAGAGAGAGAGAGAGAGAGAGAGAGAGAGAGAGAGA
>Ga0105054_10008909_pt1 | contig 13177 bp, 7 predicted proteins | sample BON02_FD_78091 | JGI IMG/M metagenome (GOLD analysis project Ga0105054, IMG submission 78091) | Freshwater microbial communities from Lake Bonney liftoff mats and glacier meltwater in Antarctica - BON-02 (megahit assembly) | ecosystem: Environmental > Aquatic > Freshwater > Ice > Glacier...
AAAAAGGACCCGAAGTACTGCGACCCAGCTACCAAGTTGTTGCGTTTGCTAGTCGGCGGAAACCCCAAGAGTAACAAGCCGTGTGCTAACATAGCGGCCAGAAAGAAGTGCGCAGGTCCATGCGCCTTCCTTCATTAGAGCGCGAGGTGGCGCGAGGAGTAGGGAAGAGAGGCGGGGGAAGAAAAAGAGAGTGAGTCGCAGGGAGTGTAAGAGGTACACTCTGCGATCGTTCTCGCTTCTTTTTCAATCCTCGAGCAGCAGCCTTCCACAGAAGTACTTCTTGTGAGGAGGAGGAAGCGTGTGTGTTCCCTGACTCGATTACAATCTTGTAGGGTAAACCCGAGACTATTTTCAACCGTGACATGAATAAAACACAATCTTTTTCGTGAGTCCCGCCGAGAATTCCAAACCACCCTCGGTGAAATTATTACCACTGACCGGTGCCTAACCCACATCCGAGACGCTGTGCACAGCGAGAGAAGGAGGGAGGTACGGAGGAGGACATGCAGGAAGAAGAAGGTGGGGAGAGAAGGAGGCTCAACACAGAATAAAAAAGGATAACATCCGCATGTTGCCCTGCCGAAATCAGGTGTGGCACGGCGGCTGCGAGGCTGAAGCCCCCCCCGCTTGCCGCGTGCTGAAAGCCCCTCCCTCCACTCACCGCGTGCCCAATCATCGAAAGTACCGACCCTCACTTGAGAATACTATCCACACCCAGATGTGAGTGGCCCACACCATTTTTATTAATCCAAAAGCTAAAAGTACCTACTGGTTAATGATGTGGACCCCCCGGTATGTGTGAGTGTGTGTTTTATGTTGAATGTGCGTGTGTCATGACAAAAAATCTGCGAGCCTCCACAGTTTTCTCGAGAATGGTAGCTCTCCACCAAAGGATTGACACACTGCAATCCATTTAACATATGAAAATAAACCTGACAGCCCAAAAGGCTGAAAAATGTATGGCGCCAACGTTGGAAGCCAGTTCCGCATCGCACACATTGGTATACGATGTGACCTTGAAAAGAGAAACCAACGCGTGACTGGAGGAGAAGAAAGACGGAATTTGATGTTCTTCGAATGCGCGAATTTGCTAAAGGATTCGAAGGAGTTCTGAAATCGTGTGCAACCAATGTTGAATAAACCGAGCTAGACATGTGTTTCACGCAGCTTAATACCCATTGTCTTTGAGGTAATCCGCAAGTTTCTCAACAGTCACGTTGCAGTCGCCCGGTTGCATGCCATCACCTGATACACATTTAAGGCAACCAAAAAACACGAGCATAGGGGAGGGAGAAAGACAAAAAATAAGTTAGTTTCTCACATCATGGCAGCTTCTCGACAAATCCTTGACAAGCATGACCAAATGCACCGAGAATCATGGACATATCACTATGCACCGAAAATCAAGGCCACATCGCAATACACGACGCCACATACACAGGTAACAAGTGACACGGTGCCATTATTCCTGACTCTTCACCGCCCAGCACGGTGCTGAGTGCTGCCCAGTCAAAGAATTATTTTCATTTCTGATTTTTCATTTTCTTTCCGGGCGTTTTTGCGGCAACTCCATGAAATATCCGACCAACCATGGTACGCGGCAGCAGAGGGCTGCACGAGCTTGTCCCAGAGATCATCCACTCAATCCTCCACAAAATTGTTCAAATGCATACCCAATAACATGAAGTATGGGAAAATAAAAAGAGAAATAACACGAAGATTGCGCGTTTGAAAAGCTCACCGTACATGCCCAGGAGAACACATTGGTTGGTCTTTGCAATGCAAGCACCATCAGCACCCTGCGAGAGCACAAAACAGAGCGCATGTCATGGCTTGGCAGGAGGACGAGTTGAGCCGGGAGTTTCAGGCTCGTTCCGGCCCGATGACGCCCTGTTTGACTTTGCTTCTGTGCGCATACACTCGAGGCAAAAATGTTGTTCGTTGTTTGAGGCGCGCGTGCAAGCAAGCGGCAAAACGCCGCCAAACCGCGAAAAAACACTGACTTTTGAAAAATCGGCGGATCAATAACGCATGCGAGATGTTCCGCCGATTGTTCGAAATCAGTATTTATTCGCGTGTTTCGCGTGCAGTCCGGGGATTGAATCGCGCACGAAACACCCGGAAAAAGTCGTCCTTCGACCGGAATTCCGAACTTCGGGTAACGCGCGACAGTGTCGGGGCTGCCCCCCGCCGCCGGGAGCACGTGGGCGGAATTTCAGGGTAATCCAGCAGATTTTTCCGGGCAATCGTACTTTCCAGCTATTCAGCCGAAACTTAAACACTCGATCAACAGGTGGGAATCTGGATCCAAAAACAATCTATATTATCGCTGTCCTATTTCGAGTCGCGCGATCAGCGTCGAGAAAGCACATCCTCGCTGCGCGCCAAAAATACCACCGTCATCAATCAAAGAGCGAAAAATATCGTCCGTTAAATGACCCAGCCCCTCAAGAACATCACCTGGCGGATGTAAAACACGTTGTCGTCAGCTCGCAGTACCATGTACTTAGCACCGCAGAGAACGACTGGTGTTGCATGCTCGCCCAGCACAGAGCCTGGCAGGCCGTTGGCCTGAGTGGCAATGGCCATGCACTCTTCGGGAGTGATCTGAATCCATATTTCCACATACACACACATACACGCGTACAAAAAAATGTCACAACCTCTTTTCACAGTCCATAGCTCACTCCTGATTTAGCATCTGTCAATTGTTTATGGGCATCTGAAATCAGCATGGACACAGACAAGTCTTAGGGAAAACTGTACGGTGGTTTCTCTGAGAATTCAAGACAATTTCAGGTGCGCAGCCCACACTGGTGTGGGCTGTGCTGAGCAATAATAGGAAGATGGGCAGTGTGGAATTGCACATGCGGATTGTGAAGTGTGAAGGCAGCAGCCCGCAAAGGACCAGATCCGACATCAAGCGACTTGCGGAAAACTGCCAACACAATGAATGCCTTCTGATCCTGCATCTATCTGTGCTGTCAATATCCACCCAAGAGACTCCGAAGACGCGCCCTCGTTGCAGGAGCATCTACGCATGCAGACTGGGCAAGCAAGAGAAAATTACCGCAAAGCCAGCCGACTGGGCCCAGATGCCGCCGTTCAGGCCGATGATGCAGGCCTTGTTGACATGGGTGGTGCCAATGAGCTGGTCGTCTACGTATGCTGCTCAGCGTCAAACAACACACATTTGAGTAAATCGTTGCCAGCTCCCTGCTTGCCAGCCACACGTCTCCAGAACCTGCAAATCAGGCACAGAAAGGGTGCAGACAGCGTGGAACGCTCATCAGCGCCGTAACGACATGCCCGCAGGAGCCAGCTGGCCATACCTTGCCAAGACATCTTGTTCTCGTTTGAATTGAAGACGTGGTCTGGTGCCTCGGCGTTTATGAACAACCTAATCCATCTGCGCACAAGTTTTGAGACCCGACCATCAGGGACCACGAACAAGAAGTTTTTCGACATTGAACTCAACGGCTGTGGAGGCAGCCTTGGTCGTCACCACAGGCCAAGGCCTGCGAAAGCAGCGAGTTAGCCGAAGGTGGCCGCCGGTGACAGCTGCCTGGCGGTGCGGGGGGCAGGATGCAGATTTTCCTGCGCGGCCTTGACGGTCGGACGACCGTATGCGATGTGTCGCCGGGTGATCACGTCGCGGCCGTCAAGCGCTCGGTCGAGGAGCGCGACGGGCTGCCAGCCGAGGAGCTCCGTCTGGTGGTGTCGGGGCGCGATCTTCAGGATGAGTCTACGCTCGCAGATTGCGGCGTCGGGCGCAACGACACGCTGTCGGTGCTTCTACGGTTAAGAGGAGGGATGCCCAAAAAGGGCAAGGGCAAGAAGGGCGGCAAGAAGGGTGGCAAGGAGAAGGCGCCCGCTGAGGACGACGGGCTAGAGGGGCAGAGCGTGGACGAGCTTAAGGGCCAGATTCATGACCTCAAAGACGGCCTCAAGAAGGAGGCAGAGGAGCGCAACTACTTCCAGTTGGAGCGAGACAAGATTAACACCTTCTGGGAGATCACCAAGAAGGAGCTTGAGGAGAAGAAGGCAGAGCTGCGCAACAAGGACCGCGAAATGGAGGAAATGGAGGAGCGGCACCAGGTCGAAATCAAAGTGTACAAGCAAAAGGTCAAGCACTTGCTGTACGAGCACCAGAACAGTATAACTCAGCTCAAAACTGACCTCGAGATGGCGACCAAGCTGCTCCAAGACGAGCATCGGCAGCGCGAGAAGGAGCTTAAAGATGACAAGCGGAATCTGAAGCAGGTACTCAAAGAGCGTGAGCTGGCGCATGAGGAGGCCGTGCGCACGCTCAAAGAGACACACGACAAGCAAATTACACGCATCCGGGCAGAATTTGAGCAGCAGGCGAAGGAGCTGCAGGGCAAGTACGACAAAAAGATGAAGAACCTGCGCGAGGAGTTAGAGGGCCGCCGGAAGCTTGAGATTCATGAGGTGGAGGAGCGCAAGAACTTCCACATCAATGAGCTCATGAAGAAGCACGAAAAGGCATTTGGCGAAATCAAGAACTATTATAACGACATCACGCACAACAACCTGGATCTCATTAAGTCGCTCAAGGAGGAGGTGGCAGAGATGAAGAAGAAGGAGGCTGCCAACGAGAAGCTTATGTTCGAAATTGCGCAGGAGAACAAGCGCCTCTCGGAGCCGCTCACGCGTGCGCTCAAGGAGGTCGAGCTGTTGCGTCACGAGCTTTCAAATTACGACAAGGACAAGCTCTCGCTGCAAAACACCAAGGCACGCTTGCTGGTGCTCGAAGACCAGAACAAGCAGCTGTCGTGGGAGCACGAGGTGTTGGTGCAACGTTTTTCGATTGTGCAGAAGGAGCGCGACGAGCTCTACGAAAAGTTCGAGTCCACCATCTACGACGTGCAGCAAAAGAGCGGCTTCAAGAATCTCCTCCTCGAGAAAAAAGTCGAGGAACTCGAAAAAGAGCGCGAAAAAAAAGAGGCGCAGCTCAACGAGGTGCTTGCCGCCTCGAATCTGGACCCTGTTATGTTGGGCAACATCACGCGAAAACTCGACGAGGTGCTCGACGCCAAGAACAAGGCCATCAAAGACTTGCAGTACGAGTTGGCACGCGTCACGAAGGCGCACAACGACGTCATCTCGGTTTACAATTCGAAGTTGTCTGAATTTGGCATCCCAGTCGAGGAGCTTGGTTTTAAACCGCTGCATGCTCTGACAACGACGGCGCCGGCAGGGCTCGTGGCGTCGTAGGAGAGCGCAGCTCAACGCGGGTCTTGCAATGCAGGCAATGGGCAGGTATATTTAGCGAAGATTTCGAGAGTAATAAAAAAAATCAATATGATTCGTGGCGTCTGGCTGGGCGCGCGGAGACGAGGGAAAGTGCAGTCAAGGAAAGTAAAGTAACCCCCGTGTCCTTAGGATACCCACTATCAGTTTTCAATAAAAACTTTACTCCCAAAGCCTTTACCATGACTGGACTTAGTCATGTCCCCATGGTGAGACGTTCTGGGCGTGCGGCAAGCGGAGGGGCTTTAGCCCTGGATCCGCCGCGCGCCACTCGCAGCATGCCAGAGGGCACACGTTTTTTTTTTTTTGGGATCGGATGGGACCCAAAAAAAATCTTTTTCCTTTTTTTTGGATCGGATTTGACTGGACCGGATGGGACTGGACCGGATGGGACTTTCCTTTCTACGTGCCTCTTCAATTCAAACTATCCTCTCTCAATCCATGTATGCTTCGCGTCCTCGTTTCCCGACCTTCTAGCGTGGATCCAGGCTGTCTTACAGTTCTCCCCACGCATATTCAGCCCAGGCCACGGTTTTTCCTGGGTTTTCCCAACGAGGCTCAGCGAGACGAAGTCACGGTTGCCGTGCGCCATCAGGGTATATCTGAATCTTTCGTGGGAAGAAATTTGCTGGCTATTCTCAGGGGGTTGTCTTTGCTCTAGTATCAGCTCTAAATTAGTTCTAGAAGAGCTGTAGATTAGAGAGATCAGTTCTTGTTTCAGTGATTAGTTTTAGTTTCAGTGAACATTCATATTGTTGTCGAAAAGAATAAGTTTGGAAAATGGCACCAGCTCTAAATCATCTCTCCATAAACTCTACTCTCTGATTGGAGGTTTGAGTTCTAGATTATACACAACCGACTGCGAAATACACAAACCTAAACTTCATTCAAAGGATGCGTGTATCCTTGTAAGCCAGACTTGGAGGGTTGTGTATTTTCAAGTCGCAGGGGCCTTGTCACGTCTGGTAATCGACTCGACTCTGATTTATTGATGAAACCTTAAAGAGATGTGACGTTTCAAGTTTACTACAGCGTATCCTGACTTCACGTGCAACGCCCCCATCATGACATCACATCAGCGCTTGAATGATATGCACTGCTGTCCTACAGGCTGGCGAAGATACATGGACTCGGAATGCCTTTACCTTTACCCCTTCTTTTATAGATCAATTTCCGCAAAAGAGCCCTATATATATATATATACATATATATATATATATATTTGACAATGCATGATTTCACATCAGTGTTGGGATGATATGCACTGCTATCCTATGGGGTGGCGAAGACGCATGCAATGTCTTATCTTTGCCTCTTCTTTCATAGAGCAATTTCCGCAAAAGAGCCCTATAATTTTTTTTTTTGGACAATGTATGATGTCACATCAGTGCTTGGATGGTATGCACTGCTATCCTACGGGGTGGCCACGACCCATAGGACGCCTTATTTTTATAGATCAATTTCCGAAAAAGAGCCCTATAATTATTGGCTTTTTGGCGGAATGAAACCTGCAACTTCCGAGTGAGTCATCCTATGCGTCTTCGCCACCGTTTATGACTGGCAATCAGGCCCGGGCTGCCTCATAACTATAGGTGCACATTTTTTAGAAGTACAAATCATGGTTCAGGCTACTTCATCGCCGTAGGTGCACAAGTTTATAACTACAACTAACCATGGTAGGCGCAATGCAACACCGGCACGTGCGCGTGTGTGTGTTCAAGCTGCGTCGCGTGTTGCATGATTTTCTTGATGGGTACTGTAGCACTGTACAGGGTTTGCTCGACTGGTTTGAGATAGACGTTGGGTTCGCCAAGTTTCTGTTTATTCAGACTGATTTATGTGTTCTGTGTGTTGTAGTAGTTGAAGTTGCGTCGCGTGTTGCAAAGCGTGTTGCAGTGTGTTGCAGTGTTTTGCGTCACGATACAGACTCGCCGGGAACATGTGAGACGCTGCGTACCATCACCAGCACTCGGACTCAGACACGTAGTCACGTGATGATGCCAGTGGTGGTACTAAAGATTTTGAACCCCATTGCAAGTCCGAGTCGGCCGAGCTATTTGTTTACAGGAATTGTGTACTACAAAAATTGTCAAGGGGAAATGACCGCAAAACCAGCCAACTAGGCCCAGACGTCAACGTTCAAGCCGATGATGCAGGTCTTGTTGACATGGGTGGTGTCCGGGCCAAGGAGCTGGTCATCTGCGTGTGCTGTTCTGTGTGAAAAATCACAAATACTTGAGTAAATCATTGTCAGCTTCCTCAGGCTGTCTGCAGGCACACGTCACACTGTGACAAGTTTCCAGAAACTGCGATTCAGGCACAGAATGTAAAAGTTCAAGACATTATGGCACGCTCATCAGCGCCATAACGACAACATGATGCCCGGAAGGAGCCTGTTGCCATATCTTACAAGGACATTTTGTTCTTACTTGAACTTCGGAATTGGGCAGCCGTGGAGCCTCGGCGTCCCAACCTAATACACCCCCCAACCTAATCCATATGATCCACGGAAAGAAGTTGCAAAACTTGAACAAACGAATCAGGGAAAAATAACAAACGAAAACTTTTGAAACGACCTGACGGTTGTGGAAGACAGCGTTGCCCGTCACAGCCGGCGATGGCCTGCGAAAGCAGCGCATTAGCCGAACATTACCGCCGCCGTCCCCCCCTGCGGGGGGCGAGATGCTGATTTTCCTGCGCGGCCTCGATGGCTGGGCCACATTTTACCATGTGTCTCAGGGCGACCGCGTCACGGCTGTCAAGTGCTCGGTTGGAGCCCACGTTTTCGGATTGAGGCGTCGGGAGCAACGCAATACTTCGGTTTGACCGTGCCGCGAATGCCTTGAAGTTGTTTACTAGTGATTCTGTGATCACGACTCAGGTTTCCTAAATGCAGTCTTGTCACGGTCGTCATGTGACCGTGACTCTAGTTTTCCCTATATCATGGCATTCAAGTTGTGTGTGCGTGAACTCCACACGCAAGGCTACGAGAGCAACTATGGCGAGTAAATGTGTGTGTGTGCGTGTGTGTGTGTTTGTGTATGCGTGTGTGTGTGTGTGTGTGTGCGTATGTATGAGTACGTGTGTGTGTGAGAGTGAATGTAGAGTTTCTGGTCGAGTTTAGGACAAAGTGCCTGAATTGCTTTGCGACCAGGGTTTGAATTGAACACTGATAGTGGGTATCCCAAGTATGAATTCAATGTCTGTTGTGGAGAGCGTTCATTAAAGGGACTCGGATAACCTCATCAAGAGGGCAAAGGGTAATTGGGCGCGCCGCGGAGGCAAGCGGAGGGGCTTTAGCCCCGGAGCCAGCTGCGCGCCACAGGAGTCGGACCAGAGTTTCCACGGTTTTTTTTGCTTGTCTTGCGATAGCAAAGCGTTTTCTTGGGTGTTGTCCCGTTTTTTGTGAGATCGGATGTCTCCCCGACCCGACATCTGAGATCAGACAAAACCTAAACGGTTTAGGACCGGACAAAGTTGTCCGATTTCAGAGATTTTGGTGGGAGACGTCCGATCTCGCAAAAAACGGGTTAATTAGGGTTCGCAAACCCAGAAAACGTGGAAAAAAATCTTGTCCGATCACCAAAAAAAAGGTGCATATTTGTCAGATGCCAAAAAAAACATGGAAAAAGCGACAAAATTGGAACCCAGAACGGATAGTGGAACACAACTTCTGTGTCCAAACTCAACCAACGTGAGAATTTTTGTCCGATCTCAAAATGAAGGAGACAAAGTGTCAAAATGGGACTGCCTATAATCCGTAGAAACTCTGGTCCTACTCCTGTGGCGTGCGGCGGCTCCGGGGCTAGAGCCCCTCCGCTTGCCGCGCGCCTAGGCAATTCGTAGTAGTAGGAGTGGAGAGTGCTTATTAAAGGGAGAACCTCATCAGGAGGGCAAATGGTAATTTAAGGCATCAGACTCCCAGATCTCAGACGGGCACCCTAAGGGTCGAGGGAAGTGAGGGGGGGGGTCCTAGAACTAGACCGACACCTAGACCAACACCTAGATGGACACCTTGACCATGGACACCGTTACCTGCAACTGTACCAACATCGACACCTACACTGATATCCACCTCATCCTCGTCGCAGTCCGTGTCCTCGCGCCGTCCCACCTGGCTGGGATTCTGTCCAACCTTTTTTTTCAAACCTCGAACCAAAGGTTTGACATTCCAATAGGGAAGTCCCCTATTCGAATACCCTTTCAATACACTCACCTATTTCAACAATCCTCATTACTCTGGTCCGATGCAGTGGGCGCGCGGCAATTGCGCGCTAAAGCGCTGCGTCGCCGCGCGCCCCGGGCTCTTTTGCGGGAAATGACCTATGAAGACAAGGCATCCTACGACTCGACACCAACCTATGGACCCAACACACTGCAATTCAGTCACTGCAGTGTCACGGTGTTGCACACTCGACACACTGCACCTCGCAACATTTGTCCAAATGTACGGAACAGAATATACGTGCATGTGGGTGGGCCGGCAGCTGCAGGTCATACCAAGAACAGATCCACATATTCTCCTTCACACACACACACACACACCCTTCTCTCTCTCTCCATCTTTCTCACTCTCTATCGTTCTCTTCCTCTCTAACTCTGTCTCTCAGCTGGCAGCTGCACGTCATACACAAAAAATATCCACATATTCTGTTCCACATATTCAATTATGTGTGCTCCCGTTACGCAACAGTGCAATAGTGCAGAACCTGCACCTTTTTTGAGATGAAAAGCCCCCCCCCCCACAACAATATGATCACATTGTCATCTTGACTTCATATCGCAATCTGAGATTCCTGCGTGTGCCCATGTATCTATGTCTAAATTATATCTTATAAGTTAAATCCCTTATTGATCTGCCGGTCTACTCCCTGTTCTTTTCTCCCTATCTACCGAGGTATTATATATACATGTATATATAAATGTGTATGTATACATATGTGTGTACATATACATACGAAAATATATATACAAATATATGTATATGTATATATATTTCTTGCACCCCTCTAGCGTGGTATGATATACATATATATATACATAAATATGTATATATGCATATATGTATGCATATACATACGAATGTATATATGCATATATTTATATATATATATGTATATATGTATATTCTTACCCCCCTCTACCGTGAATTTCTATATATATGTATATATACATACAAATATGTATATACATATACACATATATATATATGTGATATATACACCCAACTCGGTCCGTGGCGTGCAACAACCCCACTCCTCTCCAAAAACCAGAACCAAGATCAGCCGTCGCAGTAATGCTCGTTGTGCCAGCATCCCCCCCCCGCCCCTCCCTCCCCCCTTCCCCCAAATCGAAAAATTCTATGTGCACAACGGCGCAGCTGTTGAATCACAAGACGTTTGCGTGTGTGTTGCACCTTTGTGTGTGTGTTGCGGTGGGCGCAAGTCTAGACACGACATCTACGCCACCTCTTGCTCCACCGTCTTGACAGCACCGTACTGAATCGAATGGTCCACCACGTACATTTCCCCAGTGGGGGCAACACCCCGGCGGCGTGACACGAGGTGCACACCCGCAAGCACGTTGGCGACAATAGCCATCAACAAAACGCCAACCCCAAACGACATGCCATTCATGTGCTCATCCCTGCTACCCCCCTTGGCACGCGAGATGTCTTCGCTAGCCATAGCGAGCGACACAGCCTGCCCCTCAAGCTCCATGCCAGTGGCCGCCTGCCCGTGCACCGTATCCCACTGCATCAGCGTGTTCATCGTGTCAATGCGGACCTTGAACGAGGAGCTCTGGTGCAGCGAAGACTTGATGTTGGCCGGTAGTTTGCTCTTGATCGTGAAGACCCCGAAGACTGCCGAGCCCGTGTCGAAAATGACAGTGAAAGCCTGCTTCGGCGTGCCGATGGATAGATCCATGAAGTACTGGGTTCCCTTCTTGTTGAAGATGGGGATCTGATCCACCTCGTCAAGACGAGTGGAATGTTCGGCGGGGTACATTGTCTCCTCACCCTTGAGGAGCATGAGTTTGCTTCGGGGAGCCTGCTGCAACTTGAAGTAGCCCAGCTCGTTGGCAGTCACAGGATTGTACGCCTTGTTGAGCTTGGCAATGCCGATAATAGGCCTGCTCTCATCACCCATGTCGAATTCCACCATGTACTCACGGAAAAAGACATCACCCACGAGCAGACCCTGCATGCCGTCGGGCGACGGCTGCACGCACGTCTGGTTTGTCTCCGCCAAGAACCTGCGCACACACTTTGTCAGTAGCCGCCCTCTTTGCCGCACCCACACCCGCATCGAGACCAAAATCTGGCCGCACGATGCGCATCCTTGAACAACAGTCACTAGTTCTACATTGCAGTGCAGCGTGCTGAGGCGCAGCACGCGGGGTACGACTGTTGCCCTTGCATCTCGTAGAGCAAGCACTAGCAAGCAAGAGCAACCGCCTGCGGTGTCAAAGTTTGTTGCAGCTGCTTTCGCCCACGAAACTCACCAGGAGTGGTAGGGGATCTCAAAAGTACGGCCACCAATGGTGATCCAGAACGAGGTGTCCTCATCCCAGAGCTGGGTGAAATCATCAAAGGGGTTGTTCTGCAGCTTGCCGCCCATGTGATCACCAGGGATCACCAGGCACGAGGTGCCGGAGTCCATTATAGCAGGGAGGTACTCGCCGCCAGTGGGGTTAGTAAACTTGAGCAACTCCGTGTGGTCGTTCTTGCTGGGGTGGCCGTACGTGAGCGAGGTGACACCCACGATGAAATCTGTGGCGGACAGCGAGGGCGTGTAGAGCATCAAGTTTGTCACTGTCGCGGGATCATATCCGCCCAATTGCAGCTCGGCAGCCGTGTCCGTGGAGAAGAAGGAAAACTTGCGGGTCAGCTCCTGCGCATTTGAGTCTTTGACATCCTTGTCCGTGAGCGCCCACAGGATGGGTCGCGGCAGCTGGCTGCCCTCGAACCCAGGCTTTGGCAGCCCAAAGCCCAGGATGCCATCTACCCCATTAAAATCGGGCGAATTGCAGTCTGTGATGACGCCAAACGGCGCTCGGCCATGGAAGTTGCCGAGCTGCACGACGTCAAAGCCGCTGAAGCCCTTGAGTTCGGTGCCGTCGGCATAGGCCAGGTCAAACTGCTTCGTCGTGTCGGCCGAAAAAGAGGAGGTCTTTTGCAGGTCGAAGTGGCGCGAGTCGTTCGGGCGGTACGGCTCGTCAAAGAGCTGGCTGGTGCCCTGGGCAGCCTTCATGTGGGCCTTGGCCTCCGACACCACCGCCAGCGACAGCGTCGCCAGCACGGCGAGGCATAAGAGCAAGCCCCTCCTCCTCATTGTCGCCGAGAGTGTATTTTCGGAAATCTTACCCAGATCATCTGTCGAGGTGGTTCATCTGGTTAGTCTTCCAATACACACCAATACAGCTGGACTTTCGGGCTAGGTATAAAGAAGGAAGCAAGAGACGAAGGGAGGACTGCCGGACTGGGTCTGTTGGTATAATATCAATCTCTGGTGTTTTTCGCTTCCATTCACATTGTTTCTCGGTGCTCATCAGTGAGACAGCAAGGTTACTCTTTATTCATACACACTCTCACACACGGTTAGTTCAAAAAATAATGACAGGACTGTCGACCGTAATGCCTCTGAGGAAGGTGCAGTTGGGACACTCCGATCTGGTGAGGATGACAAACTGCCCAGAGGCGAAGTGTTTAATGTGTTTGTCTGTGTGTGTGTGTGTGTGTGTGTGTGTGTATGTATTCTGTGTGTGAGTGTGGTGTTTGTGTGTATGTGTGTATGTACGTATGTGTGCGTTTGTGTGTGTGTGTGTGTATGTGAGTGTGTGTGCGTGTGTGTGTGTGTGCGCGCGCATGTGTGTGTGTGTGTGTGTGTGTGTGTGTGTGTGT
>Ga0105054_10008913_pt1 | contig 13173 bp, 10 predicted proteins | sample BON02_FD_78091 | JGI IMG/M metagenome (GOLD analysis project Ga0105054, IMG submission 78091) | Freshwater microbial communities from Lake Bonney liftoff mats and glacier meltwater in Antarctica - BON-02 (megahit assembly) | ecosystem: Environmental > Aquatic > Freshwater > Ice > Glacier...
CATGCCGATCCAAAACTGGAGCCAGGCATTATCTCAGTTAGATATTTATTTTGAAGGCCGCTTAGATAGCGTGCTCGATATCTAAATTAACCCTGACACAGAATTTTGAACGCTCTCATTTCTGAAGAAATCCATTGACCATCATAATTCATACAGGCGTTCAATTCTTGGCTTTCAGTCTTTGAACTGTGTTTAGTAGTCAATGTATATGCGATACATGGCCGTTGCTCTGCACTGTAATGTTTACCTATTTTGATATCATAATGTGTTGTTGAGCCTCTGTTATACCAAGATTCGACAGTACCTGTCGTTTTTGAAGACAAAATTTCTTGTGTTTTTGATAAGTCATTAACTGTCATTGCAGTATCTGAGTCGACGCCGGCTTTAATGCCTGCTAATAGCTCAAGTTTAGATTCTGCTGCGTTGATATTCATTGATAAAAAAGTACCAAATAATGCTAAAACCAATAATTTCTTCATTTTATCGCTCCGTCAGAGTCGGTAGTTGATGAAGAATAGAATACAGCCTAATAAGTGAAAACCCTAAGCCAAACGTCCTTATTTATAAGGAGTTTATTCCTGATGAGTATGACAAACTGTCGCATTTAATATTGGCAGAATAATTGTTATTGATCAGCCTGCATTCTATGTTCTAGTTCTTCCCATAAGGAAAGACGAGAAGCATTGCCAACTCGTTTGCCATCACCACGTGATTTAGCTAGCCATAAACCATCACCGTTAAAACTATAAACAGGAACTAAATCAGTCCTTAAATTAGCGGGTTTTATTTCAGTGTCAAGATTATCTAATACCATGGGGATGGCATGTTTGTTTTTAAAATAAGTCAACACCATATGGGCTTGGCCTATTTTTATGGCTTTAACATAGGTAAGACGTAGCTTGTCCTCATCAACACCTAGTTGTTTAAGTGTGAAGTATTTAGCGATGGAGTAATCCTCACAATCTCCAGCACCAATTGATAAGGCTTCTATTGGTGTTGCCCAATAATCTTCTTTTCCCCATAGCGCTTGGTCATTAATAAATAACATGTTGGTATTGAAAAAACGATTAACGACATTCAATTTTTCATCATCGGATAAATCTTGAGATGACTGAATAAGTGTCTGCCAAGCTTCAACCCGTTCACGAGCAAATTTATTATACTTTTCTTCTATTTTTATAAGTAAAGCTTCGGTAATATCACCCTTGGCAACAAGTGAATATGACAGCATCAAACATAGCGTGGCCATAATGCCCAAAATGGCATTATGGAAAAGCCGTAGCCGTTTTATCATGGCAATCATGTGGACAGTCTTAGCGACCTATGCCGTAAATTCCTGCTCTCTTAACGGATTCAAAATCATCCTCTTGGCTAACGCCTTCTGCAATAATATTAATATCCAATAAATTGGATACTTCGTGCATGATATCTAATAGATCAGATTTATTGCTATCCGCTCGAATATCAAAGGTTAAATTGCGCGCTAAACGGATATAGTCAATATGTAGTTCTTTTAATAAATTAATTGCGATAATGTCTGATGAGTAACGTTTCAGTAATGTTTTTGCCCCTAAAGCTTTAACAAAAATACTAAAGTTTGCAAAAGCAGTGAGATTTTTCGCCGCAGAATAGGCAGTGACGCTAAACACTAAAAGCCCAGGACTTAGGATTGTATGTTCAATTCTGGATTGTAGCCAGGCACAGAATGAAGAAGATGATACTGCAGTCATCGAGAGATTAATGGTTACCGGAACGGCCTGTTGAGTTTGCTCCATCAATAGGATAATTTTATGAACAATACATTTATCTAATTCTTCCTCTAAACCAAATTCCTGTGCCATAGAGAAAAAGGTACCAATAGATAATGCATTTCCGACAGAATCTTTCACTAAAGTAAAGGCTTCTTCCATTACCTTAACAGGTGTTTCGTCATCATAATTATAAGCATCTGATGTAAACATTATCTCAGGCATATTATTTTCAATAACATTACTAATGGTGGCTTTCCAGTCTAATTCACTCATTGAGCTCATACTCTCTTGTTGAATGAAAAAAGCGTTATGACCAATCTTTCTAGCTTGTTCGTAAGCTTCGATCATGGCAGGAGACAATTTATTAAAGTCGCTGCTACGTTCAAATCGTATGATGCCTATATGCACTAAATCATCAATATAGTGCTGTTGACCTAGGTCTGCAATAGCTGTTTTAAGTGAGTCAGCCAGTGCAGTAATCTCGTCCTTATTAAGTGTTGGGCAAAGTAGCGCAAACTCTGAGCCATATAATCGATAGACACTTGAACGGGGTTCTGATTGCTGTACCTGCTCTAATATCTGTGCAAAGCTGATCAATAACTGATTGACGGCTTCATTGCCTTTACTTTTGGCGATACTGGCTAGATCATCAAATTTAATAATGGCCGCATAACCAGATTGGCCCATCGACAGTATTTCTTTTAAATTCACATAAAAGGTGGATTGATTTAATAATTTAGTCAGTGGGTCACGTTTCAAATTTTCACTTAAAGATGCAAGCTTACTGTTCAGCCTCCCTATCATCGAGCCAATTTTAAGTGACATACTGTTCATGGATTGAGCTACGTTTTTTACTTCGAGAGTCCATGGTAAATCTTCAATAATCGTAAAATTACCTGCTGAAATGTCATTGGCTTGTTTTTCAATTGCTCTTAAAGGTCGCAAAGTAAAGCGAAGCGTCAAGGCTAATAAACTAATAGCGATTATGAAAATAATGAACGAAAACGTAAGCGTCGTTTTACCTTGTTCATAGAGTTTTAAATAACCATAACCGGGATTTGTGGTGACGGATAGGGTGCCGCTAATATTCCAACCAGAGCTGATTTCTGAAACAGCTGTGGCAACCTTCATTGGCATGAGCGAAACAAGCCACGAAGGTACCCCGGGAATTTCTTCTGCGTTAGTGAGAGAGACTAAAACCTTGCCATCAACATCAACTAAACTCATTTCTTTGTAATAGCCCATATCAAAAATAGCATTCATCATTGTGCGAATTATGGGATCTTCATCATTTGACATGTAGGGGCTTATCGACAAGCCTAACGACGTCGCCGTATCTTGCACATGAATCTCTGATTCAACCTCAAGGTAACTTTTAATATTGCTTATACTCAATACAAAATTGACCGAAAAGACGATAAAAAAGATAATGCTAATTAACAGTAATAATTGTTTAGACAGTGACATGGTCGTTACCTAAGAAATAAGTTGAATAGTTTAACTTTAATAGTGTGCTAAATTCTGATTACAAGCCAGTTTAATTAGCTTTAAGCCTGATTTTTGCGTCTTCTATGAACTTGATAAGACTGGCTTCTCCGCCCATAAAAGCCATCATGAAATCTTGTCCGGTTAGTGGTTGCAGCGGCTCTATACCTAACTTTAACTGTTTTGGTTCACTGCTAAATTTAATCATTTCATCAAGAAAAGGTGTAAATACTGGGCCCCATTGCTGATCGAAAGCCATTTGTAATTGTTTTAGCTGAGCGATACTTTGTTCGGTTAATTGCTCGTTTGTTTTGCCCGTCTGCGTACTAATATCCGCTCTTATTTTTTCAATGAGCCCTGTGTTTTTATAGGTTAAAGATAGGTTGTTCAAGGTCGAGTTCATTGCTGCTGCCATCGCTTGCGCTGGCATTTGTGTTTGTTGTCTATCAACGGTCGTTAACCACTCCACATTGCCCAATTTGACTTCAGCATTAAAAAAGAAACTTTCTTCAACAGCTTGGGTTAATGATAGTTGTAATAGGTTTTGCAAAGGATCAAGCTTATAACTGACGTTACTGGAGAAAGGGATAGTGTCACCATAAATACGTACTAGTGCTTGTAATTCAGTATTTGTTTCAGTCATACTTTTCTTAATATGAAGTTCACCATTTTTGACGTCAATACTCATTTCTGCAGGTAACTTATTTTGATTATTGTTCAAATCCTGCCAGCTAAAACCTTTCATTTCTACATTACCAAGTCGGATATTAGGTTCTTGTTCATTTCCTGTAATCGTAAAATTAGAAATTTTAACGGTTTGAGTTAATGGTGAAGTATCAACATAAGAATAACTGAGCGTCATACCTTTTGATTCGGCCTCAGTAACGAGCGATGTCATTGTTTCCGTAGCGCGTGAGTCTGCCAGATGATCAAGATAAAAATATGACCCTGCTAAAGCAGTAGTAACGATGCCAGCAATGACGACCAGACTAATATTGCCCTTCAATTTAGATCGATTGTTATTCAAGCTTTTGCTCCATTATGTGTTTAATTTTTAAATATGATCATCAATATATCATGCAGTGCTAGCAGTGCGCAGTGATACAGCTGAAAAAAAAGATCTGGTTTTACTGTATAATTCGACCATTATTTGGTGTGATGCCACAATAATTATGCCATGCGTTATATTCCTAATCTTATTGCTCGACTAAATCTCCCTAATATTGATTCACTATTAGTCTGGTAGGCATTAGCTTAGCGTTTCCACAACAACTCAAAAATATAATAAGGAATAAACAATGCTGTTATCAGCTAAACAAGATTGGCTGGGCAATATTCGTGGTGATATTCTCGCCGGGATTGTGGTTGCTATTGCACTCATACCAGAAGCGATTGCATTTTCTATTATTGCTGGCGTTGATCCTAAAGTGGGACTTTATGCCTCGTTTGCTATCGCTGTTATTATCGCGATTGTCGGTGGTCGAGCAGGTATGATTTCAGCTGCTACGGCTGCTACGGCCTTATTAATGGTCACTTTGGTCAAAGACTTTGGGCTGCAATATCTTTTGGTGGCGACGATACTCGCGGGTATTTTTCAGCTCGTAGCAGGGTATCTCAATCTACATAAGTTTATGAGTTTTGTGTCTAAATCAGTCATGACAGGGTTTTTAAACGCCCTAGCGATACTTATTTTCATGGCGCAGTTACCTGAACTGCTTAATGTGACATGGCATGTTTATGCTTTAACTGCTGCGGGTTTGGGTATTATCTATCTTTTCCCTTATGTGCCTGTCATTGGCAAAATTCTACCTTCACCGCTAATTAATATCATTGCATTGACAATGCTGGTTTATTTTTTAGGTATAGATGTTCGAACGATAGGTGATATGGGTGATTTACCTGATACATTGCCGATTTTTTTATGGCCTGATGTGCCGTTGAATTTCGAAACTTTGAAAATTGTCCTGCCATATTCCTTATCAATTGCTGTTGTAGGTTTATTAGAATCATTGATGACAGCCAATGTAATTGATGAACTTACCGATACCACAAGTGATAAAAAACGTGAATGTAAAGGTCAAGGAATCGCTAATATTGGTTCAGGATTGATGGGTGGTATGGCTGGCTGCGCCATGATTGGCCAATCTATTATCAATGTGAAATCAGGCGGTCGCGGTCGATTATCTGCGATGACAGCCGGTGTAGTGTTATTAATCTTAGTAGTATTTTTAAGCGATATTTTAAAAATCGTACCTATGGCGGCCTTAGTTGCGGTGATGATTATGGTCTCTATTGGTACATTTAATTGGGCGTCATTGAAAGAACTCAGAACCAACCCTAAAAGTGCTTCCGTAGTTATGATTGCCACAGTGATCGTGGTGGTGTGGACACATAATTTAGCATTCGGTGTATTTACTGGAATTTTAATTGGTGCTTTATTTATGGCGCAACGTTTAAGTCAATTCATGTACATTGAATCGAGTTATGATGAAGCAACAGACACCCGAAATTATAACGTGGTCGGTCAAATCTTCTTTAATTCATCAGATAAATTTATCAGCCTATTTGATTATAAAGAAGCCGTTGATATAGTGGTGATTGATGTTCATCGTGCCCATTTTTGGGACATTACTGCGGTTGCTGCTTTAGATAAAGTAGTCATTAAATTACGTCGCGAAGGGGCAGATGTGAATATTATCGGCTTGAATGAAGCAAGTGAAACTTTATTAGATAAGTTTGCCGTACATGACAAACCAGAACAAATTGAAAAAATCATGGGGGGACATTAATTATGACTACGGTAGATAAAAAGTGCATTTTAGCTTGTATTGATGGTTCACAATTAAGTGATTCGGTGATTGACCAAGCCATTTGGCTTGCTATTAACAGTCAGGTTCCGATTAAGTTTCTGCACACAATTGAACATTCACATCTCACTGAACACCTGCACCACGAAGGCAATCTCACGCCAAATATGACTGAAAACTTACTGAGTGAACTCACTGACGAAGAGAGAACAGAAAGTAAGCGTTTGATCGCTGAAGGCAAAACTATATTAAACAATGCAGTACAACGGGCACAACAATCGGGTTTAACAAATATCATCGCGAAACAACGTCACGGCACGGTGTCAGAAGTCTTGCAAGATCTCGAGATGGAAATAGAGATTGTCGTGTTGGGTGCGACAGGTGAAGATCATCATGGTGATAAAACGGGCTTAGGTTCACAATTAGAACAAGCCATTAGAGTGACCCATAAACCGATGGTCATTGTGAAAAAGCCGTTTGTTGCACCACGTAATTTAATGTTGGCTTATAACGGCAGTCCAACATCTAAAAAATCTATAGAAATCATTAAGAAAGATGTGTTTTCTATACAATCATTTGATATTCATATTGTGAGTGTTCAGAAGAATATAGAGGATGCACAGCGTCTAATTAGCGACGTTGAACTGGCATTGTCTTCGGTGAAATGTGTGTTAAAGACAACGGCATTAACGGGCGATCCAGTTGAGCAATTAACGCAATATCAACAACAATATAATATAGATTTGACGATGATGGGCGCGTTCAGTCACGGTAAAATTCATGGCTTTATGTTTGGTAGTTTCACCACTCAAATGTTACTGGATGGGTCAAGTAACTTTTTCTTGTTACGATAGTTTATATATTATGTAGTAATTAAAAACTTCTAATTATTGTGCAATTAAAGGTTTTTTTATGAACAGCATTTGGCTAAATTACTTGTTTTAATAACTTAACATATAGCCCATTGTTTTTCGAGCCGTTTAGCTGATATTGGATAGGCTGTTTTGATACCTTGGGCAAATAAGGAAATACGGTATTCTTCCAACATCCAGCGGTAAAGTTCAAACTCGGTCGAATTTAGTTTACCGACATTATTGAGATAACGTTGCCAATGAGGCGCAATCTCTATCATCCACTGTTTATCTCGTATGGGGTCACTGTTCAACTTATCTAAACGCTGGCCTATCGCTTGAAAATAAGCTGGTAGTCGCTTTAGTGCTTCATCAGCAGTGTTATGCACAAAACCTTGATAAAGCAGGTGATTAAGTTGTTCGCGGATGTCTTTTACTGCATTGATCGCCGTCAATGGCATTTTGCCAGATAAGCGCTTGGCAATAGCATGATATTCGGCAAGAGGGTTGGCGATTTGTTGGGCAAGTTCGATAGCGATATTGATCAGTTCACTGCGTTTATTTTTCAAACGTTGTTCAAAATCTAGTTGGCTCAAAATAGCAGCTTGATCGAATAAAAAGCAGCGATCAAATGCGACATCAATCAGGTCAGTTTTAAGTTGTTCACATGGCGTTTGTTTAACATCACTTTCAATATTTGCAAATGGTGCGGGTGGAACATTCATATAATGCAGGCACATTTGTTTAATGTTTGGCAGGTGTTTGTGAAGGTATTTAATGGCATCGGCTTGAACCAGCATAAACAAGCGGCGTAAGCCTCTTTTCGTTTGTGTTTGTGCCTGAGCAAACGTATCCATCAATGTTAAATCAACGCTCTTACCTTGATCAACTAAGGCAGGATAGGCAGTCATTTCTAGACCGTTTTGTTGTAAAGTGATCTGTTCGGGTAAATGACCAAATGACCAACTAGTTAGACCTTGTTGTTCATAATCGCTATCTGGAATTTGGCGAAAACTTGCGGCAGCTTGTTTTGCCCACGTTTGTTTGAGTTGATTTAAGTCACGTCCTTCAGCGAGTAACTTGCCATCTTCATTAATCAGCCGGAAATTCATTTGTAAATAGAGCGGTAAGTCGCTGGTATTCCAATCCGATAAGGAAATTTCTACGCCAGTGAGTTTACGTAATTGTTCGCTTAATGCCGGCAATAAAGCGCCAGATTCAGCTGTCATGTTTTTTAAACAGTCATCGGCGTATCTAGGTACAGGAATGAAATGGCGACGTTGGGTTTTAGGCAAACTCTTTAATAAAAACATCACCTTGTCACGTAATAAGCCAGGTACTAACCATTCATATCGCTCCGGATTAGTTTGATTAAGTAGTGATAGCGGAATCGTTTGAGTGATGCCGTCATGGGTTTTGCCCGGTTCAAAATGATATTCCAAAGCTAACGGCACACGATTGACTAATATTTGATCTGGGAAACTGTCAGCAGTGACATGATCCGCTTGATGTTGCATCAAATCTTCACGCGTTAAAAATAATAGTTTTGGATTTTCGTGTTCGGCTTTTTTCCGCCATTTTTCGAAACCAGCACCGTTAGTAATATGTGCTGGAATACGTGTTTTATAAAACTCAAACAAGACATTGTCATCAACTAATACATCACGTCGCCGAGATTTTTGTTCGAGCAATTCAATGTTTTCTATCAGATCAAGATTATGTTGAAAGAAGGGCGCACGGCAAAACCAGTCGCCTTGCACCAATGCATCCCGAATAAATATTTCATACGACATAAGCGGATCAATCGGGCCAAAATGAATCCGACGACGAGGCACTATCGGTAAGCCGTACAAAGACACTTGTTCAAAGGCGACAACTTGTGCCGGTTTTTTTTCCCAATGCGGATCCGAATACTGTTTGCGTACTAAATCACCTGCAACAGGTTCAATCCACTCTGGTTCAATTTTTGCTGCAATACGGGCGTAAAGACGACCCGTTTCGACCAATTCAGCCGCTATGATCCACTTGGGACCTTTTTTGTGTAGTGCTGAACCCGGAAAGATATGTAATTTTAAGTTACGGGTACCCGTGTATTCTTTATTATCACTTTTAACTGCGACATTACTCAATAAACCCGATAATAAAGCTTGGTGTATTTCTTTATATTCTGCTGGAACCTGGTTGGATTTTAAGCCCATTTGGCTGACTTGAATATGCAATTGTTGATGAATATCATGCCATTCACGTAGGCGTAAAAACGATATGAAATGTTCTTTACAATATTGCCTTAGTTTGTTTTGACTCAGATGTTTTTTCTTATCGTGATAATGATCCCACAGTTTTATAAAGGCTAAAAAGTCTGACCGTTCATCTTTATATTTATTGTGAGCTTCATCAGCAGCTTGTTGTTTATCCATTGGTCGTTCACGCGGATCTTGAATACTCAAGGCGCTGGCAATGATCAATAGTTCGGTAATGCAGTTTAACTTCTGAGCGGCTAACAGCATTCTGGCAATACGTGGATCAATTGGTAATTGTGCGAGTTGTTTACCTGTCGCGGTCAGTTTACGATTTTTATCAACGGCGTCTAACTCTTCCAATAAACGAAAACCATCGTTGATCATTTTTTCGGGTGGCGGATTGATAAAGGGGAATTTTGCGGGCTCGCCTAAGTTCAATGATGACATTTGCAAAATAACCGAAGCGAGATTAGTTCTTAACACTTCTGGATCAGTAAAAGCAGGACGATTTTTAAAATCATCTTCATCATAGAGTCGAATTGCGACACCCGCCGCAACACGACCACAGCGACCTGAACGTTGATTAGCACTGGATTGTGATACTTTCTCAATCGGCAGTCGCTGCACCTTATTACGTACACTATAACGGCTAATACGAGCATAACCTGGATCAACTACATAACGAATGCCAGGCACCGTTAACGAGGTTTCAGCAACATTAGTTGCTAGTACGATACGACGATGGCCGCCGGTTTTAAATACCCGGTTTTGTTCTGCAGCAGACTGGCGAGCCAGTAATGGTAAAATTTCGGTTTTAGGTGGATGATGTTTACGCAGCGCTTCAGATACATCACGAATATCACGTTCACCGGATAAAAATACCAAGATGTCGCCTTGACCTTCGCGACATAATTCATCGACCGCTTCAATAATGCCATGCACCATATCGTAGCCACGTTGTTCGTCGTCATCTCCCATTGGTGGGCGATAGCGAATTTCAACGGGAAAGGTACGACCACTGACTTCAATGACCGGTGCATTATTAAAATGTTCAGAAAAACGTGCTGTATCAATTGTCGCTGAAGTGATGATTACTTTCAGATCAGGGCGCTTGGGTAATAATTGTTTGAGATAACCTAATAAGAAATCTATATTAAGACTGCGTTCGTGCGCCTCATCAATAATAATGGTGTCGTATTGGTTGAGGAATTTATCATTTTGAGTTTCAGCCAGCAAAATACCATCGGTCATTAACTTGATGTAACTACTATCTGCTTTAACTTGATCGTGGAAACGAACTTTGTAACCAACCACATCACCAAGTTCGCTTTTTAACTCTTCAGCAATACGGGTTGCGACGGTTCGAGCGGCAATACGACGCGGTTGAGTATGTCCAATCATACCTGCTACACCGCGACCTAATTCGAGACATATTTTAGGTAATTGGGTGGTCTTACCTGAACCCGTTTCACCACTTAGAATTATTACTTGGTGTTCACTTATCGCTTTTGCTATTTCTTGACGGCGTTCTATTACCGGTAAACCTTCTGCAAATTCAGGCTTAGGAATATTTTTTTGGCGTAATGTACGACGATCTACCGACGCGGTAATTTGTATTTGAAGTCTGTTGACTTGTTCTGGTTTGATATCAGGCTGTTTACGTAGTTTATTTAAGCTTTGACGCAAGAGAAATTGATCCGATAACATCGCTGTATCAAGTATTTTTTCAAGCTGTTGCAGTGTGTTTTTCAAAATAGTATCAAACGATTAGAAGCAAAATAGCCGCTTATTGTAACGTAAGCGGCTATTAAAATGCGTAGCTGAGTAATAGTAAGGACACTTATTTTGGTGTTGGGCAGCCTTCATTATTAATTTGACTATCTGGCATCGTGGTATTACAGAAGGTAACACCGCGGAGAACGGTATCAATCATTATCGCGCCCGTTAAATCTACATTCGTTAAATTGGAGAAATTAAGTTTGGCATTTGTTAGGTTGGTAGCTTTTAAATTAGCGTCCGTAAAATTGGCATTATCCATTAGAGCGTTAGAAAGATCAGCTTTTTCAAAATTAGCATTTTGTACTCTTGACCGTGTAAACCATGCCCCGACTAATTTAGCTTGACTGAGGTTAATACCTTTTAATAAGGCTTCACTCATATCGGCACCACTAAGATCCTGTCCCTGTAGATCGGCATCACTTAAGTTGCAGTGATGACAGATATGGGTATTGACTAATCGATCTAAATATAATTGGTCTACTGCTAAGGCAGCTGTAGTGGTAAGTAAACCGACAATTAGTAAAGTTGATTTCATTCTCTTTCACCTCAATTAAGTGGAATATTCCAATCCCCACGATAAAATTGTGTAGATAAAGGGCGCCGTTCGCGTGCTTTTAGTTCCCGCTCTAGTTCTTGTTCATTTAACGTGTCTAAAGCGGCAGGATGACCGATGGCAATCATTGCCCATAAGTTGACATCAGCGGGGATTGCAAAGGCTACGCGAAGTTTGTCGGCATCAAAGCCGCCCATTTGATGACTGATCAAACCCATTGTTGATGCTTGCAGACATAAACTGACACTGGCTGCGCCGGTATCGTAACCGTTCCAGCGATTAGCCGCATCATTGTGACTGAATGCTTGAACTGAAGCCGCCAAAATTAATACGGGCGAATTTTTCGCCCAAGCTTGATTACCTGGAACCAAACAATCAAGTGCTTTTTGCCAGCTAACTTCATCTTGATGACGATTCCAAACAATATACCGCCAAGGCTGATCACCAAAACAAGAGGGTGCCCAACGTGCGGCTTCAAAAATAGCGATAATGTGCTCATCAGTTACTGCTAAGGCAGGATCAATAGCACGGCCACTCCAACGTTCAGCTAGTACTTTTTCGATTTTTTGTTCGGTATCAGCGGGTTTTTCAATCATCACAAGCTCCTTAAAACGACAATGTTATTTTTTAGGTAATAAAATTCTCGGTTCTTTTGCTGCGCGGTAGAAAGCACCGATATGGCCAATCACCATCACCAAATTTGAGCTGGTTTTAAGCGCAATCGCTTGAATCATTTCAGCTTGCTCTGCTTTCTCTTGTCCGCTAACGCGTATTTTAATTAATTCGTGATGCGCGAGAGCGTTTTCAATTTCGGTAAGCACTGTCTCCGTTAAGCCCTTGTTACCAATCATAACAACAGGCTTAAGTGGGTGTGATAAACCTTTTAAGTAGAGCTTTTGTTTGTCATTAATAACCATGAATATTTTTACCTGTATTAAAATAGTCAAGAATTATATCAGGATAAAATATGACACATAAGTTTACCGTCACTGCCGCACGTGGCATGCTGCCTTTATTGGCTAAAGAATTAGTCGAAATGGGCATAAAAGAGACCAAACAAGAACAGGGTAATATTCGCTTTATTGGCAGTCTAGAAGATGCCTATCGTGTGTGTTTATGGTCTCGGGTAGCTATTCGGGTATTGATGCCAATTGCTCATTTCTCAGCAACAACGACCGATGCTTTGTATCAAGGTATTTATGATTTACCGTGGGAAGATCATATTGATGCAGAAGATAGTACGATTGCGGTTGAATTTAATAGTTTTCGTTCTAAAATTCACCATACACAATATGGCGCACAGCGCGTAAAAGACGGTGTTGTTGATCGTTTTCGTGAACAAACGGGAAAGCGGCCTTCGGTCGAACTGTTGCAACCCGATCTTCGTATTAATGTCTATCTTAAAAATAACCAAGCGATCGTCAGTATCGATTTATCGGGAGAAAGCCTGCACAAACGAGGTTATCGTGTACAAAATACGCCTGCCCCATTAAAAGAACATTTAGCCGCAGCGATTTTATTGTCTGCTGAATGGCCACGTCTTGCTAAACAAGGCTGGGGCTTAATTGACCCGATGTGTGGTTCGGCTACGTTTTTAATTGAAGCAGCGATGATGGCGGCTGATATTGCGCCAGGTAATTTGCGTGATTATTTTGGTTTTACTTATTGGAAACAGCACGATAAAGAAGCATGGAAACGTTTGAAAGC
>Ga0105054_10008917_pt1 | contig 13168 bp, 13 predicted proteins | sample BON02_FD_78091 | JGI IMG/M metagenome (GOLD analysis project Ga0105054, IMG submission 78091) | Freshwater microbial communities from Lake Bonney liftoff mats and glacier meltwater in Antarctica - BON-02 (megahit assembly) | ecosystem: Environmental > Aquatic > Freshwater > Ice > Glacier...
CGATCATTTATCTTGACTATCATAGCTTAAAAAGGTCGATCCCATGACATCTTTTGTAATCGAGGGCGGCTATCCATTGCAAGGTGCAATCCAACCAATCGGCAATAAAAACGCCGTAATGCCGCTGCTAGAAGCCTGTTTATTGACTGAAGAACCAATCACGCTCCACAATGTGCCCCAAATTGGCGATGTAAAGACGGTGCTCGAACTCCTGGCTGGGCTGGGCGTCGAGATTGAAACCCGGGGCGACAGTATTACACTCTGTGCTCGTCACGTAGATAGCACGACACCCGATGGTCACCTCTTCGGCCAGATTCGCGGCTCGCTGACGATGATGGGGCCGCTGTTAACTCGTTTTGGTCATTTTGCCGTGCGCACCACCGCCGGCGGCGACGATATTGGCCGACGGCGGATTGACACCCATCTACAAGTCTTTGCGGCGATGGGTGCGCACCTGACCCGCAATGGCACCTTTGAGCTGCGTGCCGATGGGCGCTTGCAGGGGCGCGACATTTTGCTAGACGAAGCATCGGTGACAGCCACCGAAAATGGCATTATGGCTGCTGCATTAGCAAAAGGGGTAACAATTTTGCGCAATGCCGCCAGCGAGCCCCATGTGCAGGATTTATGCCGCCTACTCGTCAAGATGGGCTGCCCAATTGAAGGCATTGGCAGCAATACGCTGACGATTCACGGCCAGGAGCGGCTGCGCGGTGGCGAACATTACATCAGCCCAGATTTTATCGAGGTAGGTAGTTTTATCGGTCTGGGTGCGATTACGCGCGGCGAATTGCGCATTCAGGGCGTCGTGCCGGATCAACTGCGCATGATGGAGATGATTTTTGTGGATCGGCTGGGGGTGCGTATGCACCTGGAATTTGATCCAACCGCATCACCCCATCTCGCCCACACGCTGGTGGTGGAAGATGAGCAGGAACTGCGCGTCAAGCCAGATTTTGGTGGCGCAGTCCCCAAGATCGATGATGCGCCTTGGCCCGCCTTCCCGCCGGATCTGATGAGCATTGCGTTGGTTACGGCCACCCAAGCGCAGGGCACAGTCATTGTCCACGAAAAGATGTACGACGGCCGCCTCTTCTTTGTCGATAAGTTGATCGCGATGGGTGCGCAGATCATCTTGTGTGATCCGCACCGCGCCGTGGTTGTTGGACCACGCCAATTGGTCGGCCAACAGGTCAGCAGCCCCGACATTCGCGCCGGCATGGCGCTGGTCTTGGCGGCGCTGGTGGCCGAGGGCACGACAACGATTGGCAATGTCCGCCAGATCGACCGCGGCTATGAGCGAATCGATGAGAAGTTGCGCCAATTAGGTGCGCACATTGAACGGGTTGAGCGGGATTAGACAAGTAGAGATTAGGAGATTGAAGATTAGATACTTGGTAAACTTCTATGGCTCAGCACCAAGCATCCAATTTTCAATCTCCTAATTTATCGATTTGCTTCCAGTTCCTTACATTGCCACCATGTTAGTGGTCAGTGCGCTGATGTAATTGGTGCTGATGGAGGAGTGTATGGTGATGGAAGAGACCGTTTTGGTGCATACGTTGGTGCAGACGGTTGTGGGCTGTCTCTAGCGTCGCCCGCATCTGCTTGAAACGGATTACATCGGGGCGCGGGGCCAGCGTATCCAGATAGGCCATCGCGCCTTCAATTTGGTTGAGCACCGCGCCAGCATCCTTGGGCGAAAAAAGTGGCCGATCATCGACCAGAATCTGGACCGCGGAAGTATGGGCCGCGATTTCGTCCGCTTTGCCCCGGTAGCTGCCACGCACGCGTAACGCCACCCAAGTCGATTCATGGATGCGCAGCGTGGCATTGCCTTCAGCGGTCAAGGCCTTACCAACCGTCACCTCCTCGGCGGTCAAGCCGCCCACGACGATCTCAACCTGATCGATCGGCAAACCGACCGACTCGACTTTCCAGGCAACGTTGACCGTCCCACCGCCGACCGGCAAACGAATCGTTCCCCCCGGCGCCGCGCATTCCACTGTCAACTGAGCTAGCGGTCCAACCGTGACAAAGGTGTTGCCCGCCTTGACCGCTGTCATCCAATTTTCATAGCTAAAGGGAAGTTCCCCCAGGTGAGTGTAGGTGCGTACACCGCCCAACAGCCAGGCCTGCCCCATCTTGTCCGAGCCACCCATCACCGGTACGTGATAGCCCAGATTGAGATAGCGATACCAATCGGCCAGCCCATACGGGCTGATCTGGTTATCAAACGGGTTGAAGGTCATCATTTCAATGCCGTGGACGAGGCCGAGCACAATATCGGCCGCTCGCTCCAGTTGTGGATTGGGGGCGTGCGGCATTACCACCAATCCGCCCTGATCGATGCAGCGCTGCGCCCATTCGGCCATCGTCACTTCTTGCGGGTCGCCAATCGCCGATTCGGCCGGACCACCGGTGCAAAGTGGATGAATCATGGCGCCCCGGTAGCCGAGCAGCGAGATGTGGCCCAGCACCTGCATACGATTCTCGGTACCCACGCGCACCAGAAATTCGCCATTGCCACCAAATTCCTGCGCGCCAAGGGTGGTTTTGCCGTCAAAGTCGCTCACATTGCTAAACATCTCGCCCCACTGGCTGGCCAACAAGTTGACAACATGCACACCTTCGGCCTCGCCTTCTAGCTGCGCCGTGGTGGGGCTGAGAAAATGGACATGCGTATCTGCCGTCACCCAGCCTTGTTCGCGCCAGCGTAACACTTTTTCCAACTCGAAGGTGACCAGATCGGTTTCGGGCGTCACCGTAAAACGCGTACGGATCGGGGCAATTTCGTAGCCTTTGGTAATCTCCACATAGACATCGCCCAGTGGCAGATCGACCACACATTCGCCCCGAATATAACTGTATTGATTCAGGCTGTTGACGAACTCGCCATAGTTATCTTCAAACCAATAGGGGTTAACCTTGCGGTGGTTGCCCCGCGGCGGCAGATATTCTCCCGCCGCGCCATGAAAGTGGATCCGCACTGCGACCGGCTGCTGTGTATCCTGATCGATCACACGCACTGTCACCGGGCGGTGGGCGGGTTGGACGGCAAGTAACGCTTCGCCGGCGGGCGTAGCAAGGTCATAGACTACATGGGTATCGGGTCCCGTTGCGACGTAGAGTTTGGCCTGGGGATGGGCGGCGTATTCGACGATCACAGCCTGAGCAGATTTTTCCGGCTGCACATTGGGTTCGGCGCCCAACCAACGGGCGGCATCATAGTCGAGCGCCGCCCGCGCCGAGATGACCACGCCCAGATCAATCGCCACCCCTTCCAATTCGTCTAGCGCGTTGAGCTTGACACCGGCAGGCAAAGCCAAGCGTACTTTCTCGCGCAAACCAGGGCGCAGCGGATGGTCACGCACTTCAGTGGTGCTGATCGCATAGACCAGGGCGCGCTCTTGTTGGGGGGTCAAGAGAATATGCCGAATGGGCTTCTCCGGATGCGGATTGGGCAGGGCGTAGAGCCAGAGGTTACCAGAGCCGCGGCCAGAGTCGTGACGCGTCTCGCCCGCGCCATACGGCACAGACGAGACACGACCCAGCATTTGGGCTTCCGTTGCCGTCGAAAAAACGCTCGGGCTGGTAGCAGGCACGGCGGTAAACGGGCTAGCCCCCCAACGGATATGGCTTTGTTGGATCGCAAATCGACGCTGGATTGGCGTAACGGCTGTACTGCCGTCTGTATATTCCAGCGTATAATCAGCCACCAGATCGCCCAGTTCGTTGCCGTCGATCGTATCATCCGCAAACCCAGCCTGATAGGTCGTCTTACGATCCTCGACTGTATGCACGAAAAGTACGTACGTGGCCTGGCGATCGTCGACCGCAATCTCGATGGGGGTTTTATCAAGCAAGATCACATCTTGTTCACCGGGTGTGCCCAGGATAAATGGAATTCCGCGCAATGATTGCAGGCCCGCGAGTTGGCTTGCATTCACGGGTGGCTTTAGCGCATCAGCCACCGTTTGGCGATTGGCATTAAAGACACCGGTTAATGACAACGGGGTAAAGTAGGATGAAGGTGGGATTTGCATATGGATCCTTCCTTGGGTTGGCATGCGTTAGGAATTGGCTTACATTGTCACGGTTTAAAATAACCAAGCTTTACTCATCTCTGCTTTAAGGTGGGAACGAGTTATCAGGAGCTAATTGGAGAACAATGCTGAATAGTAATACGACACCCCGGTTTCGTCAAGCCGGTTTCAAAGGTACATTTAGCCCGGAAATCCACCCACACGCGTTGATTTCTTGACAAGAACGCGCGAGCCTCATATACTAACGATTAGCTATACGAAGGAAAAATTCGTCAATAATGGAAATAGATGTGCGGCAATTTGAAGATGACGCCGCCGGTGGTAGTAAGTTTGTTGTTCGCAAACAAAGCAGCTATTAGATGGAGAGAGCAAGATGCCGACCCCCTCACCCACGCCCGATCTCGAGCAGGAAAGTACAATTGCAGCAGATGTACAGCCATCCACAACAGAGGCGCCAGCGGCTGCCCCAGCGTTGACTCAGCTCCCCCCGTTACGCGCCGACAGCCAATTGCAGGCAGCAATAACGGCGTTTGAGGAGTATATGGTGCGCAAAGGATTTAGCGACAATACGATCAAGGCGTTTCGCAATGACTTGAAGATTGTCCGCAATTTCTTGGGCGAGGAAACACCACTCCACCAGATCAGCACGCAGCATCTCAACGACTTTTTAGAGTGGATGCAGCATAGCCGCGGCAAACCTTGCAGCGCCAAAACCCTCGCCCGCCGCATCACAACGATCAAGGTCTTTTTTGGCTGGGTGCATGGCATTGGTGTGTTGGGCACCGATCCAGCCGAACCGGTGGTGCAACAGCCGGCGCGCACGCCCCTGCCTACCATTTTGCGCGACGAAGAAGTCGTCCGGTTATTGCGGGCAGCGCAAGATTATCTCTGGAGTCGCACGCAGCCGGATGCGCGCCCCTATCTGCTGATCAGCCTGCTGATCCAAACCGGCATGAAGAAGGCGGAATGCGCGGGCTTGCTGCTGAGCGACATCAATCTCGCCCAGCCGCAGTCGCCAGAGGTGGTGATTCGTTATCCGGAAGAGCGCCACGCCCACAAAAATCGGACGATTGGTTTACACCCTGGCATTGTTCCCGCGTTCAATCAATACCTGGAGCAATACAAGCCGGAGCATCATCTGTTTGAATGTACGCCGCGCAATCTAGAGTATGTGTTGGATGAGGTGGGGCAGAAGGCCAGCATCAACCGCATGCAGGTGGGCTTTGAAACGCTGCGCTGGACGTGTGCCGTGCGCGACTTCCGCACCGGTGTGACGGAAGAGCGACTGCGCCAGAAGATGGGGCTGAGCAAAATCTCGTGGCGTGAGACACGCGAGAAGATCTTTCAGTTGACGGGGCGGTAAAGGCAGTGAACAGTAATTAGTTTAGTGCGACATGGGGAAGTAGACAGTAGGACAGTGAGATAGCGTTTGTACTGCCTTACTGTTTCACTGCCTTACTGTTTCACTGTCTCACTATTTACTGATTACTGCTTTTATCCCCCCGCGCTCTTCGCCTTATAGCCCAACTCATTCAGCAATACGACAATCTTCTCGCGGTGGTCGCCCTGAATTTCGATGTCGCCATCTTTGATGGCGCCGCCCGTGCCGAGCTTTGTCTTTAGCACTTTAAGCAACGCTTCTTTGCCCGCGGGTGGACTCATGATGCCCTTGATCACCGAAACGGTTTTGCCGCCGCGTCCTTTACGATCAAGCCAAACGCGTACGGGTGTATTCAGTTGGCGCGTTGGCAGCGCGGCTGCCAAGTTCGCAGACGGCTTTGCTTCTGGACGCGCGGGTTCAGGTTCTGGATCAGTAGAATAGACGAGACGACGGGTTTTGTCGGCCATAGAAAATCACCCTAGATTGCACCCAAAATTTCACGCTGTGCCGCCAAGTATTCCTGATAGTCAGCTGGCGAAAAGCAGACAGCGATCACTGTTTCAATAACGGTTGTAGCTTCCAAAACACGCTGGATTTCGCGCAAGGCAATTCGGCTGGCCCGTTGGATAGGAAAACCATACACGCCTGTGCTGATCGAGGGAAAGGCAATTGTCTGAAGCTTATGCTGTTCGGCCAACGCCAACGAGTTGCGATAACAACGGGCCAAAAACTCATCTTCATTCTGCTGGCCACCCTGCCAAACTGGCCCCACGGTGTGGATCACATATCGGGCAGATAAATTGTAGCCACCTGTAAGCTTGGCCTCACCTGTGGCGCAGCCGCCTAAGGTGCGGCATTCGGCCATCAACCCCGCCACCACCAAGCAACGAATGGTTGGCAGCGTTGACGATGGCATCAACGGTTAGCTTAGTAAGATCGCCCTGTACAATGCGCAGACGCTCCGCCATCATCTACCCCTTCTCCTCTGAAGCGCGTCGTCAATCTCCGATCTTTATACCACAGCCAGCACCACTGTCAATGTGAGGGCGCTGGCTAGGGTAGAAAAAAGCACGGCGGTCGTGACAAAATCGGGCACCAGGTTATGCTCCATTGCAATCAGCGCCGCCAATACAGCAGCCGGCATGCTGGCCTGCAAAATGCCAGCCCCGCGCTCGACCCCGCTCAGGCCAAACGGGACAACCAATAACATTGCCAATACCGGGCCGGCCACCAGTCGAATCACGCTGGCCAGGATCACATCACGGCTGAGTTTAGGGCGTCCCATGCCAGCTAGTTGCACGCCCAAAGCGATCAACATGGTAGGAATCATCGCGCCGGCCAACAGGGCCACACCGCGCTGGGCAAAGATCGGTACGGGCACATCAAACCAGTTGACCGGAAAGGCGAGCACAGCGGCAATAATGGCCGGTGTTTTGATCACAGAAAGCGCCGCGCCCCAGCCAGTGCCCTTGTACCAATTGGCCGCCGTCACACCGACAATAAAGCCAAAAGTGCTCAGGACCAGAAAATAAAATGAGGCGGGCACGAGCGCGCCATCCCCAAATTTGAACTGGATAATTGGCAAGCCGAAGTTACCAACATTGCCAAAAGCGGCCACCAGGATATGCGCCGCCAAGATCTCTTTGGTGCAGCCTGCACCGCGCGCCACCAACCAAGCGATCAAGATGCCGGCAATCGCCACGGTCAACATAAAAAGCGCCATGCGTGCCGCCAGCGCCGCCGGAATTTCGGCGCCACTGAGGACATTAAATAGAAAGGCTGGTGTCAACAAAAAGTAGGCAAACCGAGAAAGCGTACGGGTTTCGAATTGTAAGCGAGGACCGAAGAAATAACCGATCGCAACCAGCGCAAAAACAGGGGTGAGAATGTTAAGGAAAATGGAGAGAAGTTCGGGCACGCGATGCTTGCTTTCGAATAATGAATTGTGAATAATTAATCGTTAATGCACCGTCAACCGTGCATTCGCCATTAATAATTAATTATTCACAATTCACAATTAATTATTAACTCACCAATTGGCCGCCGTCGATGATAAACGTTGCCCCGGTCGTAAAGCTGGACGCGTCCGCCGCCAGATAAAGCGCAATGCCGGTCAATTCTTGCGGCGCGGCGATGCGGTGTTGCGGAATCGATTGGACAACGTCGGCATAGATGCTGGGGTTATCCCAGATTGCGCTGCTAAATTTAGTTTTGATAAAACCAGGCGCAATCGCGTTGACTTGAATGTTGTCCGGTGCCAATTCGACAGCCAGCACCTCGGTGAGCATCAACACCGCCGCTTTGCTAACACAGTAGATGCCCATCCCCGGCTGGGGCATTTTGCCGGCCACCGAGGCCATGTTGATAATCTTGCCGCCCCCGCGCGCCTGCATACTCGCCGCGCAAGCCTTGGCCATACGAAAATAGCCCTTGACATTGACATCCAAAATCTTATCCCAATGGCTCGTTTCCGCCGTCATGATCGGGCCAAAATGGGGATTGGTCGCGGCGTTGTTAACCAGAATATCCACGCCACCAAAGGTGGCAACGGCGCGCTCGACTAAGATTTGCACAGCCATTTCGTCACCGGTGTGGGCCGCCACCGCCAACGCTTCGCCGCCCGCCGTTTTGATCTGCGCAGCCACGTCATCTAAGCCATCCTGTTTGCGGCTGCTCAGTACAACTTTGGCCCCAGCCGCCGCATAGGCCAACGCAATCGCCGCGCCGATACCGCGCGACGCGCCGGTGATCAGGGCGACTTTACCCGTTAAATCAAAAGAAGGTGAGTGGCTCATACGGTATCCGTTCTTGGATAGAGCAATGCGTCAATTTCACGCAAAACATCGGCCAGGTCGGGTGCTTCTGCGGCAATTACTTGATCGGGCAGGTGTTTATGGGCAGGGAAAGTAGATAAATGCGGATAGTGGGGTGAATTGTCGTAACGAAAAATCAGACCACCATCTGCGTGCTGATAATAGACATTATATCGATTTAATCCCGTGATCTGACAAGATGACAAGATGACAGGATGACAGGATGACAGGATGACAGGATGACAGGATGACAGGATGACCAGGCGTTATTCATCTTGTCATCCTGTCACAGGTGTACAAAACAAATCGGTATAAACTCTAATGAAACCGGTAACTGACATGTTTAAAATCACGCTGATTAGTACTTTCTAGACGTTCAAAAATAGCCAAGTGGGAATTGTCATGAAAACCGATTAAAGCGTGAAACGACGTTCGAATCGCTCGAACGTCGATGTGTAGTTTTTCAACAGTCATATCCTGACGCGAATAGAGCGTGTTTTCTAATCGATCCAGATAGGCATATAAGCTCACGCAGCAACCCTGTTGTCCATCTGTTGCACGGCGACCCGCATCAACGCCGTTTCGATCAAGCGTTTTGTTTGAACAAATGTGTCATATGCATCTGCCCATTCCATGCAGTGCTGAAGTTCATCCGCCAACGCTCCAACCTGATAATGCAGATAGAAATCCTCCGAACTCATTTTATATTTTCGTTCAAAATCGAGCAGTTCAGCCGTCAATTCAATTAGGTCATCTACAGGGTTAACCCTTGCCATGGCTTGTAACAAGTCGCGCCGGAATTCCTCGGGCGATGGAGCACTGTTAGTATAAACTAGCTTCGGCATACGGTAACCTCCTAAAATCAAATAGCATGTATTACTTACAGCGCGATACACCTGAATTTTACCATATTATTGAGCGGTACACCAAGCAAATATCTAATATCATCGCGCTATCACTGCCCCAGAAAAACCGGCTTCCGCTTCTGCATAAAGGCGGTCACCCCTTCCGTATGGTCGTGACTTTGAACAGCGGCGCCCTGCAAATCGGCTTCGAGATCGATAATGGCTTCCAAACCGCGCTCAGTCGCCTGGATCATTGCCTGCTTGGTTAACGCAATGGCGAGGGTGGGGCGCTGGGCCAGATGTTGGGCCCAGGCGTGCGCGTCGACCAACAGAGAATCTGCCAAGGTAACGCGGTTAGCCAGCCCTAATTCCAGACAGCGCGATGCTGGGATCCGCTCGCCTTCGATCGCAATCTCGAAGGCGCGGCTGTAGCCCACCAGGCGCGTTAAAAACCAACTCGACCCGGCGTCCGGCACCAGGCCAATGTTACTAAAGGCTTCCATCAAGCTAGCGTCATCGGCCATAATGCGCAAATCGCAGGCCAGCGCAATCGACGCACCAGCGCCAGCGGCCACACCATTGATCGCGCCGATGATCGGCTTGGGTAGGGTAACCATGCGCATGATCAACGGCTTATAGTGGTCGAGCACAGCGCTGCGTACTTGGTCGCGCGTGGCGATGCCGCCAAAGCTGCTCAAATCCTGGCCCGCACAAAAGCCCTTACCCGCGCCAGTCAACATCACCGCGCGCACACTTTCATCGGCGCCCGCGCGAGCAAAAGCAGCCGTCAATTCGTCGAGCATTTCCGCGGTCACCGCATTGCGCCGCTCTGGCCGATTGAGCGTCAACGTGGCCACGCCCTGCTCGGTGGTGTAAAGGATCGATAGGGAATCGGACATGATTTTCTCCTCCAGTTACGTAGGTCACACATCTTGTGTGACCTACTTTTATTCCATATTTAGTCGCCCCACATCTGGGCGAATTGCTCCTTCTCCTGCAAATCAAAAAGCTGGATTGGCGTAGAGAAAGGATAGTCACCCGTAAAGCAGGCGTTGCAGTAACCATTTTCTGCTTTGAGTGCCTTCATCAACCCGGGCAGGGAGAGGTAAGCCAGCGAGTCGGCGCCAATATGGGCACAGATCTCGGCGATGGTCAGGTTGGCAGCGATCAATTCGGACTGCGATGCCATATCCACGCCCATAAAACAGGGAAATTTAATTGGCGGGCAGGCGACGCGCACATGCACTTCACGCGCCCCGGCATCGCGCAACATCTGCACCAACGGGCCAGAGGTATTGCCGCGCACAATCGAGTCGTCAACCAAGACCACGCGCCGGCCCGCTAGATTATCGGGCAGCGGATTAAACTTCATCGCCACACCCACTTTGCGCAACTCGTCGGTGGGCTGAATAAAGGTGCGCCCAATATAGCGGCTCTTGATCAGCCCCTCACTGTACGGAATGCCGCTCATTTGGGCATAGCCGATCGCGTGCGGTGTCCCCGAATCGGGTACGGGCACGACAATATCGGCATCGACCGGCGCTTCCATCGCCAGTTGCCCACCCAATTTTTGGCGCGTCTGATGCACCAATTTACCGTTAAGCACGCTGTCGGGGCGGGCAAAATAGATCTGTTCAAAGGTGCAAAAGGCTAGATTCTGCGCTGGGGCCCCCTGTGTAATCTTATAACCATTAGCATCCAAGCGCACAATTTCGCCCGGTTGAATCTCTCGCACCATCTTGGCCCCGATCGTGGCAAATGCGCAACTCTCGGACGCGACCACATAGCCATCTGCCAATTTGCCTAGCACCAACGGCCGCAGCCCCCATGGGTCGCGTACGCCATAAATGGCATCTTTGGTTAGGATCACCAAGCTGTAAGCCCCTTCGATTTTGGCCATCAGGATGCGGATGCGCGTCAGCCAATCCGGCCCGCCCGCGCCGGCCAGCAAGTGGATAATCACTTCGCTGTCCGTAGATGTCTGCAAACCAACGCCGCGTTCCAACAGCTCGCGCCGCAATTGGGGGGCGTTGATCAAATTTCCGTTGTGACCAATCGCCAACGGCCCATCCAACGTTTCCAAAATATAGGGTTGTGTATTGCGCAGTTTGGAGGAACCGGTGGTCGAGTAACGCGTATGGCCAATCGCTAGATCACCGCGCAGGTGATGTAAGTTATCTTCATTGAAGACTTGTGACACCAGCCCCATCCCCTTGTGCACATGGGCGATGCGTCCGTCACAGCTGACAATACCGGCTGCCTCTTGACCGCGATGTTGCAGTGCGTACAAGGCAAAAAAAGTGTGGCGTGCGACATCCCGCTGCGGTGCGTAGAGGCCAACAATGCCACATTCGTCGTGAAACTTGTCATCTTCGTACATTATAATCTATCCTCAAATACACTATTGGGGGCGCCTGTACTCCGTACTAGATAATATTGTGCGTGCTGCTTGCACAATCTGTAATGCTTGATCCGGACTATCGGCCAGCGCGGTTAAATGGCCCATCTTGCGGCCTGGACGGGGTGCCTGTTTGCCGTATAAATGCAACTTCACTTGCGGCAGCACACAAGCGGCTACCCAATTAGGCTCACCCGTCTGCCAGAGATCGCCGAGTAAATTTGCCATGGCCGCTGGGCATAGCTGGGTCGTAGCACCGAGGGGCAAACCGCAGATAGCGCGCAATTGTTGCTCAAATTGGTCGTTTACCATCGCATCGATCGTAAGATGACCAGAGTTGTGGGGGCGGGGCGCTAGCTCGTTAATCAACAGTTGCTCATCTTGGGTCAAGAAAAACTCCACACAGAGTACACCGACGACGTTCAGTTGCTCCAACACGATCTGAGCCAAACCTACTGCATTGGCGACAACGCGGGGTGAAACACGCGCCGGGGACACAGACAAATCTAAAATATGGTCGCGATGGATATTTTCGATCAGCCCATAATCGACAAAACTACCATCCAATCCACGCGCGGCGACGACCGAAACTTCGCCAACAAAATTGACAAACTGCTCCAAAACGGCTTCTTGGGCGCCAATCGCCAACCAAGCCGCATTCGCTTCCGCTGGCGCATTAAGCTTAATTTGCCCCTTGCCATCATACCCGAACGCCGCCGTTTTCAGAATTGCCGGACAGCCCAGGTGAGCTAACCCACGTTGCAGATCAGCCAAGTTATGTACGGACACAAAAGGCGCTACGGGCAAGCCGGCAGCGACGAGAAAATTCTTTTCGCGCCGCCGGTGTTGGGTTGTATGCAACACATGGCCGCCAGGGCGCACGGGCACACCTGCTGCAAGGGCAATTTCAGCCACGGCAGCCGCGACGTTTTCAAACTCGAAGGTGACCACATCCACACCACGCACAAAGCGGCGCACGGCATCCAAATCAGCATAAGGCGCGCTGATTTCCAGATCCGCCACTTGGCCGGTCGGCGAGTCTGTATCGGGCGAAAATGTATGCACACGATAGCCCATACGCCGCGCCGCCAATGCCAACATACGCCCCAATTGTCCGCTGCCAAAGATCCCGATGGTAGCGCCAGGGAGGATAGGATTGTTCACAGCTCACCAGAGTCCTTTAGAACATTTACGATTTTTGATTTTTGATTTACGAAAAATCATCGCTGACCACCTACATCATAAATCGTCAATCAAAAATCGTAAATCGTATTGTCTTCCATCACCTGCTGCGTGCGCGCCGCGCGGAACTGGCGCAGCGCGGTCCGGAGTTCCGGGCGGCTATTGCCCAGAATGGCGACGGCGAGCAGGGCGGCATTGATTGCCCCGGCGCGACCGATCGCCATCGTGGCGACGGGTACACCAGCCGGCATCTGCACGATCGAGAGCAGCGAATCCATGCCATTGAGCGCTTTGCTCTGGATCGGTACGCCGATCACAGGTAGTAGCGTGTGGCCAGCAACCATGCCCGGCAAGTGCGCGGCGCCGCCAGCGCCAGCAATGATCACTTCTAGCCCACGCCCTTCGGCCTGGGTCGCATATTCGACCATCCATTCCGGGGTGCGATGCGCCGAAACCACGCGGCATTCATGCGCCACCCCAAACTGCGCCAGGGTCTGCGCCGC
>Ga0105054_10008920_pt1 | contig 13167 bp, 14 predicted proteins | sample BON02_FD_78091 | JGI IMG/M metagenome (GOLD analysis project Ga0105054, IMG submission 78091) | Freshwater microbial communities from Lake Bonney liftoff mats and glacier meltwater in Antarctica - BON-02 (megahit assembly) | ecosystem: Environmental > Aquatic > Freshwater > Ice > Glacier...
GTTTCGACCTTGTATTGATTTGCACGCAGGATGTGTGAAGCAGATAGTCGGGTCTACTTTGACAGGTGATGACAATGATGTGACGACAAACTTCGAGTCTGATTTATCAGCTGGGGCTTTCGCGGACATGTATCGAAAGGATCATCTGTACGGTGGACATGTGATTATGCTTGGTAGTGAAGGAAACGAGTCTCCAGCGAAGGAGGCACTGAGAGGTTTTCCTAAAGGTATGCATGTAGGAGGTGGTATGAATCCATCTAATGCTCGAGAATACTTGGATGCAGGAGTAAGTACATTGTATGAAGTCAACCATGGACTTGATTTTTAAGTCAGGCCAGTCACATCATCGTGACATCTTACGTATTTCGAGATGGTGCTATAGACTACAAGCGATTGGAAGAGATGGTTAAGGTGATTGGAAAGGGAGCACTAGTTCTGGACTTGAGTTGCAGAAAGAAGGATTGTGATGGAGGATATTTCGTGGTGACTGATCGCTGGCAGAAGTTTACTGATTTTGAGATCACCGAGGAAAATCTAATAATGCTCTCTAAATATTGCGATGAATATTTAGTTCATGGTGTTGATGTAGAAGGACTTCGTGTTGGAGTCATGGAGGATTTAGTGGAAAAGTTGGGGATGTGGTCCCCCATTCCAGTTACCTATGCAGGTGGTGCTAGGAGTATTTCTGATCTTGAGCTTGTGAAGAGATTAGGAAGAGGAAATGTGGATCTCACTGTAGGTAGTGCACTCGATATATTCGGAGGAGACCTGCCTTATGACACTGTTGTCAAATGGCATTATGCCAACTTCGATGTGCTAGAAGATGCAGATAAAGTTGTGAGAATGAGGGTGATAGCGGCACGAGCAGCAGTTGCAGCCAAAAACACTCTCGATGAAGCCAACCGTGCATTTCGTTTGAGTTTAGAAATGTGACTTCTTTTCAATCTAAAATCCAGTAAAAACTGATTGTTTCGGTTTTATTATTATAAAAAGAACCCGTATTTTAGTAGTTGACACCCACTTTTAGTTTTTTTTAAATCAGTTGGGGGGCTCTCGAAGATTTCAAAACACACCTAGGACGTTTTCGATCGGATCCATTATAACCGGGCCTTCAGACATGGAATCCCCAATGATGGCATCGATAGGTCTTATTGCTCTGGGAATAGCTTCAGGATTACTAATTTCGAAATGGAACGATTCATCTACGGAACCCAAAATTTCAAGTGAGGACTTCTCAGCCCTAGTGTTTCATGTCGGCCAGCTTTCAGAGGAGATGCTGGCCAATAAGATAATGAAGGAAAATCTTGCTGCTATCCCGGTAATATCGCATCGAAGGGAATCATCTGTTGTGGAGGCCATGACACTAGCCACCCAGGAGAATGGCGGTGGGATTGCCCCGAGATCGAGATTTGCAGCTGAAATTGACGGACTAGCAGACATGCTTGCAGTGTACAGAGCGCAATATCGTCAATGGAGAGAAGGCGACAAGCAGCGTCCAATGAGGAGGATCGAACGGGAATTGACTCGAGGTTACCGAAGCAACACCGACACATCGGATACTTCTGCACCCATGCCACTTGGGGATCCAGCTGCTGGTGAGAAGCTGTCTACGCATTTATGGCAGCATTTGAATATGGGTCCCACTAAAACGCAGCCTTGCATCAAGATAACGGTGATTGGCGGAGGCGCTTTTGGGACAGCTATGGCAGCAGCAGCAGCGCAGAACAATCACAATGTGGTTGTATTCGTTCGCAGAGACTCACAAGCCCAAGAGATCAACGAGCATCATACTAACACGCAATACTTGGGTGACCTCAAACTCCCTGATAACGTGACTGCAACGACATCTCTGGAAGAGGCACTCGCCAACACCGGTTTGATAATTCATGCACTTCCAGCTCAGAGGTCTCCCGATTGGATCAAAGAAAACCGCAAGATGATTCCAAGAGATATCATATATTGCAACACTGCAAAAGGTCTTCATTTGGAATCAAAAAGTTTATTGTCAGCTGCGATGAAACGAGCGTTTAACCGGGATCAACCCATGGCAGTTCTCTCAGGTCCATCCTTCGCAAAGGAGATCGTGTCAAAACAACCAACTACAGTCGTCGTAGCGAGCAACCATCTTGCACATGCAGTAAAAGTACAACGACTGATGAGCTCTAACACTTTCAGGATATATGCGTCTCAAGATATGGTAGGTGTGGAGCTTGGTGGCGCATTGAAGAATCCCCTCGCAGTTGGGGCTGGAATGATTGAAGGGTTGGGATTTGGAATCAACACGATGTCTGCTTACGTGAGTCGTAGTTGTGCAGAACTTACCTCCTTGTGCGTTGCAATGGGCGGACGACCAGAAACCATTGCAGGTTTGGCTGGCATTGGTGATCTGATGCTCACTGCCTTCGGATCACTCAGTCGTAACAGGACTTGTGGAATACGACTTGTTAAGGGCGAAACTCTTGAAGACATCCTCGCCACTACCACTGTAGAGGGAGTACCAACAGCCAAAGTGGCTGTGTTGTTTGCCAACGAATGTAATCTGCACTTGCCCATCTTTCGAGCTGTCGATGATATCCTCACAGGAAAAATGAAAGCAGAAGATTTCGTAGTCACTTCGATGATGAACAGACCTCTTGCCATGGAAACTCATGTGGCAGCATTGTCTGAAGTATCGAATCAACAGTAATGAACCATTGAGTTAATGCTAATTTTTAAAAACAATACCGGTAATAATAATTTAACAATTCAAGCTACAATGATTTGGTGTATTTCTAGTAATAAAACCTTTGTGTAGTAATTTTAGAACAGTGTGTACATATCTACTTGTCGTATCGTCTCTTCATTGTTCGATATTTCTTCATCGCGATTACACTTCGCATTTCTCTCACCCAAAATCTACCTACTGCTACTTTCCTTCGAATTTCAACTTCATCAGTGATGTTGGCATTCTGTTGAATCCATGGTTTAGCTTTCCCTTTAACCCATTGTAATCCTAATGGATATTCAGCACCAACGACAAGTATACGCTTGTACAAGTCTCGCACTAACGGGTGCATCAATCTATGTATTTTTTAAAACACGCACATAGTAAAAAAGTGGAATTGTCATGACTCGAGTGTTGGTGCTCGGCGATAGTGGCGTCGGTAAAAGTTCGTTTATTCATTTGGTTTGCGACGGACATCCCCTTAATCATCAACCTGAATGGACGGTTGGATGCAGCGTTGACCTCAAAATTATAGGAAGTGATAAACATGGAGAGCCATGTTTCGTCGAGTTCTTTGATGTCGGATGCCATAGGAACTTCGAGTCGAGCCGCGGAATATTCTACAAAGACATTGATGCAATCATTCTTGTGTACGATCTTTCGAATCTCAAGAGTTTCGCAAACCTGAGAAAATTCGTAGCGGAGCTAAGAAACTACTTTCAGGAAAACCAGAATCGCAGCAGCGAGCAACGTACTTCATCAAAGGGATCCATCGCTGGTTATCCTGTTCTTGTAGTAGGTAATAAATTAGATCTGGTTCCAAACATATCAAGGCTTCCTGATGTCCACAAAACGTTAGGGTTTGATTCAGTAAATGTGTCGTCGATTAAAGGCACCTGTGATCTGATTGATATGTTCTTGCACGAGTTAGTACATCCAGCTTCGAGGAATTCGCTAAGCTCTGATATTAGTGGCCATAGTAGTAATCGAAGGTCTGCTACTATCAATGCCGTTTCGTTTGACTTGCCAACTTCCATGTTTAATATGTTTTCTTCGAAAAAGAGCGAAGCCTTGCTGCCAACGACTAGAAGGTGATAGCTTCTTTTGGAAAACATTCGCTCTGCTGAATTTAAATCAAGAATTTGCTGATGTATCAAGGGACCATATCACGAAGATGATACTCAAGTACATACTTCTCAGAGGATCCCATTCCTCTCTGATGTGATGCTTTCTGACCACAAATCCGACGTGATACTACACAGGGATGAAGCTCAGAGATTAGTCCTTCAAATAAGTTAGCAGGAAATTTGCAACGATGCCATCGCAGTAAGAAAAGCTGCTGATGTTCCAACTGCGGGGAATGAGTTTAACTAAATTTCAAGAAGATATACTTTATTTATTCGTCAATTGAAGCTTGGCTTCAGCTACCAAATGCGCTTGCATTTGCTTATAGATGAGCATGCATCCAGCAAAACATAAGGAAACAGCCTCGCCGGTGGTATCGAAAGTCATAACTCCGTTGACATTCATGTCGGTGACGCTGTCTGATGCCGGCATGAGCGCGAGATCCAACGTCGCAGTGCAATGAGCATCAAAAACCAGTCCGTCTGCTCCGAGTCCCACCGAGCAGCATGGTACCAAATCATACAATGCCACTCCACTGTTGGCCAGAGCCATTGTGGCACATGACACCAGACCGGCATGAACTCCCCCATCGTCGCTCAAAACCAACGCATGAATTTCCAAAACTGATTTAGGAAATTGATCTGTAATAATACTACCTTGAATCGCGCGCAACAGACGAGAGGAAAGCGAGTTCTCTGATTTTATCCGAAAATCCTCGTTTTGATAATTACTGTTGCTACTATTGAGTTTATACATACTGAAAGGTGCAAGTTTCACATGACACTGGACTACACCATCCTCTGATATCTCGATATTTCGGCGAATTGCCTTTGGTCCGTACACGGAACAGATAATTTTGGTGTTGCCTTGTTCGAACATGGCAGACCCGCTAGCTTGAGATGTTACACCGGTGGAGAATTTGATGGTTCGGGCGGAATGGGGAGATCGCGAGTTTTTTGATTTAATGGTTTGTTTGTCTGTTGGTCCCATTCGCGGCTTGGTGGCATTTTGTGCCACTCTCGGACGATAACCTACCATTGAATCAAAAAGTATAATTGGATGGTACGTTTTTTCTTTTCTTTTTAAAACACTACTAGAAGTGGATAAAAGCCATCAAATGCTAATTTCTTAATAAACAAGAGTATCTTGTTGAAAGAAAGGAGCCTGATGGCAATCCGTGAGGTAATCAGAAGCAAGAACATTATGTGGAATCACTGAATATTTTTTAAATTCCGAAACATAAGAAGACGATTCGTGATTGATGTCGGAAAAAAACAACTTGATTATCACAAATAGTTGACTCGATCTGTAAATAGTATGTTTATTTATTCTTGAATTATTCCTGGATATCTACAAATGTATCATGGGCAATTAATTTAATTTCGAAGTCGATGCCGTTGAGAACAGTCTGTTGAACAAGATGGAACAAAATTACTCCGAGTCACTATCGTCAAAAGTTACATGTTGCCCTTCAAAAGGCACTACAGCAGTTTCTTGCTCTTTCTTTTTCTTCATTGCCTCCCATGACGGATGAAGAACTTCCTCAACCTTCTCCACCACCGTTTTAGGTTTTTTGAATATTCCATTTCTCTTATCTTCGATATCTTTCAATCGCTGTCTTTCTCTCTGTCCGGTTCTATTCTTCTTTTTCTGTACTAAATCACCGCCATCGTTCTCAACAAAGGAAACCCCATGCCTTCGCTTCGCGTGTGCAATCTTTCCTTCTTTCGTTGAGAACAGTGCTGTGCATTCATCACACGGGATGGTACGCGCTTCCTCAGGTGCTCTTCGTTTTCTTTTACTATCCGTGCGTTTATCATTTTCAAGATCTTCATCTAAGGAGCGGAGGGCTTTCAACACACCTGTCTTTCTACGCATGCGGTCCATGACGGCGTTAATAAAAGCCGGGTTGCTGTCAGAAATCTCGCTTACTGATTTCCATTCGGCTTCCATCTTTGGGGGAACCTCCAGTCCTCTTTCTTCCAAAACCACTCGCAGAATATTACGGTGGTCAATACCTTTGCAGGATTCCAACCGAGACTCCATTTTCGTGATTTCCTTTTGAATTTTTTCTGTAGCGTCACCCTCCAGTGCAGCATTAACCTCCTTCAGCTGCCTGATGGCCTTCTGCTGCTCGAAAGCCTTGGCCTTCTTCAACTCCCTTAACAGCTCTCGCACAAACTTGACATGCATCTTTCAATGGCTTTCACAATTCAAAATTCGACATCGTAGCGGCCGTTCGTCGATTGCTTTTCGACATGAGCAGTCTTCCGTTTGAGACTTCACTGGCTGCCCTGAACAATTATCTTGGAACATCAGCGGGACGAGACCGGATAGGGAAGTTTGTACATTACGGGTCTAGAGGCATTGCAGGAGTTGCCGATGACGTTGTTAAATCTACAGAGAAAGGAACGTCTCTGCATGAAAACGCTCTTTTCGTGCACCAAAAGTCCCGGAGTTTGTTTGTCCGATTGATGGATGCTAGAAGAACCATGAGATGGTTATCCAGCATTTCAATTATCCTCACTTTGAAGTCCGGAAAATTTCCCTGGAAGAACAAATCGGCTTTCATTGCATCGCAATTGGGAATGATTTTCTGGCAGATTGGGGATCATATTCGATGGTTGCAACAAATTGGGTGGCTTCAAGGCGATCAACTGAGATCCAAGCGGATTAGTTTCACTGGGTTCGTGCTCTCCAGTCTTATCAATACCATGCATTTCTTGTCAGAATTCATTGCAAGTAAGGACGAAACTGATGAAGAAAAGAAGAAAGTCATAAAGCTGAATTTAATCAAAAATGCAGTGACGCTGATCAGCACTCTTCATATCAGTGAGCTTTTTCTATCTCATGAAGGGATATGCGGGGCATGTGGCGCCATTGCCAGTTCCATCGATATCTACCTAACGTTTCCTCGAGTAGCCAATCATAATAAACACGATTGAATTTTACTAAATGTTGGAGTTTTACAGAAAACTAATATATTATAGTCGTTTGGACATTTGACGGTTCTTATGAATTTCGAAATCACTTAAACACTCTAAATCACCATAGTGCATAGCATTCCTTGTCCATGGTATGCCTAGGAAAGTGTCCTTGGCACAGGTAGGTTTATGAATCCGCCTCGGAATATTGATTCTCTTATTAATTCGTTCTTTGCAAGCGAGCAATTGTTTCTCCAGCAGCAACGTCTCATGTTTCAGAAACGCCGATCCTTCTGGAACTTTACGGGGAGCTAGTGGCATGCCACACTGCTTGGTGTAGTCTCGCGGGCGATGCTGAATCATGTATGGACTCGATACGTAAGCTACCGAAGTGCTGGTATCCGTTTTACCCGAAACTCTAAAGTCCCCTTGTTGTATCAGCCGTCTGCGTTGAGGGATGCTCTTTGTCTTCATATTCACTCGCATCCTATTCACTCGCGATATTTCTATCTTTTCTGCAACGCGGATACTTGCTTTCTTTTTGTACTGGGCAGTATCCAACGAAGTAGATTGCTTCTTTTCAATCCAGGAAGCTTTTAACTTGAAATGAGAACGGTCATGTCCATAAACGCCGACATAAACATTTCCCGCAAAAAAATGTGGATGACCCGGCAGTACTTGTACTACATCAATACCTTCAGAGGCCGATCGATAGGTGTGATTGTTCTTGTCCGGTTTCGAATTACGCTGACAAACATAAAGATCCGGATCACCCTCAAGAGCACTCAATACAACCTTAAAACCAACTTCTGTGCCTTGTGATGGTAGCTTGTAATACCTTGTTTCGAACTTTGATATGAAATCTTCAATTTCGTAGTCACTTTCTAATTCCTGTGGGGGGGCCGGGTTCATTTCAGCTTTCAACATTCGCAATGTTTCAGACACTGCACTAATACCTTGTACCATGCTATTCGTTAAAGATACATATGCGCTATCATCTGATATGATTTCCGTTGGTTTGAATATGGTTTTCTCTGGGCTGGATAGCTTGAAAGTCTCCCCATACACTAGTTGTGCCAGTTGAACCGAGGTTTGTAGGTCAATAGGCAATCCATCAGTTTTCTCCTGTATCAATTTGAGTTATTATAGTAAGCCATTGGTTTACTTACCTGTACTTCCGCCAGCACCGCTCTTTCGATATCCATGCTAGAAAACGGATAAAAAGTGAGAAAAAGAAAAATTGGAATCATTATTCGATGTTGGTGTGTCTGGATATTGGAGGAGGCAGTATCAAATGCGCGTGGCTTGATAGAGTAATAGAAATGCCTAACGTTATTGGTAGACCGAAGAAGGACGTTCGAATATTGGTAGGAACAGATCTACTGGATGATTCAATTCCACATGGCCAAATGGTCTACACCCGACCTTGCGATCGAGGATATGTGAATAACTTTGAGTGTGAGAAAATGGTATTGGAGAAGCTCTTCGAAATCATAGGAGGTGTATCTGATATTACTGATATTGTAGTCACCACCCCGCCGTTCTTTCCAAAGGAACTAGCCACTGCTCTGGAGGAGTTGCTGGTGAAGTACCTAGGAACTCCTATGTTTATCAATAGCAGTCCCTCTGCGTTGCTTGCATTGAGTGTCAAGGGCACACGTCCTTTTTGTGTGGTTGTAGACTCTGGTTTCTCGTTCACTCATATCACCCCTGTGTTTGATGGTAAAGTTTTTGAACCAGGCATACGACGGATTGATGTCGGTGGTAAAATATTGACAAATTACCTGAAAGAATTGTTATCATATGGGCAAATTAATGTTCTGGATGAAACATTCGTTGTTAATTTGATGAAAGAACAGGTTTGCTACGTGTCTATGGATATTCAATCCAGTTTAGAAGAACTAACGTTGTTGAAGAACCAGGCCGTCTTGCCTCGGAAAGAGCGACTTTCAAGGGAAGATAGAATCCAATTAGAACAAAAATATACCAAGCGATACGTATTGCCTGATTACCATAAGGTGAAGCATGGTTATCTGTTAGAAGCCGATGCGGATGAACATTTAGCCGACCAAACGGTGGTTCTCACGGGTGAATGTTTTCTGGTTCCTGAACTCTTGTTCCAGCCCTCGATGATTGGTTTGCGGCAAGCCGGCGTGCCTGAGGCCATCGAACAGTGTGTCATGGCTTGTCCTGAAGTGTGCAGGTCGCTTCTCAGGCGCAATATATTTCTCACTGGAGGAAATACAAAATTTGGGAATTTTTCGAGTCGCGTGGCCAAGGAGCTTGGCGATTCTTATAGTATCACATCCATTGCTGATCCAATAGTCGGTCCATGTACATTGGCGAAGTTCGTTGTAGGGTAAACTCTCTCATGCTTTGTTTTTAAAAGCATTGGCTAGCTTCCTTTTCAAGCGTCAAACAATCAATACCGCATTGTAAATAGGATGTTTGGTCACCTAATAACAAGCCAAGTGTCGACTTCCAAATATGTTGAAATCTTGTATTTTAAGAGATCGGTTAAACAAAAAGATTAAAGACATCAAAAGGACTATTTAGCCATTATCGGGGAACAAGGGAAAGCTGAATACTAAGTGAAATGCTGAGTATTCGATTTGCAGAGAAGTCACGTGCCGAAAAAATTCTACGTGGCATTGTCATAAGCAACTCCGGTTTTTCTATTTCGTTCCCTGAATCCATAATTTTAAAGTGATTCAAGTAGAGAATAGAAGCCGATTATCGCTAAAAAAACATTTTAAAATAAATAATTTCGATCGTGTTTGATATGTTTAAAAACAAGATAGAAGTATCAAAAGTATCTTGTTGGAAGAATGAGCATGATGACTCTTCGAACGCAGCTGCGTTATAAGAAATCACTGACTCCACACATGATATAATTTATATTTTCTCTCGCCTCGGCAGCAATGTCACCTGCAAACGACCAGTTGCATGATGTTGCTGGAAAAGCATTTATATTTCAAATTTGTTTTGAAAAGCAAAAACCAGAAATATTGTCCAATGCTGAAGGTGTTGACCTCGTACACATTCGGCTTGACAGCCGCTACAGCGACTACATGCCTAGTATGCTGCAGTAACACCAAGCATCCGTGGCTGCTTGGAGGTGTCTCGGGATTGTGCACGTTCGGTACTTTCCTTTTATTCCGACGTTGGGGCAGACCATTAGCGTACCAGTCCGGCTACTCCAAGTTGGATCAGATAAAAACCGCCCACGATTGGAGGTCTGCATTATCAGTAATTTCGGATATAATGGATGCAATGGACGCAACTCGACATTCACGAACTGGATTTATCCAAACTCATTCTCATTTTACCAATCTCCTTTTGTTAATCACCGCGGAATCCGTTTTGAAAAGCTCCAGGAAGAGCAGAGTGCATTCAATTCATTTTTTGGGAGCTAATGATGATGTTCTCACATATTGTAAATATGCTAATGCAGCTTATGGGGTAAGTGTTTTGATTCCTGAATTTGAAATATATTCACTTGTCAGTATTTGATATGTCGCGCACTGGGACTGGTTACAAGTTACTCTTCGTCGTTGTCTGATGAACATGTTTTTCTGGATATGATAGGAAGGGATAAAACCCAACTGGAGATGGTGTACTCGTCTAGGCAGTCGAGGTTCTACGCACCGAAGTATTTTGTTTTGGTAGATCATGTGAACCAATCGATAGTACTTGCGATAAGAGGTACCAGTGGAATATTTGATGTATTGACTGACTTACAATCGCACTTGGAGCCATTTCTGGAATATGAAACAATGGCATACGCAGGAGTTCTCCAATCTGCCCGACATATCATTGCGGAGTGCATTCCTTTTTTGAATAGCGCTATGGCACGCAACCCAGAATACAAAGTAGTGGTGACAGGCCATTCATTGGCAGGGGCAGTGGGTACCTTGGTGACTTTAATTCTAATGTCGAATGGAAACTTGTTCTCAAAAGACAAGATATCTTGTTTTGCCTTTGGACCTCCGCCGATAATTCCAATTCGATTGAGTACCGAGAATATTTTTTGTGTGATTAATGGGGCTGATGTAGTTCCGAGGTTAAGCTTATCCTCTCTAGAACGGTTAATGGTGAAAATGGAAAAACTGGATGCTTTATCGCGTAAAAAGATCACGAATCGATGGATTAGATGGAAAGCCACTTCCTCATTCTTCGGGTTCAATTCTTTGAACCAAATTCAACAGATGGCCGTTTTTGAAGCGATAAACTCTGATAATTTGGAGCCAGGTGTTTTTCCAAGGTTATTTCATGTGGGAAAGGTTTTCCATATGCGTGAAAACGTTCTTGTTGACTGTAGTGATGATCACGTGATAGATATAGAGTCTGTTCTTGCTGATTGCATTGATAATCACGTGATGGATACAGAACCTGCTCTTGTTGATTGCATTGATGATCATATGATGGATATAGAGCTTGATCTCGGGGCGGATTTTATTATTAGTCACCTTCCTCACACCTATCAGCGAATGATTGCCACTTTCAATTTGAAATTTGAAAAAAAAAATCAGGATGAGACCATTCATTAAGGTGATGAATGATGAGGTTTTCACTATGAGATCCATTGGAACCCTCTACTCGATGTTCGCCAATAAACGTGGGGTTCCACGTCAAGGTAATCTGGCTCCCACCTCCGAAGCAAGAATCGTTCTGAACTCTTATATGGCTCCGAACAACTTGGTTGGTCTAGAGGGATTTAGTCACGTTTGGGTTATCTTCATCTTCAACAGAAACACCAATAAGAAAAAAGTGCAGGCATGGGTGGACCAGCAAGGTCAAGGTCCATTAATGTTCCCTTCGAAGGTCAAACCACCTTTGATGAAAGGCGCATCAACGGGATTGTACAGCACGAGATCTCCGCATCGTCCGAATCCTATTGGCATGACATTAGCCCGAATCAAATCTGTTGACATTGCTACAAAGACTGTGGTCGTGGCTGGGGTGGATATATGTGATGAAACGCCAGTGATTGATCTAAAGCCTTTCGTTCCTGGAGACGTGCCTCAGTCTTGTCCGCAATTTGCAGAGTGGGTTCAGTCTGAAGACCAAATTCAATGGCAGGTTACTTTTGATCCAGAGTTTCAAGCGAAACTGATCCAAAAGATAGAAACGGGGGCGACTTCCTTTTACAAATGCCCCGAAAAGCTGACGCAAGCAATTGTGGAAGTCCTTCAGCTGGATATACGCGCAGTGTATCAGGGAAGAGGTAACGAAGAAGCAGAGCTGGACTCTGAAAGTCAATGTGTTGTTGACAATTTGCAAATATTTTTTGTGTCCAAGTCTAAGTCTCGAATCCTCCACGTAACTGATGTATTGCCTTATGATAAGACTGTGTTACCGCCTGTATAAAGCATTCTCTTTTGAATTTAACCAATGTTTATAATATGAAAAATGAAGCGTTGAAAATATGCAACCATTTTTCATGTGAAGTCTCGCCTGCATTCTCGTTTGAATTTAATTTTCAAAACAATATAAAAAAGTAACAGTGCCAGTATCTTCGTAGTCAATTTATATTTTAATACGCGAGGTTTAGTATTATGTATTCTTCTTCTTATCCATTAGTTTGAGAATCCATTCGTATTTGAAGAAAACACCAAGAGAAAAAGGACAATGCCGCTTACAACATTTCGTCGTCTCCATCCTCATCTTTCTTCTTTGCCTTGTTCTTCTTCTTTTTCGATACTACAGTTTCAAATCCATCATCGTCAATGATCGGAACACTTGCTTCATTATTAACAGCGGAACCGATTTCTTGTTCCTCATCATCATCATCTTGATATTGTACAAGTTCAAAAGGACTCCTTCGGTGAACAATAACATTGAAGTCTACCTCTCCCAATAACGTTTTCATTCCAGTACTATTCCCTCCTCCAAATTCATTATAAAGAGTGAGCAATAGTTTGGCAAGCTAGAATCACATTCCATCAGCATACAAATTAAAACAATTTTTCGAAGCTAGCACTTACTGGGTATGCAGACGACGACTCAACTTCGGCGTTAAACGCGTCATCCATTTCTCCGACTAGGAAATTTATAATTTCTTCAACCTCAATCGACTTATTCCCTCGTATTTTTTCCGCAAAGTTCGCCAGTAAGTCATCTATGCAGCGCATTAGTTGCTTAATCGGATCACCGTCACACCATCCTCCCTCTACGGCCATCTTCATCACATCCCATTCACTGGTGGATTTAATCACCACCGCTTCAAAAGCAGGCCACATCTCAAGTTGTGTGGGGGCCTCCCAATCACGATGATTCGCAATACGGAACCAATGTCGTTCCATTGGTTTTGCTTTTATTCGAAATTTGAGTTTTTTCATTTTTTTTTTTAAACAACAACAAAAATCGATTTTTTAAAACTACTAGTATTGGATAAAAGCCATCAAATGCTAA
>Ga0105054_10008922_pt1 | contig 13167 bp, 11 predicted proteins | sample BON02_FD_78091 | JGI IMG/M metagenome (GOLD analysis project Ga0105054, IMG submission 78091) | Freshwater microbial communities from Lake Bonney liftoff mats and glacier meltwater in Antarctica - BON-02 (megahit assembly) | ecosystem: Environmental > Aquatic > Freshwater > Ice > Glacier...
AAAGTCATTATTGTCACGGGAAGCACCATGGGCATAGGTAAAGCTATTGCCAAGAAAGCTGTATCAGAAGGTGCAAAAGTGATTATTCATGGATTGGAACAAGAGCTTGGAGCGGCAGTAGTCAAAGAGCTCGGAGACGAAAACGCCCTACTTCATATAGAAGAAATATCTGCGGATGGCGCTGCACAGCGGTTAGTGGATTTAGCTATCAAGTCTTGGGGTCGACTCGATGCAATTGTAAACAATGCAGCACTGGTCGTTCCTTCGAATATTTCTACTACAGATAAAGCATTTCTAAATCGGGTCTTGGAAGTAAACACCATCGCTCCATTTCAGCTTATCCAGGCCGCGCTCCCTTTTCTAACAGAAAGTCACGGAGCAGTTTTGAATATAGGCTCGGTAAATGCATGGAGTGGAGAGCCTAATTTACTGGCCTACAGTATTTCCAAAGGCGCATTAATGACGATGACTCGAAATCTCGGAGATTCTTTAATACGTGAATGTGGTGTGCGCGTCAATCAAATTAATCCTGGCTGGGTGCTCACCGAGAAGGAAATCGAGCGAAAAAGAGAACATGGTCTAGCGGATAATTGGTACGAGGATTTACCTGCATTGTATGCTCCTTCGGGAAGGATACTTTGGCCAGAGGAAATCGCCGCAGCAGCTATTTATTGGCTTTCGGATGAAAGCGGGCCGATCAGCGGTCAAGTTGTAGATTTGGAGCAATATCCCATGATTGGAAGAAACGCTCCTAAAGACACGAATACAATTCCTCATAGATAAATGAGAGATTATCCCCAAAGATTGCAGTTGCCTTAATGCCTTTGGTTATCAGGCTGGAAGACAGAAGACGGGAGACAGAAGAGGCCTAAATGCTTGCATTTACCAATTCCTAAAACACATCTGTCTTTTGCTTTAATCGGATAGAAAACTCGTACTAATTCAAACTTAAAAACATTACACAATGCCAAAAATAGCAGTGTTCCCCAAAGCATTTATGCATGCACTATGCAAGGACGGAAGTATGAAGATTTCAGAATGGATAGAACTTGCTTCCGGATTAGAAATTGATGGTCTGGAGTGGTATGCCGGATTTCTGGAAATGGAAAAAGAAGAAAACTGGCGCTTATTTAGAAAAATGGTAGAAGACAAAGGCATGGTCATTCCGATGATGTGCTGTTCACCAGATTTCACACATCCAGATAAGGCTTTTCGGGACAAAGAAATTCAAAAGCAGAAGCGCTGGATAGACATGACGGACGAGCTGGGCGGGAAATATTGCCGCGTTCTTTCTGGTCAATATCGCCCTGAACTTTCAGAGAATGAAGGAATTAACTATGCATCAGAATCCATTCAAGCATGCCTCCCCTATGCGAAATCACTGGGCATTACGCTGATTTTGGAGAATCACTACAAAGATGATTTTTGGGATTATCCTGAGTTTGCGCAGAAAAGAGCTCTTTTTACTCAGCTGGTCAACAGCATCAAGCATCCGAATTTCGGAGTCAACTACGACCCAAGCAACGCTTTTTTAGCAGGGGAAGATCCTCTGGACTTACTTTATGAAGTGTCAGAGCGTATAGTAACGATGCATGCCAGCGACCGATTTTTAAAGTATGGAACGATGGAAGATTTGAAAAATGAAGAAAGTGGCGTGACTGGCTACGCAGCCAGATTGAGTCACGGGGAAGTTGGCAAAGGCATGAATGATTACGATGCTATTTTCACCGAATTGAAGCGGGTAGGATTTGATAATTGGATCAGCATAGAAGACGGTGTGGATGGTATGGATCAGCTTGAGCGATCTGTAGCATTTTTGAAAAAGAAAATCTCTCAATATTGGCGATAGTGGTTGATTCGTCCCAAAAATGTTTGAGACTTATGTCGGGAACGATGAAGTCTCTCGTCAACGTCACTGCGAGGAGGGACGACGAAGCAGTCTAGTTGTGTAAATTAGATTGCTTCGTACCTCACAATGACGTAAGCACCGATTTACGCCATGATAACTTTCTATTTCGAAGGAGAAACGACTGAGAAATCTCCTCGAAGGTTTTAATCATTATTTCATTCAACCCTTTCAAACCAAGAACCTTGAACAACTACCATATTACATCCCTTCCCGCCAAATGCTTCCTTGGTGAAAGTCCTCATTGGAGCGTAAAGCGTCAGAGCTTTTTCTGGGTGGATATAGAAAACGGGAAACTATTCGAGCATCATGTGTCCACAGGTGAAACTCGCGTTAAGTCATTTCCACATCGACTAACCTTGGTTTTGGAAGGAAAGGAGAATCAGTTGATTCTTGCTCTGGATCGCAAAATTGCATCCTATGACTTAGACACCGAAAACTTGGTATGGCTGACAGAAGTAGAAGCTGATCTTCCGTTAAATCGCTTTAACGATGGGAAGTGCGATGCAAAAGGGCGACTTTGGATCGGCACGCTGAGCACAAAATTCACCGAAGGATCGGGCTCTCTTTACAAAGTCGGCAAAGATTTGAAGCCAGAGAAGCAGCTAAATCAATTGACCATTTCCAATGGAATGGCTTGGACTGAAGACAATCAAACGTTTTACTTTATCGATACGCCGACCCGTCAAATCAAAGCCTTTCAATTCGAACTAGAGTCGGGGAAAATTAAATTTGACAGGATTGCGATAGAAATTCCAGAAAAACTCGGATTTCCTGACGGCATGTGCATCGATCAGGAAGGAATGCTTTGGGTGGCACATTATGGAGGCGCTGGAGTTTATCGCTGGAATCCAACTTCAGGGGAATTAATTGAGAAAATTGAATTGCCAGTTCCACACATCACTTCCTGTGCTTTTGGAGGTGAAAATATTGATACACTTTTAATCACCACAGCTCAGGAAAACATGAGTGAAACACAGCTGAAAGAATTTCCGCTGAGCGGGGATGTGTTTTTAGTGAAGACCGATACGAGAGGTTTTGAAGCGAATCGGTTTGGGTATTGAAAATATTAAGCTTCCTTTCTTAATAGCTTACTCTGTCAGTCTCCTGTAAAGTAAAACCTAACCTCAAAAAATTATATTTTTAAGGTTAGCTATAAAAATGACCTTAAAAATGAATGCCTCACGATAACTCACATTAAAAAAGTCTGATTTTAAGGTTAACCTCATTTCTGACCTTAAAGGTTATACTTTATGACGATCGTACCTTACTATTCATAGTTTATTAAGGTCTTGTGGATAGCAGTCTATTGTATAGTTAACCTGGCATAAAAAAAACTCTTAAACATCATAGATTTAGCAGGTTAATAACTCGAAATAAATATTTTAAACTGATAGTCCATACTGCAATTAATAAGTCCACCTAAGTACACTAACCATCATTACCAGTAATCAACCTCATAAAATACAAGTGATATTTTGTAGTGTAAAATCGTCAGTTTTGGTTTAAACTGGATTCCTAATAGATATTTATATCTAATCACTTTTATTAGCATACGTAAGTAAATGGTTCGAATATTACTCTCTTTTGTACTCCCACTGGTTCTATTTTCCCAAATTCTTTGGGCCCAAGAAACCAAGGTAAATTCCCTCCTAGATGAATCCATTTTCCCCATTCAGGATGAGCATGCGCATGGTAGCAGCATTGTCTATCTTCCCAATGGCGACTTATTGTCGGTATGGTTTCAAGGTTCTGGAGAAAGAAAAGCCGATGATGTCAGAATCATGGGAGCCAGGAAAACCCATGGACAAACTCAGTGGACCAAACCCTTTTTGATGGCTGACACACCGGGAATTCCCGATTGCAATCCTGTCCTATTTCTGAACCAAAATAATGAGCTCTTTTTAGTTTGGATAGCAGTTTTGGCAAATGAATGGGAGCATTCCATCCTGAGGGTACGAAGAAGCACTGACTTTCTCCAGGATGCTGCGCCAGTTTGGGCTTGGCAAGACAATATTCTATTAAAACCAGGTGAGGAGTTTGTAGAGGAAGTGGAAAGAAAATTTGCTGAGTTACCGAATTCAGGCTTAGGCTGGGCAACCTATGCTCCTCGATATGAAGAAATGATAGTTGAAGCAACCCGAGACTCCAAAAAGCGGAGCATTGGCTGGATGACGAGGATCAAACCATTGATCATCGATCAAAAGATCATCCTTCCTTTATACTCTGATGGCTTCAATTTTTCGATGATGGCGATATCTGAGGACCAAGGCGAGACATGGAAACCAAGCCTTCCACTAGTGGGAAAAGGACCTATCCAACCAGCGTTAGTACAAAAATCCAATGGAGACATCGTCGCCATGTTGAGAGATTCCGGCGATTCTCCCACTTATATCCATAAGAGCCTATCCAAAGACCAAGGACAAAGCTGGACGTTATCTCAAAAAACAGAATTCCCTAACACTGCAAGTGTTGAAATTTTGAGGCTAGAGGATGGACGCTGGTGGATGGTAGGCAATGATCTGCATGATGGCCGAAATCAATTGGCACTTTGGATCTCAGGAAATGAGGGAGAATCATGGTCCAACCCTGTTTACCTAGAATTCCAATCCAATAAAAACGCCAAATTTTCTTACCCCGCTATGATCCAAGATCCTGACGGAAAGGTACATCTCACCTATTCTAAACATCTCCCGGAGGGAAAAACCATCCAATATAGACTATTGGATCCTCAACAAATTCAGTAAGCTATGAAAACCAATTTCTATAAGATTTCAATCTTAATTTTTTCGCTTTTCACCCTCCAAGCTTCCGCACAGTCAGGAAGCGGAGGGGTATTCCAAGACGTTAAATTCGCTCAGGAATCTGCCATCATCTATTCCACCCCGCTAGAAACTCACTCACAATACAGTTTAGCAGCAGATCAAAATGGCAACATTCAGGTTTTGAATAACCAAGAGTTGCTCAGACCAAGTGGAGGATATTTTCAAGACTGGGGCACACTGATAGCAGACCAAAGTTATCTTCCCATGAAGGATAAGAAAATAGCTGCTATTTCCAGTTATCAAGGTCAATTGGTTTATTTAGATAATCAAGCCCTATTTAGCAACGCCTGGGCAGGAAGTCTTTTCATTAAACATGGCCTTAGCAAACCCGATATTTTTGAAGGCGGAGAAGACTTTGACTTTCTCATTGCTGAAGATAACACCATTCAATACCTAGATAAGAAAAACGGTAAATCTCCAGCTATCCAACTTCCAGAAAATGTCGTTTCAATCAAGTTTGATCCAAAAAGCTCGCAATTTTGGATTTTGACAGCTGAGAAAGTTTTTTCATTTAGTCCCAAAAATCAAAAAGTCTCAGAAGAATTCTCTCACTCGGGGATGACAGCCCTTGAATTTCTCTCCTCGAAAAACCAGTTAATTATAGGAACTGCAAAAGGGTATTTCACTTATAATATCAAGACAAAGGTCAAGTCCTCGTTGATAGACAAACTACCTTCTTTGTCCATAAATACCATCAAAGCTAATGGACAAGATCTTTGGTTTGGAACAGATCAGGGAGCTTTTGTGGTTGACAAAAACAGTGAAATTCGGTATTATTATTTAGAGAGATGGCTGCCTGGTGAGCGGGTTTTTGATCTGGAAATTCAGGATCAGCGTGTTTTGGTATTAACTGACAAGGGGCTAAGTATTATCCTCCAAGAAGACATGACCTTAGCCGAAAAAGCTGAATTCTATGAGAAAAGTGTTCGAAAAAACCACCTTCGAAATGGTTTCAACGCATCTTTGACCTTATCTGAGCCTGGCAAGCTTGAAACTGGAAGGCTACAAGACTCTGACAATGATGGACTTTGGACCTCCATGTATTTAGCTTCTCAGGGATTTCGATACGCAGTCACTGAAGAGCAAGATGCCTTGGATCAAGTTCGTCAATCCCTCCTAGCTCTGGAAAGACTCTATACCATCAATCCAGTACCTGGCTTTCCTTCCAGATCATTCGAGAGAAGCGGTTATAAAGAAATATTGGCAGACCCAGAAAGATGGCAGCAGGCCGAAGACCCGGAGTGGAACTGGAAAGCAACTACGAGTAGTGACGAGGTGATTGGACACGTATTTGTTTTTAGTGTCTTGGCAGAGTTGGTGAATGATACATGGGTTAGAGAAAAATCCATAGAACTACTTGATAAGCTGATGTCTCATATCGTGAAGAATGATATGTATTTAGTGGATTTTGATGGGGAGCCTACCCTGTGGGGGAAATGGAATCCCGATTATGTCAACAGTTTTCCCACTACTGTCGGCGACAGAAAGCTGAATTCCTCCAATAGTATCAGCATGCTCCAGACAGCGTTTCATTTCACCGGAAAAGAAAAGTACAAGGAAAAAGCCATGAAACTCATGGAAGAATATGGCTATTTGGACAACCTGATGAGGCCGATGTCAATCATAGGAATGTCCGGTGGTGATAGTGACTCTTATGCGCAAATGCTGTCTGAGTCTTGGAATCACTCCGATGATGAAATGTACTTTTTAGGCTATTGGGGATTGTATAAGTATGCTTTAAATGAGGATTTAAAAGCAGATTTTAAAGAGACCATTTTAGATCACTGGCAGGCTGAGCGACCTGAGAAAGATGGACTTTGGAACATTTCCACCGCATTGGTGCAGCCTGAATCTTTTGATTTGGATGAATCGATCTGGTGGCTCCAGAAACATCCCCTTGACCTGATTCAATGGAACGTAAAAAACAGCCACAGAAAAGACCTAGCTCTAGTACCTCTTAATTTCCGAAGACAAAGTACCGTAACTGTTCTCTCACCTGCAGAGACCAGAATAGCCAGGCACAATGGCAATCGCTTTGAATTGGATAAAGCCGGAAACGGAAAATCCGCCTACAGTCCTGGAGACATTTGGCTTTTACCCTATTGGATGGGAAGATATCTTGGAGTGATTGATTAAAGGTATTTAATCAAAAAGTAGCCCCGCTAGGAATCGAACCTAGATCTAGCGTTTAGGAAACGCTTGTTCTATCCGTTGAACTACGGGGCCATATTACTTCAAAGATTTCAAAAATTCCTTTCCCATCCCTGCTTTCAGGTAAATTTCTCTTACTCTAGCCTTTTCCCTACTTATAAACCCTTCTGTAAAGATTTAATTCATTGAGACAAATTTTCTCCAGATTTAATTATATCCGAATCGTGAATTTAAATCAGGGATTCAACGCTACTTGAGCGAATCTTTCGCAAGATAAGCCAAAACCCGCCTTTTAGGCAAATATTCTTCAGTCAACTTATGGCTTTACAAGTATTTAAGGTATCTTTGCACTCCAAAATTAGGATGGACGGGTTCCATTCACTCACTAAATACATACAAAATTTATGTCAGTAAAAATCAGATTAGCACGAAGAGGTAGAAGAAAAATGGCTATCTACGACGTGGTTGTAGCTGATGCAAGAGCTCCACGTGATGGACGCTTCATCGAAAAGATCGGATCTTACAATCCAAACACAAATCCTGCTTCTATCAACATCAACAATGAGCGCGCTCTTAAATGGTTGTTGAACGGAGCTCAGCCAACAGACACTGTGAAAGCTATGCTTTCTTACAGAGGTGTTATGCTGAAAAAACACCTTCAGATTGGTGTATTGAAAGGTGCAATCACGCAAGAAGTAGCAGATGCTAAATTCGAAGCATGGTCGAACGAGAAAGACACTAAAATCGCTGGTAAAGCAGAAGGTATCACCGCTGCTAAAGCTGATGTTCGTAAGAAAGCATTTGATGCTGAAACTGCTAAGAACCAAGCTAGACTTGACGTCATCAAAACAAGAGAAGACGAGCAGAAAGCATTGCTAGCTGCTGCTGAAGCTGCTAACAACCCTGCTCCTGTAGTAGAAGAAGCTGTTGTTGAAGAAACTCCTGTTGTTGAAGAAACTCCTGTTGTTGAAGAAACTCCTGTTATTGAAGAAACTCCTGCTGTTGAAGAAGCTCCTGTAGCTGAAGAGGCTCCTGCTGTAGAAGAAACTCCTGTCGCTGAAGCTAAGGCTCCTGCTGCTGAAGAAGCACCTGTAGTTGAAGAAGCACCTGTTGTTGAAGAAACTCCTGCTGTAGAAGAAGCACCTGTTGTTGAAACTAAGGCTCCTGTAGCTGAAGAAGCACCTGAGGCTAAAGCTCCTGCTGCTACTGAAGAGAAAGCTCCTGAAGCTGGCGAAGACGAAGCAAAAGCTTAATATAAATCCCCATGAATAAAGACCAAAGCTTTCAGTTAGGCTACGTGTCTAAAGTTCATGGACTTCGTGGAGAGGTAATGATTATGCTGGATGTCGATTATCCTGAGGATTATGAGACGTTAGAGCATGTATTCTTAGAACAAAAATCCCGGCTGGTGCCGTTTTTCCTGGAGCACTTTGTACTCCAACCTGGAAATAAAGCATTGGCAAAATTTGAGGATTTGGATTCGTTGGATCAGGTAGCAGATTTGGTTGGATTGGGAGTTTATCTTCCCTTGACATCACTGCCTGAACTGAAAGAAGATCAATATTTCTTTCATGAGTTGATTGGATTCGAAGTCTTTGACGAGACTAAAGGACTGATCGGACCTATTCAGATCGTATATGATCTGGAGACACAGAATCTCCTCGGCGTAACTTACCAGGAAAAGGAAGTACTGATACCAATGCAGGACGGAATTATCCAAAAGGTGGACAAGGCAGCTAAAAAAGTTTACTGCCAATTACCCGAAGGTTTACTTGAAATTTATCTGGAAGACTAACCCATGCACATTGATATTGTCACTGTAGTACCGGGATTATTGGATGGGCCTTTTGCACACTCTATTCTGAAAAGAGCGGAGGACAAAGGACTGGCCAGTATTCGCGTGATCAATCTACGGGATTATTCAACTAGCAAACAAAAGCAGGTCGATGACTACGCTTTTGGAGGGGGAGCCGGGATGGTAATGTCCATTGAGCCTATCGCTCGATGTATAGAAGCACTTCAAAAGGAACGCACGTACGATGAGATCATCTACATGACTCCCGATGGAGCTCGATTCGACCAGCCCATGGCAAATGCACTTTCGCTCAGTCAAAACCTGCTGATCCTTTGTGGTCACTACAAGGGCGTGGATGAGCGAGTAAGAGAGCGATTCATCACCAAAGAAATCAGTATTGGTGATTATGTGCTTTCTGGGGGAGAATTGGCAGCAGCTGTAGTGGCTGACGCATTGATTCGTCTGATCCCGGGAGTATTGAATGATGAGACCTCAGCTTTGACAGACTCTTTCCAGGATGGACTGCTGGCACCACCGGTATATACTCGCCCCGCCGATTATGACGGGATGAAAGTACCGGAAATATTGCTTTCAGGCCATGAAGCCAAGATAAACGAATGGAGATTTGAAGCATCGGTTCGCCGAACCCAAGAGAGAAGACCTGATTTACTCAGTGACAAAGGAACTGGGATAAGCGATGCAGAATCTTATAACAAGTAATTAAATAAGCCACGCGTTGGCAAACAGCGAAAGCATAAAAACATAAAGCTATGAGCGATCTAATGAAAATAGTAGAAGCGGAATACAGCGAAGCAAGAGCTAAATTCCCTTCATTCAAAGCTGGCGATACCATCAACGTACACGTTCGTATTACGGAAGGTGCAAAAGAGCGTATACAGCAGTTCCAAGGAACTGTGATCCAGCGTAGAAACCCTAACTCTAACGGTGAGACTTTCACTGTAAGAAAAATATCTAATGGTATTGGCGTAGAGAGAATCTTCCCTATCATCTCTCCAGCACTCGACAAAATCGAACTATTGAGACAAGGTAAAGTAAGAAGAGCTCGTCTATTCTACCTAAGAGGACGTCAGGGTAAAGCTGCACGTATCAAGGAAAAAATCAGAGTGAGAAAGTAAGATTTCACACGCTTGAAATCAAAAAGGAACCTAGCAATGGGTTCCTTTTTTTGTGAAAGTCTTTTAACCACGGTGGGCACGGAGGTTTTCGCAGAGATTGCGTAATTGTCCTACTTCTCCAGATGCTGGACTTGCCTTATTCTTTCATCTATTTTGTACCTGTCTGCCTTTAGGCAAGAAGTCATACTTCATGATTTTTCAGACTGAAGCTCAACAAGATAAACTCTATCTGACAGTATTTCTTAAAAAGCTCTCTAAAACACGAGGATAACTAATGTTAGTTCAGTTCACATAAGCCATGTACCACAGACAAAAAAAAAAAAAAACCGCTCCAGTATTTAACCAATAAATTAATCTGATTTGTTTTTAGTTTAAACTATCATTTTAACCAAAACAATTCTATTATGAAAAACAAAATGAAAGCATTCGGTCTCAGTTTAGGTATTATGGCAATGTCATTTGCATTCTTTGTAGGCAATCCTTCTAGCGCAAAAGCTGAAAAAGAAGTGCCTCACCACATCTGTTGCAAATCAAATTCTAGTGGATGTACAGATTCAGGAGGAGGAGAGTGGCCAACCGACGAAATAAGAACTGCAGAAACCTGTTCCTAAGTAAAATTGTCCCTGGATTTAACTAAGTCAGGGACATTATTTCAATATGATGAAAAACTTAAGTAATTCAATTTTAATTCTCTCTATATTTTTTTTCCTAGGCTGTTCCCACGATTCCCAAGAAAATCAGTTTTTAGCTATTGAGAAAGGTGAAAATGATTTCGATCTCAAAGGTAAAAAAATATACATTCCAGAAATTATTGATCCGATATCGATCAATGCTACTAGTGATTTTCTAATAATTTCAGAAAATAGACGGAATGATCCCATATACCCCCTTTTACATATCTTACAAAAATCACCTTTAAAATTTTTATCGTCTAAAGGTAAGTCGGGATTTGGTCCTTTTGAAATCCCAGATGCGACTTTGGTTGAATCTGGACCAAATGATTCAACTTTTACTGTTTACAGCAGTATGAGTAAAACGCTCACTGATTTTTCTCTAAATGACACATCATTATTAGGTATTAATCAATATAAGCAGCCAGAAGAGCTATATGGAGTGTACAGAATGTTTCATGCAACTGATAGTACCATGCTGGGTATAATGGCAAATGATCCAAATCGGCTTGTGGAATTTCCCTTGAATGATGGAAGCCGTTTAGAAGGCTATGGAACATGGCAGAAAATCCCTGAAACTGATCATTTGATTGACTACAGCGATCCGTTAATCGACTATCACTTAGGACAAATTAATAAAGGATGGTTCAAAGCAAATAGAAACGTTGGACTATTTGTTAAAGCAAGCATATATCGTGATAGGTTAGAAATATTCAACTATAATGATAAAAAATTCACGATAGTAGAGGGGCCAAGGTTAGAACTCCCAAAATTTGAGATTGTTCCATCAGGAGCCAATTCTGTTGTAATTTTTGATATAAAAAACAAATATGGACATCGAGATATTTACATAGACGAAAACTATATATATGACCTCTATGGGGGATTCAATGAAGAGGAATATTTCAAAACAAATGAACTTGCAAAAACCGTCTATATCTTAACTCATTCCGGTAATGTAGTGGGAAAATTAAATCTTGATATGTCAATTCGAGGAATTGTTGTAGACTCAAAACTTAAAAAAATCTACGGAATCACAACGGACGAGGATCCAGGAATAGCGGTTTTTGATATTCCTGAGGAGTTTTTATAATGTAGGTTTGGTTGTCACTTATCAAAAAGGAACTCAGTAATGGGTTCCTTTTTTTTATGCACCCTATTTTTAGCCTTGCGTAGATAGAGTTTTTGGCAGAGATCGCACAGTTGTCCTGCTTCTCCAGAACCTAGACTTCAAGTAAGTGTTTGAATAGATTCCTTTTTTACTTCAATTTATAAGACACTAACACCATCTTTTCCTCCTGAAGCTTCGCTTTGTTTTTCTCGAAGAACTCATGAACATTCCCAGATTTGATGGCTACAGATTTCCCGTTAAATGCGGCAACGTAATCATTGAAAAATGTCCTTGAGTCAAGCTGGTATATGAGCTCATCAGCTGACTTTGTCCACGTTAGTTTCCGCAGTTTCATCCCATCGAGATCATTTTCCCATACCTTGATTATATCCATGGATTCGAAATTCTTATCCATAAAAACCCAATAAGTGTGGTTATATGTTCCTGTTGAGATGAAATAAAAACTTTGAAAGGGATAAAAATCATATATCCCAGAAACCACCATGTTTTCCTTTAAGTAGTCATTTCGCTCCCTGCCTTTCCCCGCTAATTCTAGTCTCTTTTCCAGAGGCCAATTATATGTACCAAAGTCGAAACGAATAGTACTTTTGAGGTAGCCATCAGAATCAAAGTTCTGTACCGAGTAGTCATTTGGCTCATTGTAAAAAAACTCTCCATTCTGTGGATCCTTCAGAAAACCATCGTAACCACTAAACGCCAGAAATTTCTCAAAGCCATCCCTGACTGGTAAATATCCCGTCACTGGTGTTTGTGGACCACCCGTTTCATTTTTATCTTGTCTGATATAAGTCCATTGCTCAAGGCCTTGACCATGTTGGAAATAATACAAGCCGAAATCCTTCTCATAAATTGCAGGAGCTTGATAGGAGAGTTTTCCTTCTTGGATGAATTCACCATCTTTTGTAAATAAAACATACTTATTGGCATATTCAGAGTCTATTCGTATCGTATCTCCATATACGAATAACCCATCGATCAAGCGAATCTCTCCCGGTCCATCACCAAATTGACCAATGATATTTTTTAATTGACCAGACTTATCAAAAACGAACACCTCAGCAGTTTCTCTGCTTTCCACGAAGTATTCACCATCAGTAACCACGACTTTATACGCGTTCACGATAGGCTTCTCATCCGAATAGTCTAATAACGTATAGTTGATAGACTCAAAAAATTCCGAAAGCTTAGCTTCCCTTGCTTCTGAAAGATCTATCTGAACGAGCTGTACGAGGCTAGTATCAGATTCCTTCTCACTACATCCAGCAAAAATTATTGCCAAAACAAAAAACCAAATTGCTATTGAAGTATATCTCATCTACTAAACTTACGTCAAAAAACTAACTTTGAATGTCATAGCAAAGGATGGCCACTTTAATAGGCTATCCCTCAATTGTAGCGCAAAAGATTAAGCTAAAGATAATTTTCACAGGTATAAATGTTGAGTCCGCTCCTAAAACGAGGTTTTAAGAGTGAGTTATTTTTTAATTATTTTAATTGATTGCGATTTGAATGGTATAAATCGGTTTCAGTACTCTGATTATCGCCCTGAAT
>Ga0105054_10008928_pt1 | contig 13160 bp, 10 predicted proteins | sample BON02_FD_78091 | JGI IMG/M metagenome (GOLD analysis project Ga0105054, IMG submission 78091) | Freshwater microbial communities from Lake Bonney liftoff mats and glacier meltwater in Antarctica - BON-02 (megahit assembly) | ecosystem: Environmental > Aquatic > Freshwater > Ice > Glacier...
CACTGAAAAACCAAAGTTCCTTGAAGCGATTGCAAGAGCTTTTTACCAAAAATCAGCCTGTCGTAGAAAATAAAGTTCTAGTGAAGGAAGATAGCGTTCAATAAAAAAAACTTCAAAATTTCTAAACTTCGAAGCTAGCAATCGCGTGCGCAGATTGAGGCGTTAAGATACCGTATGCAAAAAGTTATCAATAAGAGAGCCCCCACTTTTTATAGATAAAGTGCATTAGCCAAGCTGGACCAATCAGCAGAAACTGAAGATCTTTCAAAAAAGTAGGTTTTTTTCCTTCGATCCTATGTCCATAAAACTGTAAAATCCAGGAAAGTAAAAAAAGTCCAAGACTAAACATCCATAGTTTTCCAGGGAAATTCAGATCGATAAAATTTGCGCCTGCTAGGCATAGTGCCGAAAAAAGAAACATTCCCAACGTAAGTGGGGTAGAAAGCATGAGATAGTAAATCAGAACCAACGCCAAAACCACGGTGGCCCAATTGGCAAAGTTGCCTAGGAAAGGCATAATCTCGGGAAGTGGGTCGGCTTGAATAGTGAATATCAACCCGACAATACTGAAGAAAATTGCAGGCACACAAAACCAGTGTATAAGCTTATTTGTCATGTTTTGATGACTCAACCCGTATTCGTGGAATAATGCATCAATTTTTCTCATGGTATTTCGGGTTTATATCGCTTAGATTTATTCAAAATACTAAATCTATTTTAAATCCTTTTTCTAAAATTCGAAATGTTCAGCTACTGGGAAAAAAAACACTTTTTTCATTACGACCTCATCGTGGTAGGTTCTGGCTTTGTAGGGCTTTCCACTGCTATTCATTATAAAGTAAAACACCCAAAGGCACATGTGCTGGTAGTAGAGCGTGGAGTTTTCCCAACCGGAGCAAGCACCAAAAGTGCTGGTTTTGCATGCTTTGGAAGTTTGACGGAGATATTGGATGATTTCTGGCAGATGACTCAGGACGATTTATTGGCGTTAGTTGAAAGGAGATATAAGGGACTCAAAGCGATAAGGAAGCAATTTGGAAAGAAAAATCTGGGGTATTCCCACGCAAATGGATATGAACTTTTGGAAGAGAGCCAACTGGAAGCACTGGATCAAATGACGGGAATGAATAAACTGTTGAAGCCTGTTTTCAAAGAAGATGTTTTTTCTCTTGTGAAAAACCCAGAGAAAATGGGTTTCTCTGTTCAAGTGAAAGCAATTGTTAAGAATAAATATGAAGGGGAATTGGATCCAGGGATGTATATGACTTCACTTTGGGAACTAGCACAACAGGAAGGAATTCGAATATTGACAGGTGTCTCAGTCTGTGAAGTCCAAAAAGATGAAGGGATTATTCTGGCAGAAGATGGATCGGGAGAAATAAATCTGGAATTCAAGGCGAAGAAAATTGCGATTTGTACCAATGCTTTCACCAAAAAGCTTTGGCCAGATTCTGACATTCAGCCAGGTAGAGGATTGATACTTTTATCTAAACCGCTGGATTTCGAAATTCCTTGGAAGGGAGCATTCCATATGGACAAAGGCTATGTCTATTTTCGTCAAATAGATGGGCGTCTTCTTCTGGGAGGTGCAAGGAATAAGGATTTTGAAGGTGAAAAAAGCACGGATTTCGAAGTCAATCCGAAAATAAAATCTCATTTAGAAAAGCTTGCAAACGAGGTGATTTTTCCAGGAAAAACCGTTATATGGGATACTGAATGGACGGGTATAATGGCATTTGGCAAAATAAAATCTCCTTTAATTCAGCAAGTGGGAACTAAAACTGTTGCTGCTGTGCGACTTGGCGGAATGGGGGTTGCGATTGGTTGGCAAGTGGGCAAGGAGCTTTCTGTACTTTTGTCCAAGATGTAATTAATATTTTTTCATTAGATTCAAATTCTTAACCCACCAAACCCCAATTAATGGAAGGTTTTAACCGTACTCCAAAAGTTTTTGACGCACTGATTCCACTGGTTTTTTTGATTATCCTTTTGGTATTGAATATTCAAGTTTTCGGTACAGATGGGCTCTCGGGTTCCAATCAAATAGTACTGATCCTTTCGTCAATGGTTGCTGCTTTAGTAGCAATTTTTCGTTTAGGGTTCAATTGGGAGACTCTCCAAGATGGTGTCGTAAAAAGTATAAGTGCGGCGATGTCCAGTATCTTAATTCTATTTCTTATCGGTGCACTAGCAGGAACTTGGTTACTCAGCGGCATTGTTCCGGCTATGATTTATTACGGTCTTCAGATTTTAAGTCCGGCGATATTCCTGGTTGCGGCATGTCTAGTGAGTGCTATCGTTTCAGTTGCCACAGGAAGTAGTTGGACAACGGTGGCTACGGTGGGAGTTGCTTTATTGGGAATAGGAAAAGCGCTGGGTTTTGATGAAGGAATAATAGCTGGAGCGATCATTTCTGGAGCTTATTTCGGAGACAAAATGTCCCCCCTTTCTGATACGACCAATCTTGCTCCTGCTATGGCGGGGACGGATTTGTTCACCCACATACGCTATATGGCGAAGACCACAATTCCATCTATTTCTATCACGTTGATCATTTTTGTGGTGATCGGATTGAATTATGAGACAGATGGTACTGTAAATGATGTACAGGCTATATCAGACGTGATTTTAGAGAAATTTAATGTAACGGGTTGGCTGTTTATTGTGCCCCTATTGGTAATTGTGATGATTGTGAGAAAAGTCCCTGCTATTCCCGCATTACTTACGGGAGCGCTCTTGGGAGGCCTTTTTGCAATTGTATTTCAGCCAGACATTATTCGTTTAATAGCCGATGAAAATGCTTCCTATGCTTATCAAAGCTTTAAAGCAGTGATGATGTCTCTTTATGGAGAAATTAGTATTTCTACTACAAATGATATTGTGAATGATTTGCTAGTCACCAGCGGTATGGGAGGGATGATGAATACAATCTGGCTAATTATAGCTGCGATGGTTTTCGGTGGAATTATGGAAGAAAGCGGCATGCTGAGAGTTCTTGCGGAAGCTGTAATACAGAAAGTCCACAGCGTTGGCTCATTGATTGCCTCGACAGTTGCTACTTGTGTGTTCTTTAATATCACTACTTCCGACCAGTATTTGGCGATCCTAGTTCCTGGAAGAATGTATGCTGACGTATACAAGAAAAGAGGTTTAGCACCAGAAAATCTCAGCAGAACTTTAGAAGATTCTGGTACGGTGACTTCAGTGTTGGTGCCTTGGAATACCTGTGGAGCTACCCAAGCTTCGGTACTGGGTGTTGCTACATTGACGTATGCACCTTATTGCTTTTTTAATATTATTAGTCCCTTTATGACCATTCTTTATGGTTATTTCAAAATCGGGATAACTTATTACGATGACGTAGAAGAAGAAAAATTGGTATGATTCCATTTAAGATTACGAAAGAAGAAGTAAATACCCTTCCACTGGGACAGTTTGAGGGAGAAATGTTTTTAATAGATAAAGTTGAGGACGTAGAGGAGGTCGCAGAATTTCTCATTCAACAGCGGGTAATTGGCTTTGATACGGAGACCAAGCCGGCCTTTAAAAAGGGGGTGACCAACCAAGTGTCATTACTTCAGCTTTCTACTTCTACCCAAGCATTTCTTTTTAGATTGAATGAAATTGGTTTTCCCGAGTCTATTCGAAACATTCTAGAAAAACAGAGTATCGTAAAAGTAGGCGCAGCCGTTCATGATGACATCAAAGGATTGTCAAAACTCACCGATTCATTTTATGCCAATTCATTTTTCGATCTGAATGATGAGCTAAAAAGAGTTGGTTTTATAAATATTGGCGTGCGAAATCTTTGTGCAATGGTGCTAGGAATGCGTATATCTAAGTCCGAGCAAGTATCTAATTGGGAAGCAGAAACCCTTACCAATAAGCAGCAACGCTATGCGGCAACTGATGCTTGGGGATGCTTGGAGATTTTCAAAAAGTTAAAAGCGGAAGGGTATTTAGATGAATTGTTCAAATAATAGTTTATGTATATCCGCTTTTCTACAAATAAAGAAGTCAAAAGCATTCAAAGATTCGGTAAACCCACCGATTGAGGCCATTTCTGTCACCCGTCATCCACGCCTGCAGTTCGGGCAGGGGTCTTCCAGCCGGTTAATCAAAGAAACTATGGCTACTGGCATAATTGCGGATAACTATATAATAGTTAATTTCAAACCTTCAATTTCCTCCAAGGAATTAACAAGAAGCTTTTCTAGGCCTTTCCGAAACTCCAACTCCATCAGACAGTCTAATGTCATGACTTGAGATAAAATCTTCAAGTCATGGGTTTTGATGAGTTTCATGACATCATTCATCACGGGATAGGGGAAATGAATGGAAACGGAAGTTTTCACCTGTTCTTCTACTATTTCATTTTCCTCGATTGCCAAAGCTGCAGAAGCTTTATAAGCTTGAATCAAGCCACTCATTCCAAGTTTTGTTCCTCCAAAATAGCGTACGACTACAATCAGAATATTCGTCAAATTATTTGACCTGATCTGTCCCAAAATCGGATCTCCAGCAGAGTGGTTGGGCTCTCCATCGTCATTTGCTCTAAACTGATCTGCATCTTTTCCCAGCATCCAGGCAAAGCAGTGATGTCTGGCGTCAAAGTATTTCTTCCTAAGATCTGCTAGGTGAATTTTGATTTCCTCTTCATTTTTCACAGGGTAAGAAAAATAAAAAAACTTGCTGCTCCTGTCTTTGTAAAGCCCATCACTGGTTCTGGAAACAGTAAAAAACGTATCTTCGAATGTTGACTCGTCACCGAGGTCTGACATGGATTGGAGATGTTGATGAACAGCGAATTTAGAAAATTAACGAATGGGTAACAGATTATCCATTCGAATTATCTTAATTTTAACTTGAGGAAATTAGTCGAAATGTCTCAATCTCTTACTGCGCAAGCTCCTTATATGTTTACCCTTCCTGGGAATTCCAATGAAAAAGGGAACCTTCACTTTTGGGAGAATTTAGAACTCTTTCCAGATGGGATTCAGCGGTGCTTTTGGATTTCAGATGTGCAGGAAGGCGAGACTCGCGGGAATCACGCACATAAGAAAGAGTCGCAAGTGATCGTAGCAGTTGCAGGAAAGATTCAATTGGAGATTCGCTCCGCACAGGGTGGGATTTTCAATTTTGAGCTACATTCGCCTGAGGAGGCTGTTTTTGTTCCTCCTTTAAATTGGTTAGTTGCCAGATTAGCATCCAACTCAGTATTGCTTGGGATGTCGGATCAGGCTTTTTCAGAAGATGATTATATAAGAGACTTAGACTGTTTTGGAAAGCTTCAAAAAAGAAATAAGTGAATCCCACGAGCTTCGGGTGATTTCCACCTTGAAAGAGGACAAGGAATATTTTCTGTCCAATTTCCAGTCTGAGTCATATCAGGATCAACTGGATTTTATCTGGGATAAGAATCAAAAAGCGAAGGCAAGTATAACTTTTGCAATTTCAAAAACCGGTGAAGCTGTCTCACTTCCGCAAGCGCCTTTTGGAGGTTTTTGGATACATGACAGCTTGAGTTCATCTTCTTTGGAAGCTTTTATTTTGGCTATACTAGAGGAGATGAGTCATCGAGGAATCCAGGCTATTTCCGTTACCCAGTCTCCAAAACCCTATGAACCACAGTTTGATTTGATCAATTATCTGTTGTTTAAAAATGGTTTTGAACAGACGAAAGTATTAAGCCATCAATTTTTTCTAGGGAAAAAGAAAATAAAGAAATTGGCACAAAAGGAGACTGAGAAGCTTCAGAAGAAAAGTAAGAATTCGGGATTGAAAATCAATCATTCACCTATTTCTAATTTTGGATTTTTGAAAGATATTCGATTGTGGAATACTCAAAAAGGCTTTGAAATTGCGATCAATGAAAATAGAATTGTTAAGCAAGTTTCAGAATATCCAGACCGATATTTTCTAATCTCGATAAGCAAAAATGAAGAGGCGATTGGGTATTCTCTTGGTGTCAAACTCACAAGCGATTCTCTTTATTATTTTCTGTCCGCTACCAATCCGAAAACTTCTGTGAAGAACGGAGGAGAGCTGATCTTGAATGAGCTTTTTCAGCTTGCTGTGGAGCAAAAAGTGAATTTTATAGATCTTGGCTCATCAGATCTAGAAGCAGGCGCAAATCATAGCTTGATGTTCTTCAAATCACGCTTCTCAAATGATATCTGTAATAAAATCACTTGGGTGAAGAAGATCTGATATGAAACATGCTGAACAGGTTACTATTATTTGCATAGCTTTTAATCATGAGAAATGGATTGAAAAAGCGTTGGATAGTGTACATCTTCAATCCTATGAATGCAAGCAATTACTAATAGTCGATAATGGAAGTGTCGATCAAACGGCTTGGATTATTCGGAATTGGGCAAAAAGTCATTCCATGACATTCCCAGTCTCTGTAATTTATAAAACACAATCGATGGCTTATTGCAAGCTTTTCAATGAGATGTTGAATCTGACAAATGGAGAATTTATAGTGGATCTTTCTGGAGACGATTTTTTGTATCCACAGCATCTTTCACTTTCAATTGATAGATTAAGGCAAGTTCCAAATGCCGCTTTCGTTTTTTCTGATGCGCATATCCGCAAAGAAAATGGAGCTCAAAAGAGCTTCTACAAAAGCAAAGAAGTGGATGATTTGAAAGATCAAATCCTGGGAAGAGATTTTTACCAAACTCTGATTAGTAGAAGTTGTATTTCATCACCGACGGTGGTTTTAGAGGTCAAATTCTCAAACAGGAAGGTGGGTATGATGAAGCACTTTCGTACGAGGACTTTGATATTCAACTTCGCCTCACAAATAAGTATCCGGTAGTCTTTTCTGACCATATTGGAGTTTATAAGCGAAAGCATTCTAGTTCACTTTCTGCCAATCAATACAGACGCTATCAATCTGTAATGCTTCCAAGTACGCTTCGGGTATGTGAAAAAATCAGAGTAATGAACAGCAATACTGATGAAGAAGCAGCACTTGCAGCGCGTGTTCTATTTGAATTGAAGCATTCGCTGTGGTCAGCAAATTTTGATTCTGCAAAAGGATTTGTTAAGCTAGCCAATGACCTGAAAATAGAAGGTGTAGCACTACGTTTATATAAGTTTTGGCTTCGAATTCGACTTGATATTTCCTGGCTTTATGTCCAATTAACCTGATTAGCCAACTATAACTTCGATAAAAGGAGGATTAGAAAAGTATTTTTGCCCCACAACAATGATATCTTCTGCTGTGAATTTCTTTAGGTAAGCCAATTTTTGAGCGTAATATTCGAAATCCATTCCTGAGTGATGTACCGCTTGGAATCTATCAATCAAGTCAAAGGAAGTGCTGAATTGCTTTAGCATCTGCCCGATTAGGTAGTTTCGCACTACTTCTAGTTCATCTGCATCAATTTCCACCTCAGTTAAAACTTCTATTTCATGATAGATTTCCTTGATTACCTCTGGGTAAAAAGCTTTTTGCACATCAGCTGCTATCACCCAATAGTTTAAGTTACCAATTTCAGCAAGCGAAGAATAAATTCCGTAGGTATGCCCCTTGTCTTCACGGATGTTTTTGACAAGTCGAGATCCAAAATATCCTCCCAAAATTGTATTGAAAACCGTAAGCGCAATAAAGTCTGGATGTGTTTTTGGAATAGACCAACTGCCGATTAAAATACTGCTTTGTACCGATTTCTCTCTAGGCTCTGACACTGCAAGAAGTGTATTTACTCCAGGCAAAAGAATTGATTCTGAGACTGTACGATTTGGCAGCCCTCCAAATTGTGTGCATAGATTCTCGAGTTCAGTTGAATCGAAATTTCCAGTCACGAAAATCTCGATGTCTTGCCAAAGCAATGTTTCGTAATAAGAAATCAGCTGATCCCTTTTGACTGCATCGACATGGCTTTCTTCAATTTCCACTCCATAAGGATGATTGGCACCAAAGAGGCATTTTCTAAATACTTGATTAGCTCTAGATGCTGTTCTTTCTTTTTCTAATTTAATACTGAGTTTTCGCTGTGACTGCCGCTTTTCTAACATGTCCTGCGGAAAAGTAGCCTCAGTAAACAAGGAAATAAATACTTCTAAAACAGTAGAAAGATATTTTTTGGTAGATAAAAACCCAAGTCCTTCATGAGAGTACGTTAGAATGGGATGAACTTCGGAGGCATAGAAGTCAAAGAACTCGGCGATTTCACCTGCATCTTTTTGCTTTGTTCCTTCTTGCAGCATTTGCAGCGTGAAGGAAGAAACAAGTGCTTGATCGAGTGAAAGGGACGCTCTTTGGCCTTTACAAAGCACATCGATTTTGACGGCATTTAGACCAGGTGTAGGAATATAAAAGAACTTTGCGCCATTGGAAAGTTTGAATTCCGATGGGGGCAATAGTTCAAAATCCTCAGGAACGTTAAATTCCGGGGCTTTTGACCTGTCTAAAATCATGTTTAATTGGAGATATTATACATCAGCGAGAACCTTAAGGTCTCTGCAAGAGGGTTGTTTTGTTTTTGAGGAACTAAGTAGGAGAAATCAAATCCAAGTTTTTCTAGATCGAAACCTACACCCAAGGTAAAATATTTTCTTCCACCTTTATTTTGATTCTCATAAAAATAGCCTGTCCGTAGAGCAAATTTATCGTTGTAGTTATATTCAACTCCGAATGAAATAATAATCTCTTGCATTTCCTCAGAAAATCCTCCCGGAGCATCAGTAAAAGAACCGAACATTCCTGAAAGCAATGGACGATTGGGATCTTTTCCATTACCAGATTCTATAATGAGATTTCCATTCGCATCTGATTCCAAAGTCCCATCTTCATTTATAGAATAAATAGGGGGAGTAGGTACAAGCAGCTTGTTCAGATCCAAGGCAAAAGTAAGTGTATTCACCGGGTCTAAATCTATAGAATATGCTGCTCCAACTTTAAGGTTGGTAGGAACGTAATCCAAGTCATCTGCTGAATTATAAGTGATTTTTGGCCCAATATTAGAGATACTCAGTCCCCAGGAAAAATTGGCGTCTTTTGCTCCAGCGAATATCGGTTTTGAATAGTAAAGCCCTACATCTGTTCCAACACTCACACCAGCTCTCGCTTCACTACCGCCAACTGATGATATGTTTCCAGAAAGATTTGAGTAAATGAAACGCGCAGATATGCCCAATCCTAAGTAGGATGACAGTTTTCTGGAATACGTGCCGCCTATTGCAATATCGCGAGGATTAAATTCACCGAGAGAATTACCATTTCCATCGGTCAACTGAATATCACCCATATTAAAGTAGCGAAGGTCAAATCCAAATGCAGAAACCTCATCAATTCTGAAATATCCTGTGAGGTAGCTCAAAGACATGTCGTTGACAAGCTTGCCTAACCAAGGAGAATAAGAGAGGGAAAAACCCATATCATCTTCTACGAAGGCTAGTTGCCCTGCATTCCAATGAGCAGAACTTGCATCAGGGGAAGTTGCTACTCCCACATCGCCCATGCCTGAGTGTCTGGAGTCAGGAGCAAAATTTAAAAATGGTACAGCGGTAGTGATCACTCTTCGATCAGGATCCTGACCAGAGATAATAACACTGTTCTGCGCATAGGCAGATAAAGTAGCCATGGTAAAAACTGCTATGAGTAAGTTTTTCCTATTTTTGGTGGCTATTTTTTTCATTGAATCACGATTAGTCCGCTCACTGAATCTGTCGAATTATCAAGTTCTGACTGTAGCGTATATTTGTAAATATAAGTTCCTTTTGCTGGATATTTGGTTTGGCTTTGTAAAAAAAACCAAGACAAATTCACTAGGTGAGCTTCAGCTTTTACTAAACGCTCGCTTTCTATGAATAGTATTTTGCCGTCCGTTTGGTAAACTGCAATCGTTAGAATTAAGTTTTCTCCAGGTTGATTATGCTCAAGCTCAAAATGGCTTTCAATTTGGGTTGGGTTTGGATAGGTCTTGTGATTTAAGATACGAAGTCTATCGCTTCCTCGAACTATTATTTCTTGTTTGAGCGAACTCTCATTTCCTATGTTATCCCACGCCCGGATAGTTACCAAATTCTTACCTTCTTTTAATCCAAGTAGCCTGAAATTCACTTTTCCTGAAATAAAAGTGCTGTTTTCTGCAACAAAATATTCATTCAATACGGTAAGAGCACCTTGATTTATTTGGAGTGTTAGATTTTCTGATGCTAATAAACCCGAAATGTTTATTCCGCTTGAATCTGAAAAAGATGCTTCCATAGAGATTGATGTAGATGGGAAAGTATATGGAGCACGCTCTTTACCTCCATAACCTGCTGTGATCACTGGTCCTTTGGTGTCTTCTGGAGAATTGATGGAAGTACCACCTACTATAGGTGTATTAAACCCAAAAGCGTCCCATGCTTGATCTTGACTTTCTCCCACAATGCGAATTCTGCCTTCTCCAAATTCCAGATCTGTGTTTTTGGGGACTATCATTTTGCCTTTGATCAGGCCAGAGTCAATTCCCCCCGTTCCTTTGAAGAGTAAGATTTTCTCTTCCTTAAAACCCATAGGGCTACTTTCATCACCCAAAGTTCTGCTCTTTGCTTGTTTGTCATGGAGTTCAATGGTGTAACTGCCAATGAAATTTCCTGCAACTCTTCCAGTGCTGGGGTTAATTACTTCAGCTTCGAATTCTACTTCTTGGAGCGCCGAAAGCGTGTCTAAAGTGCTTTTATCTTTTGGATCTTTGAAAGAGGTGAATTCAATTTGGAATTCAGGGGTGGCTAGCTTCATACTCGGATCTGCTAAGAGACTGAAGTTCCTGTTAAGTGCTCCGTTTTGACTCTTGTTTTTGGTGTTTCTGAAAATGCTTCCCAAGTCTTGAGCTAGTCCATTCTCAAGTCTGAAAACTTCTTCTATAAATGCTTCATTCAAAGAAAAGTTTACACTACTGAACACAGGTCTTCCCGTGCTTAATAGGCCGATTGCACCCTTATCCGGAGCGATTAAAAGTTCTTCGGCAGCCGATCTTAAGAATGGGCTATCGTGCCGTCCAAATTCGCAGGTGGCAGTTATCCAAAGTGCTAATCGTTCTTGTTTAGCCCAATTTGGGATGTCCAAAGTCAAGAAAACCTCTTCGGCTGTTAGTGTAGTTTCGTTTCCATGACCAATGTAGTTGAGGAGTAATGTCCCGTGGCTCAGCGTTTCCTCCAGTGCAGTTTTTGCCTGCGCAGAGGACTGCCGTTCTCCAGTTTTCTCCTGTTCAAATTTGTCCAAATACAATTTCACCTGCTTATATTCTTTATGTTGCGTATTCAGGAATTCCGAGTGAGCTTCAGAATCGCGTAAATGAATATTGCTGTCCCCGTCATCTGCAAAAAAGGTCACCGTTTTTTTCCAGTCTCCAGGGTTAGAATTGCTTTCGTACTTGATAATTTTGTCAACGACTAGTCTGGCTTCTTGAGCATTGATCACAGGTAATCTACCTACGCCAATTTGCATCGACTCATCACCTTCACGACTCTCTGTCCATTCGCCCTGACCAAATTCAAGGAGAGCGAAATAATCATCCGAACTGAACGTAGTTAGCGGGTTTAGACTGTTTCTGCTGGTGTAAATGGGGACCAGATTTGGTCTTCCTCCCATTAATCCTTTATAATCAAAAGTTCCTTTTCCGAGGAGTAGGACATTTTGAAGTTTTTCACCTACGTGGTAGTGCCAGGCTATAAAATTCCGAATGGCGTTTAGGTCTGGATTGCCATATCCAAATGCATCATAAATATCTTCGAGATAAGCTACTTCTGAGTAAATGCCCATTCCGATTTTGTGAACGCTAAGCTTTTCAGCAGAATTACTTAGACTTTTGGGCGTGATAATTAACAAATCTGGCCAGGAGGATTGAACTCTCAGCGCAAGGTTGGCGGGTTCAATTTGAGCGACTTCTTTTATTTCTTTTTCATTGAAAATGAGAAGCTTTTGTCCAAAAAAAGTTGATCCTTGACTTAAATCAAGTGCTTTTGGACTGAAATAATCACTTACTTCCCAAGCCGATAATCCTGCTAAGGGAGAAACGAAAATTGAAGTATTTTGACTTAGCGAATAAATGCCTTCTTCGAGGGAATCACTGGAATGCGGTACGCCAATTCCTAGGTATTCGAAATAGCCAACATCAGTAGGATTTGAGGCTTGGAATGAAATTTTTAATCGTGCTATTTTATTATTAATAGGAGAAAAGCTTTCATTCGCATTTACTTCTTGGCCTTTGATAGCATATGTACTACTTGGTATTCCGTCAAAGGAACTCTCAGAAATAGTCATTTCATCCGCAGCTAAGTTGATTTTAGACGCTAAAGTTGACCTTCCCATCAATTTCCCGACTACTATCCATTCTGCACTAGAATTGGTCTCTAACGGGAAAGCATAACCTCGTGTAATTCCAGTTGCTACCGCACGTGAATACCAAGCTCTGCCAGAATTTAGGATATTGTTTTCATCTTCTTTGAGCCAATTCCATTGATAAAGTATGGTGGGAGCGGAAGTGCCTGCTTGCCCCGTGATAGTTGAGATTCTTTTTGGTTTTTGAGAAATCCCCATCAGAAAACTGATGGAATCGGCGTATTGGCTAGGATGATATTCAACTCCGTTTTCAGTAAACTGATAATTGTTTGGAGACGAAAGATAAAAATATAAAGCGTTGTTTTTTTCCAAGCCTGGTAACTCTTGAAGTTCTAAATTCTCACTTTGTAGCAGTTGGGGTAGCATGCCAGGATACCCATACAGTGAGATTTCACTCAGAGAATTTGCTCCTATTTTTTGAGCTTGGCTGGCAGTAATTTTATAGACACCTTCTTCGGTGATTTTAAATTTGAAAAATGTTTTTTGGCCAGAGGCAGATTCTATCAACAGAAAGCTGAAAAGTAGAAAGAATAGAAGCTTTTGGCATTGGCTTATCATTCTTGACTTATGCCATTTTCTACTATAGACAAGCCTAGATAAGCTAAAATAACAATTGGAATTCCTGCTAAACCGAACAATAATATGAGCGAAAGACCAAGAGCTAAAAGGGCATACCTGAATTTGTTTGCTACGAAAGCATAAGACTTGAATTTCAGTGCGATTAATGGAAGCTCCATAAGCAACAGAATCGAAAAGATCCAAGCGATACCAACCAAGAAAAGGGGTGAAGTGAGCCAAGTTCCAACCCAAGGCC
>Ga0105054_10008929_pt1 | contig 13160 bp, 8 predicted proteins | sample BON02_FD_78091 | JGI IMG/M metagenome (GOLD analysis project Ga0105054, IMG submission 78091) | Freshwater microbial communities from Lake Bonney liftoff mats and glacier meltwater in Antarctica - BON-02 (megahit assembly) | ecosystem: Environmental > Aquatic > Freshwater > Ice > Glacier...
CAACAGCGAATCAGGTTGTTCAACGACGATGATGCGACCCAGCAGAATCAACGCTGCCCGAGTCAACCGTCCATCAATCGCAACTTTGATCTTGTTCAGGAAGGTCGCATCGTCCCACTGCCACACCTCCTTCGCCAGATGCGACTTCTTCGGATCACCTTCGAATCGTTCAGCGTATTCACTTCGAGCTTTTTGAATGGCGTCTGGGGCAAGGTCATCCAGCGTTGCTGCTTCACAAATGCCTGCCGACCAGTCTACGACCGGACCCGAGACAATTCCCCAGAGCTTCCGTTCTCGTTCAGGATGTTCGCCGAGTAACTTCTTATGGCTGCCCACTCGTACATATCGACGCCCTGAAAAAGCGACGGGAGCAGTATTCGCCGCCTGCACTTCAAACAACACCACAGGATTGCCGTCCGCTTCAAACTCGAAAATGCGGAAGTTGATTCTGGGAGACAGCAGTTTGTTCAGCCATGGTTCCAAATCTTCGTTACCAGCCCCCTTTTGCGTTCGAGGCTTGAACGAAGTGCCGACCACGTGGTGAGTTCCGTCCTCGACGCCCCAAACGATGTATCCGAACGGCTGGCTCTCCAACGCCGCCGAGTTGGAGATCGCCGATAAGTATTCGCCAATCATCTGCGGGTCAGAATTGTTGTGTTTGAACTCAGCCCATTCTGTCTCGTGAGGCAGAGCCAGTAACTCGGCGAGCTTCGCTTGAAGTTGAGCGTCATTCATGCGTCAGCCTCCGTACTCCGAATACTGTATGAACAACCACGAAACACACTAACGACACGAACGGAAGCACAGTGGGAAAATGTGAGCATCGGGATTTCAGTATTCGTGCAATTCGTGTCATTCGTGGTTGTCCTCTTCTGCGTTGTTCTTTCGTGTGTTTGGTGTATTTCGTGGTTGAAATTTGGTCATTTAACATTTGCCATTCAGTCCGAGTCCTCGAAATGTTCAAGATGTTGATCGTCCTCATTGACGATTTTCAGCTTGCCTTTGCCCATACCAAACTGACGTGGTAAACGTTGCTTCTGGAGTGACGCTTCAAATTCATCAACCGATATCTCCTTCACTTTGCCATCGTCCCATAGGACGATGGGTGTGTTTGTTTGCTTGGCTCGCTCGATAATCTTCAAAGTCGCTTGTTGAGTCGCAGCATCTGCCTTGGTCCGAATCGAGTCCAATAGTTCGTGCTCGGTCATCATTCTATTCCTTTACAGATTCTTGAATTCGGCTGAAAAGATCCGACCGTTCGACAGTTAGCTGTCTGTCTTCTTCCTTTGCAATCAACTCCAGCGGACTCTGGCCAGCATCGTACAACCACCATGCGTTTACCAACGGTCGATAAAGTTGGAACAAATTCCGCTGTCCAGACACATAGCGTCTGCGGATATCGACTTCCGGCACATTGTGACCTCCTTGACGCACCCGATTTGCAACCCGAGAAACCGCCATGTCCGCACTCGGCAGCCAGAGGAAAAACAGCACGACTCGATAACTCTGCTGTTGCATGTCTTTGAGCAAACGGACGTAGCTGCGTCCCGACAAGGTGGTCTCGAAACCAAAATCTTGTTTCGCCTCACCGAGTTCTTTGATCCGCTCCAACAAAAGTCGCCCCGCTCGGACGTTCTGTGACTCGGGCGCAAACGGCGACAGACCAGCGGCGATCAGGTCCGCATTGAGGAACTCTCGACAGTCCACGAAGTCCGGCAGAAACTCCGAAGCAAACGTCGTCTTTCCCGCCCCATTCGGCCCAGCAATCACATAAACAGTTGGCATTGAAATACTCATAATTTATTTACAACCACGAAATACACGAATGACACGAAAGGAAGACAAAAACACAATGGAGTTAGTTTTCGTGTGTTTCGTGTCTTTCGTGGTTCACTTGTCTTATTCGTTCAATTCGTGTCATTCGAGGTTGTCCTCTGCTTCTGTTGCTGCTGCCTTCTTTCGTGTGGTTCGTGTCTTTCGTGGTTGTTTACTTGCCGTCTTCTTGGCCGCTTTCTTCTTGGCTGGTGGTGTCCAGTTGCGGATCTGTTCCAGCGTGAGTCCGAGTTCCTGGGCTTCAGATTCAAGCAACGTTTGGAACGAAGTGCCTGCTGTCTCGTTATATTCGGGATCAATCTCGGGATGCCATTGATGAATCCATGGCAGCAATTGATCGAGACCGGCGAGTAGCGGCTTCAGTTGTTCGGCGGACCATCCTTCGTTCTTGCGAGCGTCGTAGTAGGCAACGATCGCCGTACCTTGTTGCAGATGATTCCAGCCTGCCCAGCCGACGACGAGAGATGGATCGCTCTCGGTCTCGCAATGCGGGAAGCTAATCCAGCGTTCCTTGGGCAAGTCCAGCTTTCCACGAAGTCGCCAATAGTCGGCCTTCTGAAAGTCAGCCGAAGCGTAATTCGGCGGCACTTTGATCTTGCCCACCTTCTCGCCAGCGTCTTCCTGGCGCTGGAGTTCCCATGTCTTTTCCCAGACTTCTTGCTTGCGAAGCCCCGTGGGTTTGTATCGCAGATTGGGCAGGAACGGGACGGACTCGGACTCGACCAGTGCAGCGACGAGTGCTGCCACGTTAAGTCGTCCCGCCCTCGGTAGATAGCGGCGACTTGCAGAAAGCCCTGATCGCCACTGGCCTTGTCCGACAACTCGGAAACGGATTGCAAACGAGATGCCTCGTCCGTTGCGTCGGACCAGTAGGTCGGGCTTTCCAATCGACCGAGCAACCAGCCACGCAATGCACGCTGCTGCTGAAGTTCCCATGGTTCAACTTGCCACCGACGCTTAAAATCTGGCTGCTCAATCAATCTGAGTTCTGGCGTCTCCTTAATTATTTCTAGGCGCTGCGCTGTAACGCTTCCATACTCTTCGGCAACTTGTGGTGTGTGGATTCCAGTCCCCCGATAACTGTGTACGTCATAAAATATCGTCTTTTCACCTTCGGCGCTTCGCATTTGAAGCAACTGTTCTACTGGCCTAGCCTCTGGATGCAATCCTGATTTTAATGCCTTCTCGCTTGCCGTCGTCTTCTCACACATGCCAAACAGTGCGTAAACTGCCCAGTCAAGCTCTTCCTGCAAAGCGACCATTTGTCGATGTAGCTGTTCATACCGTTCTCGGGACGCACCGAATCGTTCGCCCAGATTGCTGCTAGGGGGTGCGTCCACGATTCGGTGAGGAGAATACTCCTCGGCTGCGTGGGCGCAATCATGTAGGCGTCTTGCCAGCGGCACAACTTGTTCGTACTCATTTGGGATCGGACACTTTTTGAGCAGCGTCCCCCCGAACACATACGCTCGGAACCAATGCTCGGTCTTGATTCCCCCGCCTTGCCCACCAAGTCCTTTACATGGCATTACCTGCTTGGCCCAAAAACATATTGTTGAACTATTCAAGATGCCAAGCAATGAAAAATGTTCGTCCTCGGTGGCATCTGCTGGCAGCGTGATGATCGGTGCTGCTTGCGTAAATACGGTTCCCTTGTCATCCAAAACGAAATGGTTGTGGGTAGCGATTTCAGCAAAAGCGATCCGGAACTTGGGAGAAAACCGCTCTCGAAACAGCATCGAATACTCAAACCATGCGTTACCTCGTTCAAGCTGCGTTAGTCCGTATGCAACTCTCACACGAAGTTGAGTTCTCCATCGCCACAGAAAGCGAAGAAGTGATTCCGAGCCATTGGTCTTCAATGATTTCTGATCGTAAGGGAATAGCCCGTGTGGAGGATTGCTAAGTGCCCAGTCACGAACTCCATCGCCTGTCACGATTGGGCGTGTTTGTTCCGTTGTGATGCCGTGTCGCAATGACACCGCACTTGGAATAATGAAAACGTCGTCTTCACGTGTTACTGCCGAGAATCCAATCTCGTTGACGAGTGCATTGAGTGATGATTTCCCACTCTCACGGAGAGCCTCTTCTAACTCGGCTGCTCCGCCGCCGCCGATGCTCCAAGGATGTGAAGCAAATGTACTTCGAGGGATGTCGCTTGTTGAAATGAACTCGCTAGTCGTGTCCGACGTATCGATTTGGGATACAATAGCATTCCAAACTAGACCATCCGCTGGATTAGTAGGGGGCGCAGGCTCTCCCAGAATACCTAAGACTGCCCGAATCGTCTCTGATGTCGGTAGGCGATTGCGTCCAAACAAGATAACCGTTGAAGTTGTATGTCCCGTTATGAATGCCCCCGATGTATCCACCACATGGGTCAGATCTACGCTCGGCAGGAATTCCTCAATCAACTTGGTGCCAAAGACACGTTTCATGAATGAGTTCGCTGTAATCATTCCAACAAATCCACAACACTTGTCGCTGGACGCACGAGATAGATCAAAGAAACGTTCCGTAAATGGAACGCCCAATGAATAAGCTCTATGGCAAGACATGTAGCGAGTTCTGTACGCCTGATTTAGCCCCTTGTCCTTGACGGTGATATACGGCGGGTTGCCAACAACGGCATGATACTGTTGTCCCAACACTTCCGAGATGGCATCCTTGTCTTCGCAGGCGTAAATCTCAGGTGCCCAGTTTTCATCGTCCGTTGCAAAAAACTGTTGTTCGACTCTTTTCTTACCCTCTCGGTCCCAACGATTGCCGAACAACAGACTGTCGCCGGTCGCCAAGTGAATGTTCCATGCTGGCGCTTTCTTCAAGCTCTTGATGTCACATGCCTGCAGCGCCGCCACGATTAACCGAAAGCGGGCAATCGCCACGGCAAATGGGTTGATGTCCACGCCCCAGACGCCGTTAAGGGCCTTCTGTGCTGCCACGATGTCGTTGTCTTCCCGCTTGATCCACAGATCAAACAGTCGAGCGAAACCGCCAAGCAAAAAGTGACCAGAACCGCACGTTGGATCGATCATCCGCACTTCGTCGAGACCGAACTCATCAATAGCCGGATCAAGCGTGCGATCCAGAATGAACTCTTCGACAAACACGGGCGTTTGCAGCAAGGCATACTTCTTCCGAGCACGCTCGGAGAGATCTTGGTACAAGTCACCCAAGAATCGAGTGTCGCCAGCTTCAACATCGAATGTTCGTTTCAGTTGCCCGTTGTCAGTATCAATCTCTCGCCAGAAGTCGAGCAACGTCATCGCAGCATCACCGCTTGGTCCTACGGCCCAAAGCGGAGTCTTCCCTTCTGCAAACAAATCACGACACGCCGGAATCTTGCCGACTTCGTGAAAAACATGTTCGAAGTATTCACGATCTGACTCACGAGGATGCTCACGGAAATACAGCTCGTGCGTGTCTTCGGCCTGCTTTCGACGGTCGCCTTTACCAGCCAGCCAGCATTCGTCGATCAGTTGGTTGTCTTCCATGAACCGCACGAACACACAACTCAGCACCCACGCCACAGCGACCTGATCGAGATAATCCTCCCGCCAGACTTCAAACGCATCCGCCGTGCGACCACCTTTTTCAATCTGCGTGTAGGCTTCCAGCAAACCGGCATCAATCTCGGCAGTAGCCATACTGCGAGCCAACAAATCTTCGGACAGTTCCGTAACGAGTTTCTTCAACTGAGGAAGTAACGTCTTGATATCCACCATGCTTACTTACCACTTCCTGTTGCTGGTTCGGATGCGATCTCTTTGTTGCGACCACGATGCAGGTTGTCGATCCAGTATTCCGAAACAGCGGCTCGCTGGCCTTTGCTGATCAAGGGGATCTGTACGCCATCCAAATACGGCATTTCATTCTGGTTGTCGGTTGCTGTTAACACCCAGATACTCGGACAAGTTGCATCGTGGCCGACTCGATCTCGAAGTGTTTGGAGCACCGACATCAACTGGTATCGAGCAATCAATCCGGGATGCACCAGCAACACTGGCCGCTGCCGATTCATCAATTGGGTTTCAATGTTCGGTGCAACTTCACTCATTAAATGCAGCAGGTTCCGCCAGTCTTCCGACCCTTGTCGATTGGATTGCGGGATTTCGGCATCCGCTTCGTAGATGTCGTTCCATGGGAATTCGTATTCTTCCGATTTGACTCGCAATTGCTCGATCAACAGGTCGTCGAACGAGATTCGTTCCAGTTCAGGAAATCGATGCAGCAGATTGCGTTCGCAAGGTCGCAGGTAGCTGGGTTTCACGGTCAGCACCAAAAAACCGCCGTCTCGATAGGCATGTTGTAGTCGGTCTTCCGTCTGGCGAGCTTCGACGGTTTCCGGTGACGATGAATCCACATGGCGAGTGGAAGTAGCCGTATCACGCCTGCTGCCAATTGATGATCCTGAAGTGACCAAAACCCTGGCGTCCCGACGTCGATAGACTTTGGATTCCGATTCCCATCGCACGTCGATGCCAACCTTCTGAAGCATCAACTCCAGTTCCCTGGGATCGGTCGGCAGGTCCATCGCTGCGGGGTAGCGACTGCTGACTCGATTGTGAACTTGTCCGAGCGTAAAGCCTTCATTCTTTTCGCCCAGTCCCAAACCACTGAGTGCCCCAATCCCCAACTTGAGTGCTCGCAGTGCTTCCATGCCCAATGGATAGAGTTCCTGCCGTGACGAAACCGCAGCCTCGCTGCTCATCGCCGCTGCCAGCTTGATCAGTCGTTCGTTACTGAATGGGTGGCAGTCAGGAACAGGTGGCGGTTGTGGAACGTCGTACAACTCCTGAAATACTCTCAGTCGAGGCAACAGTGGATCGGCTTTGGCAATCCGGTCGGCAACCTCTCCCAGCTTTTCTGCGTACAGAGCCAACTCATCGGTGCAGGACACGACTACTTTGGGCCCCCTCACCCTAGCCCTCTCCCCCACAAGGGAGAGGGGAGTCGTGAGTCGTCGAATCTCGAATCGTGGTTCTGACAACGAACCTTCCGTCTCGACCGCCGCACGAGCAATCGTCGCTGCCAGCCTTTGTTGTTTTGAGGTGTCGATGGTCTCGGCAGCAGGCCGCAGCAGGATCGTCAATTCAACAAGCTCGGCTGTCGTGACGATTCCTCCCAATCGCTGAATCTGCTCGAAAAAATCGTTACGAAAAGCGGTCAACAGTGAATCTTTGCCCCACCGCTTTTGATCTGCCGCCAGTGCCTGTCCGACTCTGGCACGAGTCTCGTTCAATGCATCTGCGACATCCGACTGACTTGGCCACGCATCGACTGGTGTATCGTCTTCCGCAAGCAGGTTTAGCAGACCCGCACGAACATTCCATTCCGTTCCCTTTTTAGCATTGCGAGTGCCGACGACCCGATTGTGCAATCGTTCGAGGCTGGAAGCATGATCGTCTTCGACAACGGATGTCTTTTTGGCCGTTACATCGGGGAATTTTTCTCGCAGCTCCGCAATGAAGCCCATGATCTCTCGTCGATACTGATCACCGACGCCACGCATCAAGCGTATGTCATGGATCGAACAAACCAGCAGATCTTTAACAGTAGTGATGTCCAGACTGTCCAACGCATCCCGAGCACGAGCCGACAAATCAAGGGCAGCAATCAACGTGTCGAGTTCTGCCTGTCCCAGCGGAATCGTGGTCGTGACCTTCTCACCACTGGGCTTCGTGACCGTTTGATCGTCGGCCTCCATGAAGACCTTTTCCCATGCATACCGCATTTCTTTAGCATTGTCGAACCGCTTGTCGGGATCACGATCCAGAGCCTTAGTGAAGAATTTGGTCAGCCCTTCACGAACACTCGGCTTGAACTTTTCGACATCCAGCACCAATGCGTCTTTAGTGTCCGCTGGATTGGGAACATCTTCCTCGCCCCACTTTGGCAGTTGATCATGACCAAGCGTCATTTCGTACAACGTCACGCCTGCTGAATATCGTTCCGCTGCCAGGTCCCATTTGCCTGATTTACGATTTTTCAGGAACGGATCGGTATAACCCGATGTCCCGATTCGTACATTGTCCAAAGGTGCGCTGGTCAATGAGAAGTCGTACAGAATCAATTGATTCTGTTGCTTGTTGATCGAATGAATACCGATGTTGTCTGGTTTGATGTCACGATGAACTACGCCGTGACGTTCCAGTGATTCGACAGCGGACAACAGGTTGCTGCCGTAGCGTGAGAGCAAATCCAGTGTCGGGACACCATATTTCCGCAAATGCTTGGCGAGTGATTCCTCTCCGGCAACTTGCAGAACAAGGATCGTTTTCCCTGCGATCTCAATTGTCTTGTGAATCTTGATGATGAATTCGCTCTGAATCTTATTCAGGGCTTTACCTTCTGCCAGCAATCGCAGGTTGTCGTCTTCGGTCAGAGCCACCTTCAGAACGAACTCTTCGTCGTTTTTCGTCACCAGTAACGCTCGTGCTGTGGCACCTTGCCCAAGGACACTCTTGACGATGTAGTCCTGATCCAGCCGGTCGCCACGTTTCGCCAGTAGCGGCTCGACAATGGCTGACTGATCGGGGGCGGTGAGTTCGTCTTCCACTTCGTCGAGCATCGACAGGAAGTCTTCTACGTTTCCAATGCGAGTCAGCGCATCCGGATGAGTGCTCCACTGGATGAATTCCTCCAGCTTTGCCCCGGCACCGTCGATCGCCGCTGAAACACTCAGCCCCTTACGATCACGCAGGATGTTCGTGAGTTCGCTCAGACTTCCCGCTGGTGGTCGAGAGGTGAACAGGTGAAACGCTATCGCTCCCAATGAAAATATGTCGGACGCTTCTGACACTCGCCGAGAATCGGCAACCGCTTCCGGCGACATATAAACCAATGCCTGCGACTCAACCAAATCCTCAACTTCCGTCAATGGTGCCGTGACGTTGGTTTGCAATCTCGCACCAACCTGCCAGTTGTAAACCTGAAGGTAAAGCTGACCCGGATCGTCGAACATTGATGATTCACTGACCATCATTGTTCCCGGAGCAAGCTGCTTTTCAGCTTCGGTTCGTCCACCATCGTCCTTCATCACCAAGATGCTGTATGGCGATAGTGAGCGATGGATCACTCGCTTGCGATGGGCGTACCGCACGACGTCGGCGATGTCTCGCAGGAATTTCAATCGCTGCGTAGTCGTCAACTTGTGACAGTGCGTCGCAAGATAATGGTCAAACCGAATCGAGTGCGGATCGGGATAACGAAACAGCAGCACTGGACCAAGTTCGTGTTCCTTGAAGTCTGTGACGGGCAAAACATTTGGATGATTCAGGGATCGAATGATCTCATACTCTCGAATTGCCGCTCGTCTTCGTCGTTGACGGTCTTCCTCCGAATCAGCAGCCGCCACCGTGTAGAGGCGAACTCGTCGGAAATCATTTTTCACCGACACATGCTCGGCAATTCGATCCTGATAGCCGGGTCCATCAGCGATCAACTCACCAAGCACAAAGTCGCCGACTCGACGTGACTTCTGCGAAGGCCGAATGCCCGAATCATCAATTGCCTTAGCAATGCCACGGGCGACTTTGGCGTCAATGGTTGTTCGGAGTTGTGAATCAATCCCCTGACCTTCCCGTTGAAGCAGCGCTGCCAAAATACCTTTGCGTTCGTCTTGAGTGTCGGTTGCCTTTCGATCTTTCAGAAAGATCCGGTTTCGTGCCGAGCCGGTCAAGTCGCAGTGCAGATCATCTGCTGACAGAAAAACTACGGCATCCATCCATGGAATATTGATGTTCCTGGCAGCCGATTGCGCCTTGAGCAACGACGAAAGTGCCTTGGCTTTCCGATTGGCCAGCAACACGGGGTTGTCTTCCGAAATCGTTCTGCCTTCTGGCGTTGTGCGAATCCATGTTGCCGCATCACCACGAACACGACCGGGCCAGCTTTTGATTTCGATGAGAAAGAACCCCTGCTTGGTCAGAACCAACAGGTCAACTTCGTAGATAGCACCATCGCTGGTCTGGAACTCAAAGTTCGACCATGCACGATACGGATCATGATCCGGCAAGCCCGCTCGAACGAAGTCGAGACCACGCCGTTCATGCTCGTATTGCGAGGGTGTAATGATGTTCCAACGAGGTGTTTCCATCGCCTTCGTCACAAATGCCCCTCTCCACCGCAGCGGGCAGAGAGGGTTAGGGTGAGTGGTTTACCGAGGTTTCTTTGATGTGTAACTTGGGTCTTTCGTCTCGCCGAACTCTTCATCCGGTTGCACCTGCCGCAGCAGAGCATCGAGTTCTTTCTGTTTGAACAACCGATAACCGTTCACCGGATGCCGATGTGCCGCAATCTTGCCAGCGTTCTCCCAGTTCCGCAGCGTATTCGGCGAAACGCCGAGGTATTCTGCCGCCTCTGAGATGCGTAAGAAGTCTTTGAGTTTATCCATGGGTTTGTCCTCCACTCCCACTAAAGGGTTGTGCATTTCCTTGGCACACCTTACCAAAGCCCGTTACACTTGTCGATCAGGTAGAGAGAACCTGAAGTGTTTCGCCAAGCTTGGTATGTGTTGCTCGTAGATCGTTCGGCTGATTGCCGCCGAGAAACTTCAAACGACTGGAGACTTCCGATGACCGACGTACTACTGGCGGCATCTTTTGATCGAACAATCTCGCTCGAAGAATTTCGAACTCGTGTATCGGAGATCTTGTACTTTCACGGCATGCAAGTGGCGACTCAATTAAGCTGCCACCACGATTGGATTCCTGACACAAGGGATGCTCGACGCCTAATCAACTCCGTAAATCTTTCTTTGCTCGCAAAGGCTTTTGCTCTCTGGGGGAACACAGCGGGTCGGCCAATGAAAATCACGCATGACGATCCATCTGAAGAGTTCTGGTTTTTGCGTGCGGCCAACTCATTGCCGTGGTATTCCAAAGAGCAGCTAGAGTGCGACCTGAATCAAACGATGATCGCTTTTTTGGTGCGGCAAGCGTATTTGGTTTATGTCGTCAATGACCCAATCGATGGACTGATCGCACTCAACTTCATGATGTTCCACCAGCTTGCCAAAGAAGTAGACCTGCCGGTCAAAGACATCAATGGCGAGTTCGCAAGAGTCTTTGGAATAGAACTCGACGAATTTTGGGCCGTTATGTTCGCTGTGTATACGTTTTATTTCATGCTGGTGAAGATCGATCCGAGTAAGTGGGTACTTTCACCAAACTTTTTTTCGGACACGCCTCGGAACGACCATTGGAATGGTCTATTGGCATCAATTCTACGGAAACTGGGACGAACGCAAAAAGAACTGTGTGATCTATATGCCACAGATGGAAAATACCGTGACGCAAGTAGTCGAGTCGGAAGTTGGGTGTCCGAATTCAATATCCTTCGAGACTTCCCGTTCGTTGAATTTGCTCCTGATAAATACTGTAGCCCGTTTCCTGTGTTCGCAATCAGAAGAGCGATACCGGGTTTCTATTACGATTTGCTAGAGGACTACGCCGACCAAGAAAGAAAACGTGGTAACAATCAGCCCTACCGCAACCAAATGCGAATGTCATTTCAACTTCTTTTTCAACGGTACGTTGGTCTGCAGCTTGAACAGTTGTGCGACGCTGACGAGTGCCTATCTGCTGAGTTTTCGTACGGAAAGAAAGGGGACAAAGCAGACTCCCCAGACTGGATTCTTTGCAGAGCCAACACGCTACCAGTATTCTTCGAATGCAAGGCACGACAACCTGCCCTTGCATGGCAAAGCGGTGGGACACCGGATCAAATCAACAACGATATCAGGCAGACCCTTACGCACGCATTGCAGCAGGTGACGAAGTTTCTCAGAAGAGTCGATGCAAAAGATATTGGCACCGAGAGATTCCATGGCTTGACCACGATCATTTATGCGCTAGTCATGCATGATCCTTTTCCATTTCATGCGATCCCAGATCTTGCAGATCGAATTGATCAGATCGCATACACCGATATCCCAAACTGGGGCGACTTCAAGGATCGAATCAACTTCGTTCCGATGTCGATCAGAGAGTTGGAGACAGCTATTGGATTGGAACTCCAACGCAGCATTCCCCTTGAGCAGCAACTAAAGCGATACGCCGAATACCGCTCCGGTGTCACCGAACGCTTCATTGTTAAATCCGGAACAATTCAGTTCCCCCGACACTTGGAGGAATTTCTGCAAGAGGAATTCAACAATTCACAAAGAATTGAGAATCCATTGATTCAGAAGGCGTGGAATCAATTTACAAACTTCGTATCCGAACAGATGTACGACGAATCGTGTACAGCTTATGAAGAGTCACTGAGGGTCGAGTGGATTCAGGAGAACGCATACTTTCGCTGGGTTGATGAAGATTACCCACATGACCAACATGAGCGCCATTGGCAGGAAGCGGTTGCAGAGTATCAGGCATTGGAGCAGCAATTAGGAGAAGCCCCTTGGGCCGTGGATAGACTTGCTAGGTATCGTAGAACAGAGTGATTTGGTGAGTTTTGCGGCGGACAACGGCAATCGGCGATGTAATCTTACGAATGATACTCCATCGATGAAAATCCTCTTCCTTCACGGCTGGCACAGTGTCGTTGGCGGCGTTAAGCCGACCTACTTGAAGGACCACGGCCACACCGTCATCAACCCCGCCCTCAATGACGATGATTTCGCCGCCGCAGTCCGTACTGCTCAAGCCGAGTACGATCAGCACGAGCCAGATGTGATCGTCGGCAGTTCCCGAGGCGGTGCTGTGGCTCTCAATATCAACTCCAAAGACACACCACTCGTTCTGCTTTGCCCAGCGTGGAAGAATTGGGGCAACATCAAAAAGTTGAAGTCAAACTCAGTAATCTTACACAGTCGGGCCGACGACGTGATTCCTTTCGCTGACAGCGAAGAACTTGTTGCCAATAGCGGTCTGTCACCAGAGACCTTGATTGAAATCGGCAAGGATCATCGACTGGCAGATGACGACTCCTTGTCCGTCATGCTGTGGGCGTGCAACCTGCTGGGGGCTGGTGAAAAACTGCCGTGGCAGGATGATGAGCCACAATCATCAGCAGATCATTCCAGTAACGGAAAAGCCACTTCGCAGGAAGACGCCAGCTACGTCTGTGATGCCTGTGGAGAGGAAATCATCATTCCGCTGGACCTGACAGAAGGTTCAAGTCAGACGTATGTTGAAGACTGTCCCGTCTGCTGCCGAGCCAATACGATCCACGTCCACGTTGATGAAAACGGAAATGCACAAGTCTGGGCTGAACCGGAACAGGACTACGATTGATCTCATTCAGAAAGCGGCACATGAATACAAAACTCTATGTGGCACTGTCTGCTTTGTGCCTTCTTGCTGTTCCATTGATGTCAATTGCAG
>Ga0105054_10008933_pt1 | contig 13156 bp, 14 predicted proteins | sample BON02_FD_78091 | JGI IMG/M metagenome (GOLD analysis project Ga0105054, IMG submission 78091) | Freshwater microbial communities from Lake Bonney liftoff mats and glacier meltwater in Antarctica - BON-02 (megahit assembly) | ecosystem: Environmental > Aquatic > Freshwater > Ice > Glacier...
ATTTTAAGGAGTGGATAATGCGTTGTAATTTAATTGTTTTATGTCTGTTGGGGTTTACCGCTACAACTGTAATTGCTGGAGAAACTAGAAATGTTGAACTACTTGCATCATCTTGCGCGGCTTGCCATGGTACAAATGGCCATAGTGCAGGTGGTTTGCCTAGTTTAGCGGGTGTTGACAAGCTCTATCTTATCGAACAAATGCAGCAATTTGTTAGTGGTGAACGCAGTTCGACAGTTATGCAACATCATGCCAGCGGTTATAGCTCAGAAGAAATTGTCTTGATGGCAGACTTCTTCTCAAAACAGTAGTCATTATTAGCTTGTAGATTAGCCTAATAGGTTAAGTTTTATTTAAGTTTTGACATTTTGGACAATAATAGGTCGCCCGCTGTGCTTCTTTATAATGTTCAATTTTATTGCCGCAGTGAACACAGGCTTCACCTTGCCGACCATATATATTAAGTTGTTGAGAAAAATAACCCGGTTTACCATCACTTTTTCTGAAATCTCTCAAAGTAGTACCACCGGCTTTGATTGCCTGTATAAGTATGGTTTTAATTGCCGTATTTAATTGCTCGCAGTTTTTTAATGTCAACTGGTTCGCTATTGTTTTTGGATGAATTCCAGCCATAAACAAAGCCTCATTTGCATAAATATTACCGACACCAACGACTACTTTGCCATCCATAATTAATGTTTTTGTACTGCTACGGCGCGTTTTGGACTTATCTAACAGATAGCTTGCATTGAACAGTTCTGTGAGTGGCTCTGGTCCAAGATGAGCGAATAAGGGATGTTGTTCAACAGGATCTTCAGTCCATAAAATCGCACCAAATCGTCTAGGATCAGTGTATCTCAATAAATAACCATTATCGACGGCCATATCAAAATGATCGTGTTTTTCGGCAGCTATATCTTCACTTACGGTTAAAATACGAAGTCGACCAGACATACCAAGATGAATAATCAATGTGCCCGTATCACATTCTAATAACAGATATTTCGCGCGACGATACAGCTGGTGAATGGTCTGGCCAGTAATAATCTTAGCAAGATGTGGTTCTATAGGCCACCGAAGTGAAAAATTTCGGATCGTGATGTGGCTTACCTTTGTATCTTTAAGGAATGGTTTCACTCCACGTAGTGTGGTTTCAACTTCTGGTAATTCAGGCATGCTATAGGCTACTGTTCGAGGGGTTGGGAGAGTAATAATTGTTCAAGTGATGCCAAGGTAAATTGATAGTTAAGTTGTTGCAGAGAATCAGCAATAAATAAGGCATTATTATTTAGCTTTAAGTCATACTCGGTTGGCAATGTCTGATTGTTAAACCAAATTTGTACTTTATGAGTAGCAGTCATTACTGGTTCGTTTTTTTTGCGAGGTAGGACTTGCAGAGCGTAAGCATGTTGCCAGTTGTCAACGAGGGCTGTAAGTCGGTCTGTTGTTATTGTTGGAAAATTACTTTGCCAGTGGCCATTATTATTTTCGATGATGATTGATTCGGCTGATAGACTATTATCAGTATTAAGCTTTGGTAGAACAAGTTTAGTGATGATATTGCCCTTAAGAATCAGTTTATTCTCGATAAAACTAGTCGCATTAGCGCGTAGTAATGGCGTAATGCGATCTGTAATTAAGTGAATAACATTATCGATTAATACATAACGATGTTTGCTAATGGGTTCTACGCCACCAAAATTCACTCTGAACTTATCTAACGTTAAAACAAGGTTGGCGGGTTCTAACTCAAACTGAGCGAGAGTATTAGCTTTGCCAGCCTCGATTTGTGCATAACTGGGGGTACTTAAAAAACTGAGTAATAATTCAACACGTATATTGTTTGCGTTTGCTTTAATGGGCTGAGTGATTAACCAGCCTGAGGCTGACTTTTCTAATACGATATCAGCAGTATCGGGTCGAGAAATAGTAATGTTATGGATATTACTGCTGGTTAATGTACTCAGTTGTGGCATCTCAGTCACTGCCGAATTATTGTCAGTATTAAACCAATATAATCCTATAATTAAAACTATAAGGATAAGGTTTATAAGGTAACTTTTTTTCATTATTTTCGTCGATACCACCAAAGCCATAAACCAATACCAAGTAGTAATAAAGGCATAACAATTAAAAAGCCAAGGCCAATAAATAAGGACTGTGTTTGATTTAATTCTAGTTGATTATCTATCGTAGTTTTGACGGGAATACTGATAAGAGCATCGTCGCCGGCCAACCAATTCATTATCGCCATGCCGAGTTCAAGATTGCTACCGTTGCCTAGATAGGTATTGGATAAAAAGTCACCATCACCAATGATCACAATGCGTTGTTCTGTGTTTTTTTCGCTATTAGGTTTTGTGCGTGAGAGTAAATAGCCGATATTAAGCGGACCTTTAGTATCATAGCCAAGATCGAAAACAAAAGGCTGTTCAGTTGCTTTTTTAGGGAGAGCTGTTTCACTCCAGACATTAGCTTGTGTTGTTAATAGCGGTAAATATTGCCAATTATCATGATTATTTGGTATCTGTTCAATGGCAATGGCTTGCGGAAAGACCGTTACGCCAGAAGTTGCTTGTCCGATAGGATGATTAGCATAATCTGTAATCAACACAAATTGTGGATCCTTGATACCCATCTTTTCGGCGTTAGGATCGATAACAACACTGGGTATAAATTCAAGCCCTAGTTGTTCGGCTAGTCGTGCTAGGGCTTGATTGTTATCTGGTTCGGCTAACCAGAGTAAATTGCCGCCATTATCAATGTAATTTTTCATGATATCAATTTCACCGTCTAACCACGCCGTTTCAGGACTTGCGATTACCACAGCAGCTGCATTATCAGGGATTTTATTATTTTCAACCAAATTTAGTGGTAGAAATTTAAAGCCTTTTTGCTTGAGTTGATCGCCCCAAACACTGAGGTCGTAATTAGCGGTATTAAGCGGGCTGCGTTCACCATGTCCTTCAATAAAAACTAGCTGTTGTGCTTGTTGTCGTGAGACGGTGATGAGTGCATTAGTGAGCGACTGTTCAGATAGATCAAATACGTGTTGTTGTTTGTCCCCTCGCGAGACAACCATTTCACCTTGTTGTTGGATCTTGAGTTCGCGAACTAAATCCGGCGAGAAGTCTGGGTTGATATAGCTCACCTTTAATTGCTTATTATGGCTTTGGTAGCTTGAAAGTAACGATTCTAATGCGGGGCGATATTCACTACTCGGGCTGATGAAAGCTTGAATAGTGATAGCTTGATCAAGTTGAGTTAGAAGACCGATAGTGGTGTCCGAAAGGTTATGGCGGTTGTTTGCCGTCCAATCGCTACGAATATTTGTTTTAAGCGAGAGCTGTGCTAATAATACGACCACAATAATCACCAGCAAATAAAAAATGATATTTTGCAGTTTAAGTTGGCGCCGTATTTTTTGTGAAATATTCATTTTAATTGAGTCGCTCAGCATCAAGTCGGCGAATAGTGAACGTTAAAAATACTACAATAATAATTAAAAAATAGGCTAAGTCGCTACTATTTACCTCACCTTGCAATAAAGGTTCGTAATGTCTTAATAATGATAACCAGTTAAACAGATTAGATGTTTCAGCGGTTATTTGTGTATTACCAGCCCAATCAATAATCCATAATAAAAACAAAAAAGCAAAAGTACTGACGGCTGCAATAGTGGGTTGAGCCGTCAATGACGATAAAAATAATCCTATGGCTGTAAAGCTTGCCACTAATAAAGCTAAACCAAGTAAACCGGAAGCAATAACACCATAGTCTAAGTCAGCCCCTAAGCTGAGTGATAGTGGCATTAAACTAATCAACATAAGTAGGATGATGAAAAAACTCAGGGTACCTAGATATTTGCCGATAACAATTTGCAAAATGGACAGTGGGGCGGAAAACAATAAGGGCAAACTGTTATTACGCCGTTCTTCTGCAATAAGCCGCATAGTGATGAGTGGCGCAATTAATAATAGGATAGTGGCGGCGTTATTTAATAGAGGTATTACAATCATTTCGGTTACACCCGGCGCACCAGGAATAGCAGAAATCTTGCCTTGTACCTGCATGAAAAAATCAATATGGGTCAAAAACAAATAGGCAACTAGGAGCTGACACAGTGCCAAAACAACCCATGTAAGAGGGGATAAAAATAAGCGATAAAGTTCGTTGCGGGCAAGCGTAAACATTAGATTGTTTGCTCCACAATTGATGACTCTTGTTGAATGATGTTCATAAAGACATCTTCTAATGAATGTTGTTCCGGCATGAGTTCTGTTAATTGCCACTGCTGCGTTACTGCACGACTAAGTAGTTCAGCAGTGGGATTTATTTCGGGCTGGTAATGCAAGCGGAACTGCGTAGGGTTTAATGTGTCGACGGTGATAACGCCGATAATTTGCTGCAATGCTGCCAATGGTGGCGGCGACAGCAATGTACAGAGTAAGTTAGATGCTTGACGTTGTTTATTAAGACCGGTAGTGGTGTCATTAAAAATTAACTGGCCACGACTGATAATTTGTACTCGATCACATAACATTTGCACTTCAGGCAAAATATGGGTCGATAAAATAACACTGTGTTCGCTGGCTATATCACGAATTAAATGGCGAATTTCGCGGATCTGAATAGGATCTAACCCTGAGGTAGGCTCATCAAGAATGACCACGGCAGGTGTATGAATAATGGCTTGTGCAATACCAACACGCTGTTGATAACCCTTTGATAAATTACCAATGAGGCGCTTGGTCATATCGCTTAAACCACAGCGTTCAATCGCTATGTTAATGGCAGAATTGATGTGCTTAGACGAAATTAAATTGATTTTGGCACAGAAATATAAGAATTCCTTAACCGTTAACTCTTTGTAAAGTGGGGGGTGTTCCGGCAGATAACCTATGTGTGCTTTAGCTTGTTTCGGCTGACGTAATAAATCATAGCCATTGATCATTATTTGACCGTGATTGGGTGCAAGATTACCGCTGAGCATTTTCATGGTAGTGCTCTTCCCTGCACCATTAGGACCGAGAAAACCTAAAACCTCGCCTTTATAAATATCGAAACTAACATTATTTACGGCAAGGTGTGTGCCGTAATAGTGGGAGAGTGATTGTGCAGAAAGAAGGGGCGATGAACTCATGAAATGTTTATAAACTCGATTGTGTTTCTATGGTCCACTCGGTGGCATTAACGTAAAGTTTACCAAGCTGTTCAAGCGATACTTGTATAGTATTGACCTGATCCCATAAGCCTTGTTCATAATGAATGACGATCTGTAGTAACTCCCCTAAGTTCCCAAGGCCAGAAGATAGTGCTTGCTTGATATCGTTATTTAAAGGTAGTGACTTTAATAGTTCATCCATAGGGTGTGCCAGCATGGCATCAATATTTGAAAATAATCCCACTAAAAATCCTGTTTCGGCTGAGCAATTATAATGTGGGGCTAACTGCTCACACATTTTAGCTCGGATAAGTGTGTTAGATATTAATTCAGGTGTGATGGTCTGCATAGTATTGAGCGCTATTAATGTTGTCCATGTTTTAATGGCCTTAAGGCCTAAAATAACCAGACCTTGTTTAATAGATTCTATTTTTCTAGGTAGTCCTATCGCCGCAGAGTTGAGTAACCTGAGTAATTTATAAGTGAGGCCTACATCTTGGCTGATTAATTGTTCAATATCCTCAAACTTTACATTGGGATCTTGTAGTCTTGCGATAATTGAAAGCAAGTTCAACTGACTTTCCGGTATCGGTTTGTCCTCGATAATGGTGGGGCGACTAAAAAAATAACCTTGAAAATAATCAAAATCTAATTTTTTGCATAGCTGAAACTGTTCCTGAGTTTCTACTTTTTCCGCAAGCAGTTTGACATTTTGTTGTTTTAATAAGGTTACCTGCTCTTTCAATGCTTGTTCGCTGAATGCTAACAGGTCAATCTTGATAATCTCAGCTAATTGCACTAATGGCCGTAAAGATTCATTAAAAATAAAATCATCTAAGGCAATAATATAACCTTGGTCAACTAATTTTCGGATGGCGGTAATCAGCTCATCATCTACCACGATATTTTCAAGTATTTCTAATACGACGCGATCTTGGGCAAAGGGTAGGGGGTCGTCAGTTAGGATAAAGTTACGGGTTAGATTTACAAAAGCAAGATGGTTACCAATAACCCGCTCAATACCTAATTCCATGAAAGTATGATTGATCACTCTAGCTGTGGCTTCATCACCAAAAGAATCAATGACGCCAGACTCTATTTGTTGATTGTCGCTTCGAAACAGTAGTTCATAAGCATAGACATTTAGATCTTTATCGAAGATCGCTTGTCTAGCAATGATGGGAGCATTATTGAGTAATGAATCAGACATTGTGTCCCTTTATCCGAAGTGTACTGCGAACTATATTATACGATGATAGCTGATTGACGGGCATAAAAAAACCCGCATAAGCGGGTTTTAATATTATCTGTATTAAAGCTACGGATTATTTGATTTTAGCTTCTTTATACATCACGTGTTTACGAATGACTGGATCAAATTTTTTCATTTCCAATTTTTCAGGCATAGTGCGTTTGTTTTTGTCAGTAGTGTAAAAATGACCAGTACCAGCAGATGAAACTAATTTAATTTTATCGCGCATGATTTATCTCCTAAACTTTTTCGCCGCGGGCACGGATTTCGACTAATACAGCATCAATACCACGTTTGTCGATAATGCGTAAACCGTGATTACTCACACGTTGTAATTTAACCCAACGCTTTTCTGATTCGACCCAGATACGGTGTGGGTGAAGGTTAGGAAGAAACCGACGTCTTGTTGTGTTGTGGGCATGAGAAACATTGTTCCCAGCCATTGGGCGTTTACCCGTTACCTGACATACTCGTGCCATATTAAATCGCTCCTGGTGGTCATACTATTATAATGGGAGCCAAATGCACCCAACTAAACTACAAAGCAAAACTTTATACCATAAGGCCGAGTTAATGTGAAACTAGATTCGTTTTAACCTTTGACAAACCCCATTTTTTGTAGTTTTTCGTGCATGACGTCAAGATTAATATTACCTATTTTGCGCATGACAATATCACCTTCGGGTGCGATCAAAAAATGGGTAGGTGTCACTCTGACATTGTCAAAAGCTAAGGCTATTTCAGCATTATGATCCCATGCAATAATAAACGGTAGTTTTCGGTCGTCTCGCATGGCTTTTATATGTTGTAGTGAATCGTGAGCCATCGCTACATCGATCATAATAAGTCCTTGTTCTGTATATTGATTATATAAGGCGATCAGGTCTGGCATTTCTTGAACACATCCTGGGCAGTCTGTTGCCCAAAAATTAAGCAGGATTGGTTTTCCTGTATATTGACTCAATGAATGTTGTTGGCCATCAATATCGGTAAAGGAAAGTTCAGGTCGCATGCTTGAACTAGTATTTAACCAGTTCATTGCAAATAGACCAACTATTAGAATAAGTGCTAACAGGATGTTGCGATGTTGTGCTTTCATAATGGTTATCTTACCGTCTTTTAATTAGCTGAGGTGAGTTGGCCTAAGGTTTCTGTCAGTTTAAGATTTTCACGGTAATCGACCGGACAATCAATAATTGTGACGGTATCCCGTTCTAAGGCTGCTTTTAATTCGGGCATTAATTGTTCTGTAGTCTCAATTTTAATGCCTGTAGCACCAAAAGATTGTGCGTATTGCACAAAGTCAGGGTTAGTAAACTTAACGTTGCTAGTGCGGCCAAATTGATTTTGTTGTTTCCACTCAATTAGACCATAACTGGCATCATTCCAAATTAAGATAACAATGGCTATATTCAGTCGCATTGCTGTCTCAATTTCTTGTGAATTCATCAAGAAACCAGCATCGCCCGTAACCGCGACAATTTTGCGTTCAGGGAAGGCTAACTTGGCGGCAATGGCTCCCGGCACGGCAATACCCATACTAGCAAAGCCATTGGATATTATGCAAGTATTAGGGTGTTCGCAGCGAAACATCCGTGACATCCACATTTTATGAGCGCCAACATCACAAATAACGATGTCTTTTAAATCCATAGCAGTGCGCAGGTCCCAAATTATTTTCTGTGGTTTAACCGGAAATTCTCGATCATCGCGATGCTGATTCATCTCGGTGATTAAACTATCACGCAAAGTACGCATAGTTTTGTCTTTATGTGGCGTACTTAAGGCTGAGATGCGATTCAAGCTATGATTGATATTACCTATTACGCCCAAAACAACACTGTAATAAGCATCAACTTCAGCATGGGTCGTATCAATATGGATGATCGTGCGATCGCGCGATGGGTGCCATAAATAAGGATGGTATTCAACCATGTCATAGCCGATACAGATAATGACGTCTGCATTGGCAAAACCACAGTTGGCATAATCACCAGATTGTAAACCAACACTACCGAGCGCACTGGGATGATGGAATGGAATAACGCCTTTTGCCATAAAGGTATTGGCAACTGGAATGCCTAAATTTAAAGCAAAATCAGCCAATGCCCGTGAAGCCTGAGCGCGAACAACGCCGTTACCAGCCAAAATGATCGGGCTTTTAGCATTCGAGATAAGTTCTGCTGCCTGCTGTACTTGCTCTACAGCAGGTTCTGGTGGCGTGGCATGTTTGACCCTTAACGGCGCATCATTCACTTCCATTTCAGCAATGTTTTCAGGAAATTCGATAAAGCAGGCACCGGTTTTCTCCGTTTGAGCTACTTTAAACGCTTTACGTACTATCTCTGAGATAACCTCTGGACTAAGTATACGCGTAGAGTATTTAGTGATGGGGAGGAACATGGCTTCTAGATCCAGCACTTGATGTGATTCTTTATGAAGTCGATGTGTTGAGGCTTGTCCCGCAATAGCAACAAGTGGCGCATGATCCATATTAGCATCGGCAACGCCGGTAATTAGATTGGTTGCCCCTGGACCTAGTGTCGCGAGGCAAACACCTGCACGACCTGTTAGCCTGCCATAAACATCTGCCATAAAGGCAGCGCCTTGTTCGTGGCGAGTAGTGATGAATTTAATTTTAGAATCAAGCAGTGCATCCATAACATCCAGGTTTTCTTCACCTGGAATGCCAAAAATAAATTCTACGCCTTCATTTTCAAGACTACGGACAAAAAGTTCAGCTGCCTTCATTTTCAAGATCCTTTGCTATGCAAAAAGAAAGAATATGACACTTTTCTCATGTCAATAATTCCGAATGTGACACTGAATCTATTTAAATGCGACGGGTATTTGAGTATGCCAATCAGTTTTTTGTTGGTAGCGATGAGAAATATTCAATAAACGTGATTCTTCAAAGTAGTTACCAATAATTTGCAAACCTACAGGTAATCCATTAACAAAACCTGCTGGAATCGAGATAGCCGGTAAACCCGCAAGATTGGTGCTGATGGTATAAATATCAGCAAGATACATGGCTACTGGATCATCGGTTTTATCACCTAAGTTAAAGGCTGTAGTCGGTGCAGTCGGTCCCATGATGACATCAACATCGGCGAATGCTTGTTTGAAGTCATCACTCACTAAATGACGACACTGTTGTGCTTTTAAATAATAGGCATCGTAGTAACCGGCAGATAAGGCATAAGCACCGATCAATATGCGCCGTTTAACTTCTTCGCCAAAGCCTTCGCCGCGCGAACGCTGATACAAATCTTGTAGATCTTTAGGATTTTCACAACGATGACCAAAACGCACACCATCCATCCGCGATAGATTAGATGAACATTCAGCGGGTGCAATAACATAGTAAGTGGGTACGGCTAGGTGCGTGTTAGGCAGGGTGATTTGTTTGATTGTTGCACCTAAAGATTCGTACACTTTAATGGCCGCTTCAATCGTTACGGCAACTTCAGGATCTAATCCTTTATCGAAATATTCTTTTGGTAAGCCGATGCGAAGGCCAGCCAAAGAATTGTTTAAATCCGCAGTATAATCAGGTACATCACGTTCGACGCTGGTTGAATCGCGTTGATCAAAACCAGACATGACATTGAGTAATATGGCGGCATCTTCTGCGCTATTAGCCATTGGACCTGCTTGATCGAGGCTCGATGCAAAGGCAATCATACCGTAACGCGAAACACGCCCGTAGGTCGGTTTTAAACCTGTTAAGTTACACAATGATGCGGGTTGACGAATTGAGCCGCCGGTATCGGTACCTGTCGCAATTGGTGCTAGTCTGGCTGCCATAGCAGCAGCTGAACCACCTGATGAACCACCCGGTACACGATTAATATCCCAAGGGTTTTTTACGGCACCAAAAAAGCTAGTTTCATTGGATGAACCCATGGCAAATTCATCCATATTAGTTTTACCCAAAGTAACCATGCCCGCTGCATTAATTTTTTCTACGACTGTCGCGTTATAAGGTGAGATGAAGTTGGATAACATTCTCGAGGCGCAACTGGTTAATACACCTTGCGTACAGAAAATATCTTTGTGCGCTAAGGGAATGCCGGTCAAGATGCCTGCATTTTTTTGTCGTAATTGTTGATCGGCGATTTTTGCTTGTTCTAAGGCGCGATCGTCGCATATGGTAATAAATGCATTTAGTTTGTTATTGTGCGCATTAATACGGTCAAGATAGTGCTGGGTTAATTCAACACTGCTGAATTCGCCATTGTGTAATGATGCCGAAAGTTCAGAAAGAGATTTATTATGCATGTGTGTGCCTGTCATTCGATGTGTTGTTTAGTTGCGATACAGCATGGAAATACTGGTGAGTATTTATTGAGATCTTTTTATTTAAGGTACTGTTGGTCTTTTTTATTCGATAACTTGTGGAACAAGATAAAGGCCGTCCGCTATTTCTGGTGCAATCGACTGAAATAATTCGCGTTGATTTGTTTCAGTGACAATATCTGCGCGTAATCGTTGATGTGCATCTAGAGGATGGGCCATAGGCAATATATTACTTGTGTCGGCATCACTGAGTTGCTCTACAAGATTAAATATATTGCTTAAATCCCGCACATAGCCAGGGATGTCATTGTCATCAATTGCTAAACGCGCTAAATGCGCAATTTTTTTTACATCTGTTTTATCTAAACTCATTGACGCTTCCAGAGGTTATTATTAATCACGAGGTATGCAGTTTAAATCATTCGTGGCTTGCTCAACAGCCCACTGCATTGATAAAGTATCGCCTTTACCTCTTCAGCTGTGGTTTCTTTAATGTTTAAACGTTTACGCGGAATGTTTTCAAATGACCTTTCTATCGACTTAGGAACGGCGAATACGCTCATTTATGTGCGTGGTAAAGGCATCGTTCTTAATGAACCTTCGGTGGTGGCGATACGTCAAGAACATGGACCTGGCGGCCGCAGATCGATCGCCGCTGTGGGTACTGAAGCAAAAAGAATGTTGGGGCGAACGCCAGGTAATATCACCGCGATCCGACCGTTAAAAGATGGTGTAATTGCAGATTACACGGTGACTGAAAAAATGTTGCAACATTTTATTCGTAAAGTACATGAAGGTCGGTTTTTTAAACCAAGTCCGCGCGTTTTAGTCTGTGTGCCTTGTGGTTCAACCCAAGTAGAACGTCGAGCGATTCGGGAATCAGCCGCAGGTGCAGGTGCACGTGAAGTCTATTTGATTGAAGAACCTATGGCGGCCGCGATTGGTGCAGGAATGCCAGTTGATGAAGCTAGTGGTTCAATGGTGTTGGATATCGGTGGTGGTACAACCGAAGTCGCGATTATTTCATTGAATGGTATTGTTTATTCAGCATCAGTTCGTATCGGTGGTGACTTGTTCGATGAAGCGATCATCAACTATGTGCGTCGTAATTACGGAACATTGATTGGCGAAGCAACCGCAGAAAAAATTAAAAAAGAAATTGGTTCTGCTTATCCTGGCAATGAAGTGCGAGAAATGGAAGTACGTGGTCGTAACTTAGCAGAAGGTATTCCGCGTAGTTTTACACTCAATAGCAATGAAATCCTTGAAGCATTGCAAGATCCTTTAGCTGGCATTATTGCGGCAGTGAAAACCGCATTGGAACAAACACCGCCAGAATTAGGCGCTGATGTTGCAGAACGCGGTATTGTGTTAACGGGTGGTGGCGCTTTATTACGAGATATAGACCGTTTATTAATCGAAGAAACGGGCTTGCCAGCCATAGTGGCAGAAGACCCACTAACCTGTGTTGCCCGTGGTGGTGGCCGAGCATTAGAGATGCTTGATGAACGAGGCACTGACGTTTTTACGTTTGAGTAAATTATTACTTATCGCTACATTTTAGACCTTTGCGACGCTTACTCTGTCGTAAAGGTTTTTTAGTTTTTGGAACATAATATTAAACCTTTATTTGCCCATCTGCCTTCACTAAATGCCCGATTGCTATTAGCGTTAGTAGCATCTTTAGTCTTATTTTTTTTAGATACGCGACTGAATTATTTTTCACCTACACGAAGTGCGTTATCGACCATTGTTTATCCAATTCAAGTTATTGCTTCTTTTCCTAGTGATGCCAGCGAATGGATAAGTGATTTTTTTCAAAATCGAGACCAATTAAAAGAAAAAAATATGGCTTTGGAAGCTACAAATTTATTAAATAATGTTCGTTTGCAAAAGTTACAGAATTTGGAACGAGAAAATACACGATTGCGAGAATTACTAGGTTCTTCATTTCGTCTGACTGAACGCGTTTTAGTTGCTGAATTATTGTCGATAGACCTTGATCCCTTTTCTCAACAGGTGGTTCTTAATAAAGGACTTAACGATGGTGTTTTTAATGGCCAACCCGTACTAGATGCGCATGGTGTCATGGGACAAATCACCGAGGTCACGAGTTTCTCTAGTCGTGCCATGTTGTTGACAGATCCTAGTCATGGTTTGCCTGTTCAGATCAATCGTAATGGATTGCGAGCAGTTGCCATCGGGCGAGGACTAGGCGAACCCTTGCAATTGGAACATTTAGCGCATAATGCTGACGTGCGCGTAGGTGATGTACTAGTGACTTCGGGACTCGGTGGACGTTTTCCTGTTGGCTATCCTGTCGGTACGGTAATTGCTATTTATTTTCCTCAAGGGAAGGCATTTGCCGATATTGCCGTTAAACCTGCCGCCGAATTAGATACTAGTCGTGAAGTATTGTTGGTGCTGCACACGGAAAA
>Ga0105054_10008936_pt1 | contig 13153 bp, 20 predicted proteins | sample BON02_FD_78091 | JGI IMG/M metagenome (GOLD analysis project Ga0105054, IMG submission 78091) | Freshwater microbial communities from Lake Bonney liftoff mats and glacier meltwater in Antarctica - BON-02 (megahit assembly) | ecosystem: Environmental > Aquatic > Freshwater > Ice > Glacier...
ATCTCCCTCTGGTCGAGGTGATGGACGGCCACGGCGGTAAAGCTAGCGACCCCTAGCACCCCGCCAACGATCTGGAGGCCTACCGCATACTCCTTTGCGGACCCCCCTCCACTGCCCGTGCCCATCCCCGTGTGGCTAGTCGACAGGAACGCCCCCCGCAGCCCGCGTCCCTTCCCTGTTGGGCGTGTATGAATGTGCTTGTGTGTGAACACCTTGGCGCGGGCCCTTGTCCGCACAACAAACGAGACAGACATGCAGAAGCAAATGGATCATCATGCCTCGGACAATTTTCGGTCGCGTACACCGAAGATCCCTCCCCCCCCCACCCAGTAAGCCCTCCCAAAAAAGCATCTACACAAGCCACCTTACCTAGATGGGAAACCGCGCCATGGCCCCAGCCTTTATGGCCAAGCTCCAAAGCATGCTCCCGCCCATCGTCGCTCCCTCCCACACACCCTCCTTTCTTTCCCTCTCCTCCTTCGCTCCTCAAAATCACAACACAATAGGCCGCAGCATCACTTCAAACTCCTCGCTCGACAAGGACTGCGCCAATCGAAAGCCCAACCCCTGGTAATACCTCGTCAACCGCCCACTCCCATTATCATCAACAGTCAAAAGAATATAACCCCTTCTCCTCCCTCCCTCCCTCCCTCGTCCCCCCTCCTCCTTTGTACTTCCAAGCAACGCCTCACTCACCATCTCCATCATCGTCTCCCCATACCCTCGACCTCTAGCTTCAGGCGGGACAAAGCACCACACCAAGACAATCACCGGCAATGGCCTTTCACCACCACCACTCCCCCCTCCAGCTACCTTCACACCCACACTTCTGTCACTCACCACTCCTCCTTCTTCCTCCTCCTCCTCCTCCTCCTCCTCCTCCTCCTCCTCCTCCCACCCAAACAAAGCAGCCCCCGCCCGGTCCACCGCCGTCAATGTCCTCGTCTTGGGCTCTCGAAACCTGATTCCTATCTTACCCAACACTACCCCTCCTCCTTTTCTTCTCCCTTCTCCCCCCTCCTCTGCGCGTGCAGCTGCATACAGGTGCCACTCTTGAATCTCCTCTTCCTCGCCCTCCTTCGCCTCCTTCCCACCCTTCCTTCCCCCCTTCCTATTGCTCACACCAAACAAGATGGGAGGAAAAAGGATAGGTCGGAGCGTAGCACCAAGCTGCTGTACAGCATTCCTTATTCTATATCGCTTGCCCAGGGGCGCAGGCAGGAGGACGAAGGCGGAGGAGGAGGAGGAGGAGGAGGAGGAGGAGGAGGATGAAGGGAGGTCGTCCTGCTCTTGAGACGCAATCAGAGGCCGCGGGCCTCCTACCACCCATTCACTCACTTCCCCTATTCTTTCTCCATCCTCCTTCTCCTGCCAGCCGTCCGCCAAGGCCAGCAGCTCCCGTTCCCATGCCTTTTCCCCTTCTACCCACCGGCGTTCCAACCACCCATCCACCCACCCGGGCAAGAACAAGGGGAGGCGTTGTCGCCAAGCCAGATGCCAGGCCCGACGGCGGACGCGCTTTTTGAAATGACGGAGGGTGGGCTGGGTGGAGGGGTGGGTCGTGGGAGGGAGGGTGATGCTTGGCGGCTGCTTCGCGGCGAGGAGGAAGGAGCGGGAGAAGGAGTAGGGGTGGCTGCTGCGAGTTGGAGCAGTGAGACCGGGGGTAGAGAAGGCCGTGGCCGGCATAATAAGGAGAGGAAAGAGAAGGAGGATGAGCAGGGACGGCATGGCTCCCGCCTGTGTGTGTTGTGTTGTGGGTTGGGTAGAGGTGTGGGGAATGAGACGCTGTTGCTGGGCATGCATCGATCCGCCCGCTCGTCGCCGTTGCTGTCCTCAACATGGAGGAATGAAGAGGACACGACGCGGCGGGCCTTGAGAAGGATTACGCACACAGGCACCGGCTCTTGCGGCAATGCATTACCCACACAGCTTGGGTTTTGTGCACGGAGAGTCCAAGGCCGTCGTGTTGAAAGCACAACTCGAACTTCTTGTCTTGCCCTTGCCCGTTTGTCCTTCTGCGCGGATTCGCTTTTCTTTCCACCGGGGCCGCTTGAAGGATGGTCGAAGGAAAGGGAAGGAAGGCCTTGTGGCAGTAGTGTCTAGTAGCAATTTGTGTTGTTGTTGTGGCTTAGTAGAGCGAGGAAATGGCAGGCTCTAGGCATGATAATCTCCCCCCTCCTTTGCCCACACACATCCACCCACACCACAAGCACGCCCGCCTCTTACCACGCCCCTCAAGCAAGTATCCTTGATCATTCCCGCTTCATTGCCTTCACGCCGTGTTCCATCCTCCCATCTCACCCTCAACACAACACAGCTACCAGCCATGATGCTGCGCGCCCTTGCCAAGCGCCTGCCTGGCGCGGCCGCCGGGGTGGATGGCAACGGCGTCGTCCTCGCCACCAGGGCCCTAAGCACGGCCGCGCCGCCAGCTTCTTCCAAGTAAGTGGGGGACCGGCGGGGGTTATCACATCGCAGGGCGTCCTGGCGAGTGTGTCGCGCTGTCTGCCAAGGCCTGGCAGGTACGGGGACCTGACGCTTGTCCTTCTACATCACACCACACCACACAGGTCTTCGCCTCTCTCCCAGTACGGCGGCGTCCATGGCACTCGCGCGACACAGGTATGTCTCTTTTTCCTTCCATCATCATGCCGTGCCGTGTGTATGTGCTTGTGATGATGCCGCGCGTGTACTTTGTGCTTGAGGCATCTGGCAATGCCCGCATTTCGACCATGCTTGTAAGCCACGCACCATTCCACTTCTTGCCTTATGAAAGCCATCAACCCCTCCCTCCCTCCCTCCCTCCCTCCCTCCCTCCCTCCATTTCCCATAGAAAACCTGGCGCAACAAGCCCCTCTTTCGTCGGGAAGGCGATGCCCGCTTCCGCACGGGCGCCGAGGCCGCAGAGATGTTGATCAATGAGGTGAAGCGTCGTGACTCTCACGAGAAGGATTTCGTGCAAGTCTTCGAGAATGCCATTCATACCTTGGCGCCGGTGTTTGAACGTATCCCGAAGTATGCCTTTGTGGCGAAGGAATTTATTGAGCCGGAGCGGATTTTCCAGTTTCGGGTCTCCTGGTTGGATGACTCGGGGACGTATCGGATGAATCGCGGGTTTAGGGTGCAGTACTCCTCGGCGCTTGGTCCCTTTGAAGGGGGGCTTCATTTTCACAAAGACGTGAATGCGGGCCTGATCAAGTCAATGGCCTTCGCAAGGGTGTTTACTAATGCATTGACGGGGTGCGAAATGGGCGCAGCGGTGGGAGGGGCGGATTTCAACCCGATGAATAAGAGCGAGGCGGAGATTCAGAGGTTTTGCCAGGCGTATATGACCGAGCTCTCGAAGTACATTGGCCCTGATCAGGACTTGCCGGGGGTGGGGACTGGGGTGGGTGCGAGAGAGATTGGTTACTTGTACGGGCAGTACAAGAGGACGAGCATCCATCATGCGCAGAAGGGCAAGGGGCTGCTGTGGGGGGGGGTGTATCCTTTCCCGCAGGCGACGGCGAGTGGCGTGGTCCATCTGGCGAGGAGGGTGTTGGAAGGGAAGGGGGAGACGATGGAGGGGAAGAAGTGTTTGATTACGGGGTCGGGGAAGATGGCTCTGCATGTAGCGGAGAAATTGTTGGATCTGGGCGCAATTCCGATTACGTTGAGTGATACGAGTGGGCATATTTATGAGCCGGATGGAAGTACGTGCCCTCCCTCCCTCCCTCCCTCCCTCCCTCCCTCCCTCCTTCCTTCCTTTTTCTCTAATCATAAACCTGCCATTCCTCCCCCCCTCCCTCCCTCCCTCCCTCCCTCCCTCCCTTTCCTGCCCCCGCTCTCCTCCATGATACTCTTCCTCGTCCTCCTTCTCAGCCTCCCTCCCTCCCTCCCTCCCTTCCTCCCTCCCTCCCCTCCCCTCAGTTGATGCGGCCAAGTTGAAGACGATCATGAAGATTAAGTCGGAGCGAGGGGCAAGGATTGGGCGGTACATCATTGCGTCGACTACTGCTAAATACAATGAACCGGAGAATGTCTTCAGTGTGCCGGCAGATTTGGTCTTCCCCTGCGCGACGCACAATGAGATTGATGGGGTGACTGCCACGATGCTAGCTGATATGGGGGTGCAGGGTGTGTTTGAGGGCTCGCATATGCCCTCGACGAACCAGGCGATTGGCGTGTATAAGAAGAGGGGTATTTTGCACGGGGGGCACATTGCGACGTTGGCGGCGGATTCGATTTTTAATGGTTTGGAGCTGACCAAGGTAAGGAGGGGAGGGAGGGAGGGAGGGAGGGAGGGAGGGTGGGTGGGTGGTTGTGTATAAGAAGAGGGGGATTTTGCACAGGAAGCACATTGCGACGTTGGCGGCGGATTCGATTTTTTATGGCTTGGCTGACCAAGGTAAGGGGGGGAGGGAGGGAGGGAGGGAGGGTTGGAGGGTGGGTGTGTTTTGGAGGATTATTTTCCGAAGCGACTTGAGCTAAGTTACTCACCCCTCCCTCCCTCCCTCCCTCCCTCCCTCCTTTGCAGAGCTCCCCCTCCATGGAAGACCTGGACGGGCGCATCAAGGACGCAGTCGATGCTATCTATCTGGGGGCGAAGGCGACCGCCAAGGAGTTCAATGTCCTTATTTACTCACCACTCTTTCCCTCCCTCCCTCCCTCCCTCCCTCCCTCCTTTCTTTGCAGAGCTCCCCCTCGATGGAAGACCTGGACGGGCGCATTAAGGACGCCGTTGACGCCATCTATCTCGAGGCGAAGGCGACCGCCAAGGAGTTCAATGTCCGAGGGGACTTGCATGCAGGCGCCATCATGGCAGGGTTTTTGAGGGTGGCGGATACCATTATTTGCCATGGCGCGGTTTAAGAGGAGGGAGGGAGGGAGGGAGGGAGGGAGGGAGGGCAGTTGTGGGTGGGTGATAATGGTGGTGGGGAGTGAAGAGGGAGGAGGAGAGGAGTTGTATTGGTCGTTAGATGTGTCAGGGTTTCCGATTTTTGTATGTGTCTGTGATACTCAAGGAGATGATGATGGAGTGAGAGAGGAGAGAAAGAGGGAGGGAGGGAGGGAGGGAGGGAGGGAAAGGAGAAGAGGGGAAGGTGCGCTCCTTGAGTGCAGCAGTGAAGTGTGATAGATCTATGTTGATGTCCGGCCTGCGCGTGCGTGGAGATCTTGTCGTGAGTGAGCGTAAGCGCAAGCGCAACGAAAATGAAAAGGAAAGCGAGAAGAAAAACAAAAGAAAACAAAAAAAGATGCACACAGTTTTTCCCTAAAGAAAGGTGAGTGAGAACCGCGTACGTACACATGTACCTTCACTTTGATTAATTTCAATTCTATGGCCTCCTTTCTCTTCTCTTTGCTCAGCAATCACAATCACGCCCATTCATCTAGTGGAAATACACTAGACAAGAATAAACACAAACAGTTGGTTAGACCTACCCTCCCTCTCACCCTCCTTTCACTCTCTACTTTAAATTAGAAGTCAATTCGTCATCATTCATACACACTTCAATTCCAGCCAACACAAGAAAGCAGAAGCCTCCTCGTCTAACCCCGTTTTTCTCGATTCTATTCAGAGCACATGTACATACCCATCTTCACCCCCGCCAACACAAAGCCAATCCACACGACCCCTCCCTCCCTACTTTTCCTTTTTTTGTTTTTACACTCCTCCTTCTCCTCCCTCAGTCTCGCTCTCAACCATTTCCCCCATTTCCCCCAACGGCGCCCGACAATAAGGGCACGTGGCTTCGATGCACTTGCTCGCACATTTCTCGACCCAAGAGTGCAAGCAAAAGGCGTGATAACGATGCTCGCACACCAATGCTGGTCCAGCGGGGTTGTCGTCATTTCCCCCATCAATGGCATTCAGACACACGGAGCACTCTTCCTCCTCTTCCTGGCCGTTCGTCTCGCCCACGGCCATCGCCGCCAAGGCAGCCGTCACGGCTTGCTGATTATCACCCTCCTCTCCTTCCTCCACTGCTTCATCCTTCACTTCTTCCTCCTGCTCCTGCTCCTCCTGCTCCTGCTCCTTCCTCTGCACTTCTTGCGCCTGCTGCCCATTCTCGCCTTGCCCTTGCGTGACTTCCGCCAGTTCGGCTCCTTTCCTTTGTTGTTGGGCCTTGCGCTTTTGCTGCTTCCGCTTGGCCGTTTTGCTCCTCTTAGCCGTCGCGGCCGCTTCCACCGCCGCTCCTGCGGCAGCAGCAGCCGCTGCCCGGCGTCGCTCTTCCAGTTCCCACCGCGTCTCCTCCAAGACTCCCTCCCAATATCCTGCTGGGATGGCCTCCGTCTCCTCCACATCCGCCCGGATTCGCTTGCCATAATTGACACTTTCACCAAGGTTCACTTGCATCAACGCCTCGGCAAAGACTTTAAGTGCAGCCATCAGAGGCTCGAGAATGTGCAATTCGAGAAAGTTGAGGCCCGCGTGCGTTAGTAAACCCACGTAGGGCATTGTCGCATCCTTCAACACTACGAGGGCCTCGTGCGGCTGTCCGGCCGCCAGCAGCTTGATTGCCTTCCGCCGGTCACAGGCCACTAGCTCCGCGAAGAAAACATGGTTGCCGCCTCCTTCTGTTGCTGGGCTTTGCGCTTCTGCTGCTTCCGCTTCGCGGCCTTACTCTACTTCGGTCCTGGCGTCGCTTCATCCTCTCCTGGCACCTTCGCCGTTGCACGCCGTTTCTCTCCACGCTCCCGCCGTGTCTCCTCCAACACCCCCTCCCAATACCCTGCCAGGATGGCCTCCGTCTCCTCCACGTCCTTCAAGATGCGACTTGCGAACAACGCATATTCTACAGCCCCCGGTTTGCACCATCGCTGCTGCCAGGACCTTGAGTCCCGCCATCAAAGGTTTCAATAGGTGCAGCTGCATCAAATTGATCCCCGATTCCATTAAAATATCCACGTAGGGGTGATGCACAGAGATCAAGACCTCCACTGCTTCGTGCGGCTTCGCTGCTGCCATCAACTTGGTCGCCTCCCGACGGTTACAGGCCTAGAGCTCCGGATTGTAAAGGTTCTTGTCAAAGCCAGATGAAATGGCTTTCGCCTTATTGCCGTACTCATGGGCCAGCCTCATATCCCCCTGCCCTTCGGCGGCTTCCGCCAGCAAGAGAAAGACCCGCACCTTCATGGGCTCCATATCACTTCTTTTTTCAAGCTCCTGGATAAGAGGGAAAGTTGCCTTCAAGTCCTCTGTCATATTAACCCACTTCTGGCGCGCCTTATGATAAGCGGCCATACCTAAAAGGGCGGTCAGACGGTCCAGGGATAGTAGAGAAGGCCAGGAAAGAACCCTGACTAGACAGCGGTTGGCAGCCTCGAGCTGGTGTGTGGCTATGTAGACGAAGGCAACGTCGATATTCGCGTCTCTCCAATGGACGTGACCGGCCGGCTTGAGCAACCCTTTACGATCCGCTGCCGCAAAGTGCTCCTCGGCTTGCCGGTAGGTGGCCACGGCCAGCTTATAATGTCCCAATTCGATGTAGTTAGAAGCTTAGATGAGCAGCATGCGTCCATATGCAGTGATAAGGTCGTAATCGGTATCAACATCCGAGTGGTGTTGAAGCAGCTCACACGCACGGCTTGCCTGGGGCAAAAGCGCCTTCAATCGGTCGTAGCGCTCCTCTGCCGTGCTGCCCCTTGGCTCAGAACAGTGGATAGCTGCCACGTCCTGGGATAGCCGATAGCCCTCCATAAGCTCCTGGACACGCCGCTCTTTCTCCGCCCGCACTTGAGCCAGGGTCATCTTTTTCATGGGTTGGCTGCTCATGGCTGGGCAAGGTGATGGTCGACGCACTCTGTGAGCTGTGTAGGGCGGCGTTGGGAGGGAAGATAAGCATGTGGTGGGGTGTTGTAGTGTTGTCCACTTGGCGCGCGGAGAAGATAGAGTGATGTTGGACCAGACAACCATGGTAGGGGTGATTCGTGCATGCCACGGCCGGGACTGACTAGAGCAGCGGAAGAGGTGACTGCTAGTTGTCTTGTCTGCTGGGGAGCAAGCAACGCTGGTAGACTGGGTCGAAGCCAAGACCAAGACAAAGCAAGACGAAAGGCCGCCGTTGCCATTTCCGCTTTTCTTCCTTTTGCGTCTGCGCGCGTTTGGCCTTTTGGACATGTAGGTTTGTAGGTGCCGTCTAGGTGGCCTTGGGGTTTTTACACGTGCTGGATGTGGTGCTGGCGCAGCGGTTTGCCGCAGCAAGGTTGTTTGCAGCAAGGACAAGCAAAACTCAAGAATTCTAACCTCCCCACCCTTTTGAAATTGGCATGTTGCGATGGAGACAACAAAAGAGCAAGAAAAATGAAGCCAGCGACGAGCCTTAGCGTTTACTCAGCGCAAGCGCCATATCCTCTTTCTTCCATTAATTATTTCCTTGTTTTGTCAAGATCATACGGCAGCGACTTGAATAATACATGCTTTCTTTGTGCGGGGGTCGTCCTTTTCTCACAAAGTTCTTTAGCTTTTAACCTTTCATTTTCTCTGTTTAAAACACGGCGACAAGCATGGCTGTCAAATAGTTGGACTCTCCGTACACGGCCGACTGCACGTGGCAAGGCGCGGCATGGCTGGTTTGGAGGATGGTGATGGAGCGGCCCACGTCATTGGCCTGTGTTGGTATGAGGGAAAGGGAAGTAGGGATGGGATAAGTGAAGGTGAAACAGAAACATCTGTGAAGAAAAGTGAAACATGGCCCCTCCTGTCTTTCCTCCCTCCCTCCCCTACATGAAGAATTAAGGGGGAAAACGTACCGCCTGGTTGACCATTCGCCTGAACTCCTCTGGGTCCTGCGTCAAGGCCGCCGAGCACGTGTGCGTGAGGACCAACCCCCCATTCTTCACCATCCGAAACGCCGCCCGATTAATCTTCAGGTACTTATGCAACGCCCTTGGCAAGTCCCTTCGGGTCGGAGCCAACTTGGGGGGGTCCGCAATGACGATGTCAAACGATCGCTCGCCCTCCGCGCCGAGCTCGCGGGCATACACTAAGACGTCGGATTTGATAAAAGAGGTCTTGCCTTCCAACCCGTTGGCGGCCGCGTTCTCAATCGCGGTCTCCACGGCGAGCGCGGAGCTGTCGACGCCAATGGCTTCCGTGGCCCCGCCTTTGGCAGCTGTAGCGGAGAAGGGGGAGGGAGGGGGTGGGTGGAGGGTGTGAGGGAGGGTGAGAGAAGAGCATGGATAAATGGAAGGGAAGGAAATATGCTAAAGATCCACCCCCCCTTGCAGCAATTGTATGCATCGATTCAACACCTTCCCCCTCCCTCCCTCCCTCCCTCTCTCCTCTCCTTACCGTTCAATGCAAACCCGCCCGTGTAACAAAACAAGTCCAGCACCCGCTTCCCCTTGGACAGGCTCTGAATCATCTGCCGATTATTGCGCTGATCACAGTAAAACCCCGTCTTTTGGCCCAACTCCGGGTAGACCTTATACTTAATTCCCGCCTCCTTCACCCACACATACGCCCCCTCCTTCTGCGCCTCGGCCTTGACATCAATGACGGGCTTCAAGCCCTCCTCTTTGTCCTCAAACCCATCCTGCGACAACCTTGCCTCACTCCGGCGCCACACAGTCTTGATCCCCGACGGGCCCAACACCGTGTCCAACCCCGCAACAATCGCCCCCTTGTGCTTCTCGCACCACAACGAACTGCTCGACACCACACAAACCTTATCAAAGACATCGGCGGCCAGGCCACTCAATCGGTCCCCCTCCCCATTCACCAGTCGAAAGCACGTCGTCTCCTTATTAGGCAACCCCAATGCCTGCCTCGTGGCCCACGCCGTGCTCACCCGCCGCGCGACCATAGCCTCCAAGGAAGCCGCATAGGGCGCCTCCCCTCGCTCGCGGGCATGCCACAAGAGACGGACGCGGTACATGCTCTGGGCATTGTAGCACCCCTTGCCAATCAAGTTGCCTCGATGGTCGACCACCTCCACAAAGTCCCCATCCGCCACATCGCCTACCACGTCATGCACGGCCTCGCCGTACACCAAAGGATTGCCTTCCAAAAACAAGCGGGCCTTGCCTGCCCGGAGCACGACATGCGGATAGTCCCGCTGAATCCGCTCAGACGCCTCCACCTCGGCCTCACGGGGAGGCGGACGGGAAGACGTGCGCTGTCCACCCCCACCCCCACCGCCACGATAATCATTGCCTCCACCACCTCCTCCGCCACCACCGTACCCGCCGCGGCTGCTGCTGCGGGCGGTGGCGGTGGCCGCTTTACTCCCGGCACCGCCAGCAGTCGTCGAGGTCGTCCGAGCCCGTGTGGATTGTTGGAGCAAGGGCTGGAACGCAAAGGCCGTGGCCCGGCGGGCCGTGAAAAAAAGGAACATGGACGTGGTCAAAAGCATGACACAGGAAGCCAGGTGGTGCTTCATTTCTGTCGGGTGTGTGTGGGGAAATGCGGTGAGTACGTGTGGGCCATTGAGAAAGCAACAGCAACAGCAACATCATCACCAAGCAAAATCGAAAAACACCACGAGATTCAAAAATTGCTCGAAAGAGCCTCGCCAAGACTGCCTCAATGCATGGCCATTTCCGCAGCATTTGTAGGCACACCAGCACCCGCAGCAGGTCCCCCTAGGCTTTTGTAAAGCCTGGTGACCTCGAGCGCAAGCCAGTGTCCTTGTAAAGCTTGGCGTTTGACCAGTATCGCGTTCTAGCTAATTGTGCCTTTCTTCTTCTATGCCCCAACACACAACACACAAGGCACGCTCCCACATTCCCCACCTACACCACACCCCTCCACCCTCACATACACAGCGCCTGCAAAGACAAGGACGCCATGGCCAGCCGCCGCGCCTCCTCCAGCTCCCCCACACGAAAGCCCATGAAAGGCAAAGGCATCCCCGAATCCCAACATCACGAGGACGACGACGATGCCCTGCTCTCCTCCCTCGCCAGCACCACCTCGTCGCCTTCCCCCTTCCTGGCCTTCTTGAAATCCAATCCCGTCATGGTCATGGTCGCTGCCTTGGCCGTTGGCGTGTGTTTTGGCATGAAGCATCGCTCGCAAGGGGTGGACCTGGCGGACAGCTTCTCCAATCTCCTCCACGGAGGACGCAGTGAGAGCATCAGCGCCCCCGCCCCCACCCTTGCAGCCCCCTCCCTCACCCATTCCACCCAGCAGCAGCAGCACCAGCAGCATGTGACTGGTACTCCGCGCAAAGCCCAAAAGAAGCAGCGGCAGTCCAAGCAGCAGCAACAAGAACAGTTTACCCCTCCCCGCCTCGCCCTGACCCTCTCGCAAAACGTCACTGTCCACATCTGCTGCAACGGCCAAAGCACCCCCACGGGCACCCTGCACCTCACTCCCAACAGCACCCGTTGCCTCGAGGACCTCCGGAAGGCCGTAGGGGGTATGTTACCGGCATGCCACCACGGCGTCTGTCGACTCTTTGATCGCTACGGGTACGAAATAAAGGCCCTCGGCGCCCTGCAAGACGAACAACTTCTCTTCGCCGTCCTCCCCAAGCGACATTTCATTTGGCCAGCGTTTGAAGTCGGGCATAAAGTAGAGGTGCCAGGGGTGACTTCTTCGATTCCGGGGCAGCCTATCACGTTGCAGACGTTGTCGGACTCCCCCCGCGTGTTTTTGGTCGAGAATTTCTTGTCCCCTCAAGACGCGGAGGATCTGATTGAGAATGCGTTAGGTAAGTAAGACGGTGGGCCCGTTTTTCCTCCATTCTCCTTTCCCCCATTAGAAGCTTCCCTTTATTCGTTGCTTGGATAGGTGACGCCTTGCTCGTATAACAGATGCGGAGGCTCAGGAATACTTCATGTAAAGTCACCCCTTCCTTCCTCCCTCCCTCCCTGCCCTCAGGCATCACCGCCGAAGGCTTTGCTCTTAGGCGTTCCACCACAGGCGCCGAAGGGTCCGAAGGGTCCGAAGTCTCTTCACAGCAGATGAGCGAGAATGGATATGACACGACCCTCAACTCTCTCCTTCCCTCCCTCCCCCCCTCCCCTCCCTCAGGTATTACGGCCGAAGGCTTTGCTCTCAAGCGTTCCACCACAGGCGCAGAAGGATCCGAGGTGTCTTCGCAGCGGACGAGCGAGAATGCATTTGACACGACGTCGCCCATTGCCATGAAATTGAAAAGGAGGGTGTTTGATTTGTTGGGTATGAGGTAAGGAGGGAGGGAGGGAGGGAGGGAAAGAGGGAGGGAGGGAGGGGTGGCTGTAATAGAGGAGGTGAGAATGCATTTGTTACGACGTCGCCCATTGCCATGACGTTAAAGCGGAGGGTGTTTGACTTGCTGGGCGTAAGATAGGAATGGGAGGGAGGGAAGGAGGAAGGGAGGGAGGGAGAGGACGATAGCTGAGAGGCATATTTGCGTCTCCTTGCTCCGTTGGATGGTGGCACACTTACTCACCTGTCCCTCCCTCCGTCCCTCCCTCCCTCCCTCCCTCCTTTTTCTCAGGCCCTATGTCGAGACCTGGGCCGATGGCCTCCAAGTCCTTCGATACAACGAAAGCAAGGCTTACATCTGTCACCTAGACTACCTGGAAGTAAACGAGCAAGCCGACCACGACTTCGACTCAGGGAGGGAGGGAGGAACCAATCGCTTCGCGACCGTCCTCCTCTACCTCACCGATGTCGAGCAGGGGGGAGAGACTGTCTTCCCTTACGGCCAGAAAGTGGAAGGAGAAGCCTTGTCCCGAGAAGAGGCATCAGCGAAAGCAAAAGCCCTAGGGCTGACAGCTGCGCTACAGCCGGGCTCGTGGCAAGAGGCTATGATGGGGGAGTGTATTAATAGATTAGCAGTGCAACCCAAAAAAGCACGTGCGGTGTTGTTTTACTCGCAGAAAGAAGATGGTATGGTGGATGAGAAGAGTCTGCATGGTGCTTGTCCTGTTGTTAAAGGAGTCAAATGGGCTGCAAATCTATGGGTGTGGAATGGCCCGAGATATGGTTATAATCCTAGGCAGCGAGAGAGGGCGGTAGCAGCGGCGGAGGAGGGAGGGAAGGAGGGAGGGGGGGATGGGAAGGTGGAGGCGGAGTTTTCGAGTAGTGTGCCGGGGGTGGCTTTGTTTTGGGACGAGACACGATGGGGGGTGATGGGGCCGGGTATGCCTGTGTTGAAGGCGATGACGTATCAAGATCATAAGTGGAATGTGAGGAGGGAGGGGGGGGGGGGGGGGGGGGAGGTGGGGGGGGCGGGGA
>Ga0105054_10008937_pt1 | contig 13151 bp, 16 predicted proteins | sample BON02_FD_78091 | JGI IMG/M metagenome (GOLD analysis project Ga0105054, IMG submission 78091) | Freshwater microbial communities from Lake Bonney liftoff mats and glacier meltwater in Antarctica - BON-02 (megahit assembly) | ecosystem: Environmental > Aquatic > Freshwater > Ice > Glacier...
CGGCAGGATGGTTGTATCGTCCTTCATAGGCGTATTGCGCCTTGTGAGGTTCTGGCTGGCTTTTACACCGCCACAATACGCCGCCCTTCAAATCACACCATCACCCAAATTACCCCATAGCTCGCACCCGCAAATACCCCACCAGATAAGGTGACGGGCTGGCAACCTAAGCTGGAAAGCAATCTAAGACCCGCGCAAGCATTCACATCGCCGATTGTGCTGCAATTCATTTGCAAATTCAAACGGCGGCGTTTCCATAGTCAAATTGGTAAGCGCCACTGACGCGGCACCAGTTTCAGATCATCGCTGAACAAAACTGATTTCGGGGCCTGTGATCTTACTTATTAGGCCACCAATGTTAACAGCGCTATAGATTGACTTTGGTGGGCGTGCGGCGTTGTTTACGCTGCGAAGCACCCAATCTCGCTCTTCCAAGGATTTCAAGGACTGCGACAAGGCACGGTCTGTGATTGTCAGTAGGTTTCGTTTGATGTCACTAAAGTGGCTTGGCGTATAAAGTGACGTCAACACTGGCAAGGTCCAAGACCGACGCAGCAAGTCCTGATCTTCATCGCCCGAAACACTTTGAACTTTATGTGCGAGTGCGGCGGCGTTTATCCCTATTGGCGTAAGACGAAACTCTGGCCGCAGCGGATGTCCGTGGCCGGGGTTTAGCTCTAACAAACCTAGCTTGATAAGATGTTCCATACTTTGGGCAAATGCCGTTCTGCTGGCACCCGTTGCCGTGAGGAGTGGCGCCTGCCTTCCGGGAACCCCCTCATGCAGCTTTGATAAAATGGGTAATGCCCAAGCCCTTGAAGCGATGTTGACAAACGAATTTATGTGCATAATGTATAGTTAATATACTTTAACATATAAGGAAAGCCCATGTCGCTCATTTCGCTAGAAGATACCATCACGATCGCGCTGTCGGTCAAAGATCGCCATATTAGCGCAAAGTGGTATGAAAACATGCTCGGATTTCAAACCATCTATCATGCGGATGAGGCAGGCTGGTCAGAGCTTGAGACCAAGACAGCTGGCGTAACAATTGGCCTTGGTGAACATACCAAACCCGTACCCGGAAACTGCGTTCCCGTTTTTGGGATTGCCAACCTAGATTCTGCCCGCGCCAAACTGGAACAGGCCAAGGTCAAGTTTGATGGCGAAACTGACGTGGTTGAGGGCATGGTTAAGACAGCCACATTCTATGATCCCGATGGCAATGCTCTTATGCTCGCTGAAGATTTAACTGGAGGCGCCTAATTTTATATGGTCCATCCAAGATTTTGCTGGCGCATTCTCACGATGAAAACTGGCGCATCGCCATGGTAATGCTGCGGCGCAGGGTGTTTGGCCGGCAATAAAATAGCAACGCAATCTTGGACAGGATCAAACGACCGCATTGCGAGGTTTGCTGATCTTACATCGGAACCTTTCTGGAGGCGAAATCCTGCGATGGCGGATTCATATGAAGTAATAAATTGCGTGCTTCAAAGATTCCCTTTGCCCGCTGAACTTTTCCCACCGACAGGTCACTTCTGGTTGACACTTTATCTTGAAGGTAGTCCGGTTAACTACGCAAAAGCGCGGCCTAAACTCCAAGCATGCGGGTGGACAAATCTATGCGAAGGGGGCGCATTCGCGGGGCTCACCTATCCAAAGAAAGACGTTACCAATTCTTGCCAGAAGGTTCGTTATGCAGTTACGGAAGCGCTATTCATTTACGAGGGTATGGGAATGGCGATAGGCCTGATTGATGCTGATACTGCATTCGATCCAAGCGACTCAAACTTTCGCAATCTTTATAAAAAAGCAGAGCCACTCGTGCCATTTAAAAGCCCCTAATCCGGCACCAACATATACCCCGCCCCGCGCACCGTTTGCAGGTAGCGGGGCTGTTTGCTGTCGGCTTCAATCTTGCGCCGCAGGCGGGTGATTTGCACATCTATGGCGCGCTCATGGGTTTCACCGCCGGCGCGGCCAAGCTCTTCGACCAGTTCCAGCCGGCTGAACGCTTGGCCCGGTTGGGCGGCGAATATGCGCATCAGGGCCGATTCGGTTGAGGTGAGACGCACAGGGTTGCTGCCCGACCATAGCTCGGCACGGCCTACATCATAACGCACGGGGCCAAGTTGCAGGGTGCGGGGCGGCTCGGGCAGGCGCTCGTCTTTGGGAACGCGGCGCAAAATGGCATGCACGCGCAACAGCAGTTCCTTGGGTTCAAACGGCTTGGCCAAATAATCATCGGCCCCGAGTTCCAAACCTTTGATCCGGTCTTCGGCATCGCCGCGCGCGGTTAACAGCAAAATTGGCGTCGACATAGAGCGGCGCAAATCCCGGGTTAGGGCAAAACCATCTTCGCCGGGCATCATCACATCAATAACCAGCAAATCAAATTCCAAACCGCTTAGCAGCCGCCGCGCATGGGCTGAATCGCGCGCCACTGACACCATATAGCCGTTCTTTTGCAGGAATTTTTGCAACAATCCACGAATACGTTCGTCATCATCCACAATCAGCAAATGCGCATCTAGCGGCTGGCCTTGCTCAATCATAATTGCTGCTCCGCCAATAGCGTTTGCACAAGGCGGGACATTTCGGGGTCTATCATCTGTTCCAGCACGGTGCGAAACCCAGCCACAGCATCAGGGCCAGCCTTGGCATAGGCCCGGCGCATCCGCTGGCGCTGGGCATCAGATAATTGCCGCTCAAGCGCTTCTCCCGTTGCGGTTAAAAACAGGTTGCGTTGTCGGCGGTCCCTTAACCCAACCCGGTTTTCAACCAAGCCATCCTCGATTAACTGGCGCAGCACACGGTTCAGCGATTGTTTGGTGACACCCAGAATATTCAGCAACTCATTCACCGTTAGCCCGCGTTTGCGGTGGATGAAATGAACCGCGCGGTGATGTGCCCGGCCATATTCCATGTTTTCCAAAATCCGGTCCGGGTCGGCGGTAAAACCGCGATAGGCAAAAAACATCAACTCAATCCCTTGGCGCAACTGGTCATCGGTCAGGAACAACAACTGTTCAGACCGCGTCGAACTGGCGCTAATATTTGGCTGGTGCATAGGAACCTCGGGAGATGAAAGACACGATCACAGTTTATGTCAGTTTTGTTGACATGTTAAGGGGGGAATGCTAATCCTGCACCGCTGTTTAGCAAGATTCTGTCACCACCGATAGAGTTTCAGCAATATTCGCAATATCCCGCCCAAGGCGGCTGGCAAAGGACACGACAATGGCAGGCTCATATAGCGACCGTGACGGTTATATCTGGATGGATGGAAAAATGCAGCCTTGGCGTGAGGCGAATGTGCATATCCTGACCCATGCCATGCATTATGCCAGTTCGGTGTTTGAAGGCGAGCGCTGTTATAATGGTAAAATCTTCAAAGGTGCCGAACATGCCGCGCGGCTACTAAAATCGGGTGAGTTGATCGACATGCCGATCCCCTATTCTGTAGCCGAAATCACCGCTGCCAAAGACGAAGTGCTGAAGGCTAATGGTTGGGACAATGCCTATGTGCGCGTCGTTGCGTGGCGTGGTGCGGGTGAAGATATGGGCGTTGCGGCCAAACGCAACCCCGTGCGCATGGCGGTTATTGCTTGGGAATGGGGCAATTATTACGGCGATGCCAAAATGAAGGGCGCAAAGCTTGATATTGCCAAATGGAAACGCCCAAGCCCTGAAACCGCGCCAAGCCAAGCCAAAGCTGCCGGACTTTATATGATTTGCACCATGTCCAAACACGCCGCCGAAGCGAAGGGCTGTTCGGATGCGATGATGCTGGATTATCGTGGCTATGTCGCCGAGGCGACGGGTGCAAATATGTTCTTTGTCAAAGACGGCGAAGTGCATACACCACTGGCCGATTGCTTTTTGAACGGATTAACCCGCCAAACTGTCATTCAGATGCTGAAAGACAAACAAATCAAGGTGCATGAACGCCATATTATGCCTGACGAGCTTGCAGGGTTTGAACAGTGCTGGCTGACCGGCACCGCCGCCGAGGTGACACCGGTTGGCCAGATTGGCGATTACCACTTTGAAGTTGGCGCAATGGCCCGCGATGTTGCCGAAAGCTATGAGCGATTGGTCCGCGCCTAATAAACATTTGGGCCGCCTGCCAATTGGCTGCGCGGCCCGCATTTTTGCAATGTCACTAGGCTTGTTGTCTTGCCGCCATCTGGTCCAACTGTGCGGCAAAATCCTGCGGGGATACCCCGGCTTCCAATGCTTGCGCAAATGCCGCCTGCTGGCTGCGCGGTGCCAAGCCACCTTTTGGGGGGTCAGTGTCCAAATTGGTGGGAAAGGCATAGCCTTCGCCAATGGCAGCAATTGCGGCCCGCAATTCAGCCGCGCTCAGCCTGCCCGCCTTTTGTGCAGCCACTGCATGGGGGTAGGTCAGCTTGCACATCGCGCGCCGATCCACTGTTTCCATGGCCCGGCCAAAGGCCGATGATACCTGCAATAGGTTGACCATGCGATGGATATCAGCTGTTTTATTCGCCCCCGCCGCGTGAAACAGCGCTGGGTTAAAAAACACGACATCGCCCTTGGCCAATGGCAGTTGCACATGCCTTGCCTCAAATACTTCACGAAAATCATCGCGCCGCCACGCCGCATAGCCGGGCAGATAGGCTTGTGAATAGGGTAGCAGCTTGGTCGGCCCGCTTTCCAATGGCATATCGCAATGCGCAATCCCGCCTTGCAATGTTAACAATGGCGAAAGGGCATGCACATGCGCGGGGTAATGTGCGCAGGTTTCTTCGGTCTGAAAGCCGAGATGATAATCACGATGGGCCTGCTGGGCTGCACCACCCGGATGCACCAAATTAACCTGCGCGGTCATCTGATAATACGGGCCAAGCCAGGCCTCGCATACCGCATCAATTGCAGTATTGGCAAAATAGCGCAGGCAAATTTCGGGCGCATGTTCGCATAGTTTTTGTAGCGAATTCCACACGCGGTCATTCGCGCCTGCGGCCGCAAAATGGTCTGCCCCGCCGCCACTAGCCGCCTTTTCTGCAGCGATAATTGCGTTGTAAACAAGGCTCGCCTCATCCAGCACGGCGGTATCGGGGTAGGCTGCACGCAGCGCAATAACGCCCGCGCCATGCATCATAACCTGCGCCCATTCTTGCATTAACATGCGCCGCGCGTCGCCTTGCAACATGGGGCGCAGGCGGTTCATATCATAAATCGGTATGTTTTTTTGAATGTCATCCGCCAGCGGCACATCAGCCTTGCTAAGCGTTTGGTCAATCAGCGCCTTAAATGCGGCCAAATCACAACTGTTCGTATCAATAAATCCAATTGGGGTGGGGGTGGTCATCGAGGGTCTCCGGTTGCTTGGTGCCAGATTGGCAGCAAAGCGACGCGCCATGCAACAGGTTGTTGCAAAGCTTGAAACCCTGCCAATGTCCCATATGCTAGTGGTTAGCAAAACCTATTGGCACATTACGCAAAAGGACCGCAGCATGAAAATCGCAACCATGGCAACGGGCGGCATTGGTGGGTATTTGGCCGTTCTGCTCACGCGCGCGGGCCATCAGGTCGCAACAATTGCGCGCGGCGATCATTTAGCAGCGATTCGCGCAGAAGGTCTGCGGCTTGAAGGCGTAGATCACAATGAAACCGTAAGGCCGTGGATCGCCACCGATAACCCCGCTGAAATTGGCCCGGTTGATGCCATTATTTTTGGCGTCAAGGGCGATGGCCTGCCCGCTGCGGCCAAAGCCTGCCTGCCCTTGCTGGGGCCCCAAACCGTTGTTGTGCCCTTCTTAAACGGGGTCGAAGCGGCTGAACGCTTGGCCGCTTATATACCCGCGCATCATATCGCTGAAGGGGTTGCAAAGGTTTTAACAACCATCACCGCACCGGGGCTGATCACCCAAACCGGCAGCTTTAATACCTTTATCTTTGCCGAGCGTGACAACCGCCCTTCCGCCCGCATTGCCGCCCTGCAATCAGCCATAAACGATGCCGGGTCAAACGCCCCCGTCGCGGATGATATTCAGCGCGAATTGTGGCGGAAGTTCATATTGTTTTCAGCGCTGTCAGGCGTAACCGCGACCGCACGCTGCACAATTGGTGACATAAAGGACCATGCGCCGCTCGCCGAATTATTCCGCGCCGCCATGGCTGAGACTGCAGCACTTGGCCGGGCGCGCGGTGTTGCGCTTGAACCTGAAATCGAATCGTCCATATGGGAAGACGTTAAACTGCTACCGCCGCAGGGGCGCGCCTCAACCGCCATTGATGTTGAACATGGGCGACCACTGGAAATTGAATGGGTATCGGGCGCCGTGGCGCGGCTGGCTGTCCAAAGCGCTATCGCCGCGCCCATCAATACAGCGCTTTATGCCCTATTGTTGCCCTATCGTGCGGGCAGGCCAAACAGCTAGGCGCAAATGCGCGATAAACCAGCGATTCCCCGCAACCTGCCTCCAGCCTGGGTTGAGCGCCTGTTGCGCCTGTGCTAGGGCATAAGAATCGCGCCCATTGGGGGGCCAAATCAGGAGGAAGCGTTCTGCCCGAACGTAACGCAGCGGCTGAAAATCAGGCCGCCCCCGCCCGTAGTGGCGACAAAGCACAAAGCGATGCGATGTTGGCGCTTGTGCTCAAATCACTCGACGATGACAAAGCCGAAGACGTGGTATCCATTCCACTCGCGGGCAAGACATCTTTTGCCGATCATATGGTCGTGGCATCCGGTCGCTCGTCGCGGCAGGTTGTGGCAATCGCTGAAAAGCTGTTGGACCGCGCCAAAGTGGTGTTGGGCCAGAACCCACGCACCGAAGGCCGTGAAACCGGCGATTGGGTGCTCATAGATTGCGGCGATATTATCGTCCATTTGTTCCGCCCCGAAGTGCGCGAGTTTTATCAGCTTGAAAAAATGTGGCAGGACCTGCCCGCCACCCGTTAAGCGATGCGGGTTTGGGTTTTTGCCATCGGCCGGCTGCGCGCCGGCCCCGAGGCTGACCTGATCGCCGATTATCTGCAACGATTTGACCGCACAGGCCGCGCGCTGGGCCTTGGCCCTGCACAAGTGGTGGAATTGGAAGACCGCAAAGGCGGTGGCATGGTGGCCGAGGCTGACCTGCTGCGCGCCGCCATTCCAAGCGGTGCACGCATCATGGTTCTGGATGAACGCGGCAAGCAGCCAAGCTCACCTCAATTCGCCCAAACACTGGCTGAATGGCGCGATACCGATAACCGCGATTTGGCCATTCTCATTGGCGGTGCCGATGGGCTAGACCCGCGCCTACGCGCAACGGCAGATTACGCGCTTAGCTTTGGCAAAATGGTTTGGCCCCATATGCTGGCCCGCGTCATGCTAACCGAACAGCTATACCGCGCGGCAACAATTCTGGCGGGCGGCCCGTATCACCGGGCTTGAGGTGATGGGCGTTGACCGCTCGGATATATTTTAATGTCGCTGAAAAACAAACCCTAAGGACCGCTTTGCGGACAAATCGACCTTTCTCTGCGATTGCAGCAACGGCAGCTTGCGAGAACAGCAGCGGCGTTTACTCCACGAGTAGTACCGACGACCGCTGAACAAGTTCTAGGCGCAAGAACTCGAATCGATTCACGAGAGCCTCATTCTTTCTCACCGCGTTTAGTTAAGTCGTCCAAGCTCACACGGCCAGAAAGCAAATCCCATCCTAGGCGGGATAAATGTCCATCCATCCCGGCTATTTCTTCGGCACGGTCTTGCAGACCGCCAGGATAACGTATTGAGTAACGTATTTCCCCCAAAGAGATAGCAAACTCTTTGAGATGGTCGAAGGTGAATTTAACGCGTTTAATGTTCTGTTTATGGACCCGAACTGCCGTAATTTCGCCGGGTGCATCCGGCTTCCATTCCCATCTTGAGTGAACAACAGCTTGCCTAAATTCGCTGAGAGATTTGATTCTTTGGTATTGCTCTGTCAGGATGGTCTTCTTGGGAGACTGATGCACTGCAGCTACTCGCTCCAGCCACAATTCTAGCACCTCTTTGAATTGTGCATTCGTTTTCATCGAGGCGGGAAGATCTTCATCTTCCTCGAAAGAAAAACGGGTCTGATCGAAAATCTCGGACTCGATGAACCCCCACTGAGCGACAATTGAGCCTATCACGTAGATCTCTCGTTCTGAGAGCTCAGTACTTAAAATATAACGCATCGGCACATCCAGTTGAATTAAGAGGGCTCGGGAACAAGTCGCCAGCATTATTGATGCTAACCTTTCCAAGAGTTACTTAAAACGCTCTTTGTCGGAGCGGTCGGAAAATAACACTCATTCATGCGTTGCGATGGATCCTATACTCAGGGCTCCAAGCGGTCATCTGGCTCCTATTGCGTTGGGTGTGGGTTCAATTGCAGTGACTTCAGAATTATCGACGCCATCACAATAGTATTACGATGCCTAGGCCCCCATCAGAGTTAGCAGATAACAAAGGCGCACCCCACGACCATGCCACTTTGCGCCCGAATTCTGCACCACGCGAATTGCATTTTCTATCCAATAATGCCATGCCGCTCTGGTAAACCAGCAAGGCAGATCATGGCGGCCGATCAGATAACCCACGCTCTCGCAGCTGAAATAATGGCCGGCGAACGCCGCGCGTTGGCCCGTGCCATAACGCTGGTTGAAAGCACGCGGGCGGATCATCGCATTGAGGCGGCGGCGTTGCTGGCCGCACTTGGCACGGCCGGGCAAGGCGCAATGCGCATTGGGCTTTCCGGCACACCTGGGGTTGGTAAATCCACCTTTATTGAAGCCTTCGGCCTCTATCTCATCGAACTCGGCCTGCGCGTGGCTGTTTTGGCGGTGGATCCAAGCTCTACCCGGTCTGGTGGTTCCATTTTGGGTGATAAAACCCGGATGGACCTGCTTAGCCGCGCACCCCAAGCCTTTATCCGCCCCTCACCCAGCCAAACGGTACTGGGTGGCGTGGCGCGGCGCACGAATGAATCCATCGCACTTTGCGCGGCGGCGGGGTTTGATGTGGTGTTGGTGGAAACGGTTGGCGTTGGCCAATCTGAAACCATGGTCGCCGAGATGACCGATATTTTTACCCTGCTATTGGCCCCGGCAGGTGGGGACGAGCTTCAAGGCGTGAAGCGCGGCATCATGGAAGTAGCCGACCTAATCCTTGTCAATAAGGCCGACGGTGATTTGGCGGCGCAGGCTAACCGCACCGTGGCCGATTATGCGGGGGCTTTGCGTTTATTGCGTAAACGCGCGCAAGACCCCGAAGGCTTTCCGCGTGCCATGCCGGTTTCTGCGCTGAACGGGCTGGGCATTAGCGCGGCATGGCAGGCCATGAAAACCCTGTTTGATGCGCGTGACGCAGCGGGGATTATTGCCGCGCGCCGCCGTGAACAGGCCCTTTCGGCCTTTGATCGTATGGCCCGCGCCGCATTGCTTGAACTTGTGCAGGGTGATGAGACCATCGCCACGCAATGGGCGGCATCGCGGGCCGCAATTGCCGCTGGCAGCCAAAGCCCGGAAACCGCGCTTGCAGCCCTGCTCGATGTGGCGCGCCGCCGCATCTGACGCAAACAGATGATTACACGCGAATCCCTTGACGCCATGGCCCTTTGCCCCTAAAGAAGCGCTTCAAGATTTATGGGTTGCCCGGTGCAACCTGCTGGCCACCCAAGATATGAAGGAGACGGACATGTCCCGTCGTTGTGAACTGAGCGGCAAAGCCGTTATGTCTGGCAATAATGTTAGCCACGCCAATAACAGAACCCGCCGTCGTTTTCTGCCCAACTTGAATGTTGTGACCCTTGCGTCAGAATCGCTTGGCCGCAGCTTCAAGTTCAAGATCGCAGCTTCGACCCTGCGTTCGGTTGACCATCGCGGTGGGCTTGATGCCTATCTGGCCAAAGCCAAAGACGATGTGTTGTCGGATTCTGCACTGAAGCTTAAACGCGAAATCGCCAAAGCCGCTGTAGCCGCCTAAGCCGAATTCAGCCAAGAATTTAACCTCGTCAGCCCCGCTGGCGGGGTTTTTTCTGTGGGTGAACCATTGCGAGGCGTTCTGGAAGTATGAACCGCCACTGAATTATCGTCGCTTTGGCCTAATCCTTTGCACAGCATGGGCCCACTTACATCTCCAAACCCCCGGACCATGCGCTCGGGATTGGTGGGCATACGTTTGCAATGCAGGTTTAAGATCTCTTGAGCCACATCTAAAACGGCCACGCTGTTATAAAGCGCGCCAATGATTTGGGAAGATCATAATAGACAGACGGAAATTGTGCGGCAGCGGCCTTTATCGTTAAAAATTCTCTATGCTACATGATGAAATAGGCGCAATGGCAAAGCGAACTAGACCTATTTCCATTAGGTGGTCGCGTTTGCGCTTTCCGCCCAACTTATCCAAATGCAATTATTGTCACATTGCATTCAGCGCGGATTACAGCGCAAATAGGACTATGAACCGCCTACGTATGCCATTGCTAAGTGATCTGGTCGGCCTGTTGATCGTTCTTGCGATCTGGGCTGCGGCTTTGCTTTCGCCTTTGCATGCCGCCCCATTTCGCGACGGGTTAACAGGAGCCGCGTTTTGCGGCACGCCTCCAGTTGATGGCATGGCAACGGCAATCAAGTCATGCCATCTGTGTTTTATGCCCGCGCTGGTTTTGCCCGAACAAGCGGCGGCCAGTCAGCCAGAAACCGCCGGGTTTTGGCCCTATCATTGGGTTGGCATTGCATTTGCCCTCACCCCTGAACCGCCACGCTACAGCCCTATCCGCGCACCACCGCGCCTTGTGTTGCAAACCCTTTCCTCAACACAATCGGAGCTAAAATTATGAAATCTTTTATCCTTGCGGCGCTTATCGCCGCCGTCGCCACGCCATCATTGGCTGAAATTCAAATCCGCAACGCTTATGCGCGCAGCGGCATGCCCGGCGCATCATCCGGCGGGGCCTATATGACCATCGTCAATACCGGTCCTATGGCTGATCGTTTAATCGGCGTAGCAACCGAAGAGGCGCGCAAAATTCAATTACACAGCAATATTTTGGTCGACGGCGTCGCCCAGATGCGTGAAATTACCAGCGGCATCACCTTGGAGCCTGGCACGTTAACTGTGCTCATGCGCGGTGGTAACCATTTAATGCTCATGGGTCTGGTTACGCCGCTGCTGCAGGATGACACAATCCGCATTACACTGATTTTTGAACAGGCCGGCGAAATACTCATCGAAATCCCTGTCGATTATCTGGCGATTGATCCGCTTGGAAGCAATGGCGCGGTTATTGAAACCCAAGCCGAAGCTGAGGCCGCCGCCGCGCTGGCCGCAGAACAAGATGCCGCGCCAGAGGATGGCGAAGTTGCCCCAGAGACTGAATCTGCGACAGGTGAAATCGAAGCCGCTCCATCCAACTAGGTTACTTCCCGCCGATGCGCCGCTCGCATGCTTGCGAAGCGGCGTTTCGCGCGCCTATGCTATTGAAAAGCAAAGCAGGCGCGCATGACTTCATCTATCCTATTCGTATGTCTTGGCAATATCTGCCGTTCACCCATGGCAGAAGGCGTTATGCGGCATTTGGCTGGCCCATCGCTGCATGTTGAAAGTGCTGGAACGGGTGGCTGGCATAAAGGTGATTCGCCCGATCCCCGCGCCCAGGCTGCGACAACTTTGCGCGGCTATGATATTTCCGCCCAGCAAGCGCGCCAAATTCACCCCGATGATTTTACACGCTTTGATCTGATCCTCGCGATGGACCACAGCAATTTGGCCGATTTGCGTGTCAGCCAGCCCAGCGCCAGCACAGCCAAACTGGCCGCATTTCTGCCCTATGCCGGGCTAACCCAGCCCCGCGATGTGCCTGATCCTTGGTATACCGGCGATTTTGAGGGCGTATTGACCCTAATTGAAACTGCATGCGCGCGGCTAAAGGCACACATCATATGACCCTGTCACATCTTTACCCCGCCCAAGCCTATGCCCCCGTGGCCGACCCCGGCAATTTCTGGCAATCCACTGTTAAGCTGCCACAACCGCCCAAGCCGCTTGCCAGCGATATCCGCGCCGATGTGGCCATTATTGGGGCGGGTGTTACCGGGTTGAACGCGGCGCTTGTGCTGGCGCGCGGCGGGCTTGACGTGGTGGTGCTTGATGCGGCATGGCCGGGCTGGGGTGCTTCGGGGCGTGCGGGCGGGTTCATTGGCATGGGCGGCACCAAGCTGGGTGAACGCACGCTTATCCAGCGCTTTGGCGTTACCGAAACCCGCGCCTTCGTGGCCGCGCAGGTTGATTCGGTTGAACGCGTGCGCGATATGCTTCACGCCGAAAACATCCATGCCGATGCGCATGGCCAAGGCGAATATGCCATGGCGCACCGGGCCAGTGATGCCGCCGCCTTTCCCGCCGACGCCGCCTTTCTCAAATCCAACTTCGGGATCAACGCCACTATTCTCACGCCGGGTGATCTGGCTGAACGCGGCCTCGCGTCACCCGCATTCCACGGCGCGCTGCACCACCCGGTTGGCTTTGCGCTCAACCCGCTCAAATACACGCTCGGGCTGAACAAAGCTGCCCAAAAGGCGGGTGTGCGTATTTTTGGCCATAGCCCTGTGCATACCCTTCACCCCGGCGCGCCAAACCGCCTTGTGACCGCGATGGGCTCAGTTTCCGCCCGCCATGTGATTATTGCCACCAATGGCTATTCCGCCGATGGGCTGGCCCCGTGGATGGATGCGCGTTTTCTGCCCGTGCCGTCCAACATTATCGTTAGCCGCGTGATCACCCCCGATGAACAAGCCGCCCAAGGTTGGAGCGCGACTGAACCCGTGTTTGATACCCGCAACCTGCTGCATTATTTCCGCCTGATGCCCAATGGTCGAATGATGTTTGGTATGCGCGGCGGCACCAATTTGCGCGCCCGTGACCATGCCAGCATGCAGCGCCGCATCCGGCGGGATTTTGACAGTATATTCCCCGCATGGAGCCATGTCGAAACCCCGCATTTTTGGTCTGGGCTTGTCTGCGTCAACCGCTCGCGCATCGCCTATATTGGCGCGGTGTCGGGGTATGACCATGTGTGGACCGCGCATGCCTATCAAGGTTCGGGGCTGGCGATGGGCACCTGGTCAGGCCAAGCGCTGGCCGAGATCATCCTGGGCCACAAATCCCC
>Ga0105054_10008946_pt1 | contig 13141 bp, 8 predicted proteins | sample BON02_FD_78091 | JGI IMG/M metagenome (GOLD analysis project Ga0105054, IMG submission 78091) | Freshwater microbial communities from Lake Bonney liftoff mats and glacier meltwater in Antarctica - BON-02 (megahit assembly) | ecosystem: Environmental > Aquatic > Freshwater > Ice > Glacier...
GTCAACGTTGCACCATCCAGTGGCCAGTTCCAGGTGACACCCATGGTAGGCAGAGGGACGGAGGATGCTTTCACTTTGAAATTGGTGAACTGGGTAGATGATTCTGAAGACCTACCTTTCAAGTACGAATTCCGGTACGCAACAGAAAATTCTCCCGCCGATCAGGTTCCGTTGGGAACCGTGGACATCAACTCGATTGTAGCGCGCTTGCCGGGTCCTACAAAGGACCCTGTTCCATCACACAAAATCGTACTGTTGGCTTTTGTTGTAGATCAGTATTCTGCATCGACCAAGTCCGAAATTACTGTGACAGTTTTACGTACCAACAGCACAGGGGGTTCGAGGCGCCTACTGGCTTTCTCAGCCTCTCTCCTCGACCAACATGTCGCCACAGGAAATGTGGAGGGAATGATCCAAATGACAATCAGTCTGTCGAACGAAGAGGCCCTGAAGTGTATAGATAAGGAGTCGATGATCGGCAAGCTCAAAACAGCCGCTGGAAAAGTAGTGATGAACAAAGCCGAAGTGGCTGGCTTCTCGTACGCTGTGAAATCAGCCATGGGTGGCGATTGTGTTGCAGGTTCTGGCAGCAGGCGTCTACTTTCCGATTCAGCCACTGAAAATGCCTTGGAATTGACGGGCAGTCTTGTTGGTAACTCGATGTCAGCAGGTCTTGATCCCACGGCAGAAAGGGGTATGGCAGACACTCTGAGCTCGTCATTGGGCAGTATTTCAACAAAGAATACAGCACGCAGGAGTCTGCGTCGTCTTCTGTCCATGAACATGTACATGCAGCATGGTGTACCTGAGACGCCACCCTTCTTCCGCGGACGTCAAGGACGAGACTTTGTTACCCCACGAAAGCTTTCTGAAGGACAATACCATCTTATGGATGGGAAGGACGAAGCAGAGGGTGCTTCTCAAAAGGGTGGGAACATACTCATGGGTGCAAGAGATTCTTTGATGTCGTCACAGTTAAACGGTGCGCTCACAGGTGAGGATTCGAAAGATGTCGGAACCGAAAAAATTGCCATGAGCGCTCAGCAGAAGACTCCAGCAGAGCTCGCCGGCGCAAAGTTGGGCACTGGCTCAAGTTCTTTTGCAACGCCTGCCAGCATGTTCTCGCCAGGTGCGGGTGATTACATGCAGGCGAAATCATCCAATCTTGTAGATTCGCCCTTTGACTCGGACAATGACGTTGGTAATGTTGCTGGTTTGTCGATGGGCGTTTCGATCAACAACCTTCAGGATCCCATCGAGCTAGAAATGCCTTCCAAATCATCCGCAAGGAGGGCTGGAAGTGGCCCACCGATCCAGTACAAGTGTGTTGGTGAAGATGGCAAGATTGCTGCGCTTACGTACTGGACCTTCACAGATTGTGTGGCCGGTTGCGCTAACAAGACGACGGGAGTTTGCATTGAAATGTCAAATGACGGTTGCCAGAAGGATGAGTGGGACTCTTGTGTTGACGGCGAGGTCGATACTTGCCGCTTCTGGAATTCCAAAATCAATGATTGGGATGGTGAAGGATGTATCGTACAGGGTTCTGTTTCCAGTGGCGGTGTTATGTGCCACTGCTACCATTTGACAGATTTTGGAGGTGCGGGTAGTGATCTGATGCCAAAGATGAACTTGCCTGATCCCACAAACCCTGGTGCGGCGTTTAAGAACATTGGTGCAGACAAAATTCTTGTTATTGCCATTCTTTGTCTGTTCCTGTTGTCGTATTGGGGATTGTTTTATTGGGGCTGGCGACAGGACAGAATCGACAATGAGAGAATGGATGCTATGGATGGGAAAGAAGAATCTCTGAGCAAGGCACAGGAAAGGAAAATGCGCAATTCCCAGCAAGATGAGGCTCTAGTTCAAGGCAATAACTTCAGGCTTTTGCAGAAGGCAATGAACGGCAAAATGTCGAAGAGCATGATGATGATCCGGAACACTGCTATCAAGCTTTTCAAGGGGAAGCACAAACTGTTCAGTGCATTCTTCGCTAAGCGCCACCACTACACTCGTCCACGACGATTTACGGTGCTTTTCACAATGCTTTTGGGTAACATGTTTATCAATGGGTTGTTTTGCGGTAGTGAGAGCGCGAGCATGATTCAGAAGATGATTATGGGTGTTATTGCTGCAATGATCATGGTTCCTGTCACTCTCTTTTTCAAGTGGATCTTCATGTCTTTGGATGTTGACCCTAGAACACGAGCCAGATGGGAGAAGGAAACAAATAGCCAGACGTTGCGCAAGAAGCAGGAGATGGCAATGACTATCACAGCCGGTCCTGCAGCAGACGGCATCTCTGCGCCGCCGCCTCACCTTCGTGGAGTGGTGCCTCCGCGCAAAATTGTTCGTGGATACGTGCCCCAACCAGACCATGCACGCATGGGAGTGACTTCGCGGATGAACACATTTGCAACAAAGTTCAGGAGGAAATTGATCTCGACTGCTGTGGAGCAGCCAGAACCTGCCGAGAACACCAAAGATGATAGATGCCGGCCTTTCACGCCAGTGTCACTTGGACGGCAGTCCTCTACGCTTTCAAGTGATTCTACGTCCTCGGGTTCTGGTGAATACCAGCGGCAGCAGGAAGTGGGTGCCTATTTGCCCCGTCGTGCACTTCCGATGCGCTCGTCTCCGCGTCCCCCGGCCCCGTCTGTTTTAAGCAGCAACGATGAGCATAGATCTTTTGAGACGCTAGTGCCGCTCCATCTCACCAGGGAAATGGACGATGGACCTGCAGAACAGAGGGAGGCGCTCAAGAAGCACGACACGCACTCAAAGAAAGAGACGCGGCGACTGACTGGTCGTGCCAAATTCGAAGCAGCTGTTGCCAAAAAGCTGGTGGCAGTGGTATCGAAGCCTTCGATGGACGAGAAGAAAAACAAACGTAAAAAGCTCATTGACTACCGCTTCCAGTACATGGCCTACTTCTTGGCTACCATGTGGTATGGAATCTGCTTCTACTTCTGTCTCATTCTGGGAGTAACATTCAGCAGGGAAATCGAGCGAGCGTGGCTCATGGCTTTGTTCCTGGCCATCGTGCAGGATCTCTTCATCAACGAAACAATGGTCATCAGCATATCCACTACAGTAAAGATGGTCCTCATCCCAAACATTGCTGCCCTTCTCTCAGGCCGCATTGCCAAGAAATATTCTTGAAGGGCCTGATCCAGAGGATTCATAATTTTCCCGTACAGTGTGTGGGTTTTGTCAAATTAACTTCCCACACATCATGTGGGGGGATGATGCGCTGCCGCTTTGAGCGCACGCTACCGCAAATAATATGAGTGAAGACAGCGAGAACAGCTGCCTTATATCTCAAGCTTGTAATATTAAATACTTCTTTATAGTGACACAACAGTTGCAACGCATTCTTGTTCGTCGGCAAAGAGCCCTTTTTCTTCTTTTTTTGTCATTGTTACCTCTCCTCCTTAAAAAAGGAAGACACAGCGACGCGCGCTCTCTAACCCTTATTCTGTTTCGCGCGCGTGCGCATGTTTTCGCGCTCCTTCCTTCTCCTACCCGACAGTACTGACATGGGCTTACAGAAAACACGAAAGAAAGAAAAAAAAAAATGTGATTTTTTAATTGACTTGGGCTTACATACGATACGGAAAAAAAAAAGAAAAAAAGTGAGGAAAAAAATTGTTGGGAAAACTGGAAATTTGGTACCGGGGTTTTACCTCCGCCAGAACGGAATACACCTCCAATTCTATCTGTGCGTGGGAATTCCATGTTGAGGCGACGTTCTTTACGCTGGTGCGAGGACCAATTTTCTGTGGTGAAATCTTATGCTCGAATATACAAGCTCTATCCTGCGAGCACTTTCTCGGTTGGACTGACTAGAATTACTTCGACGAGTATAATCCATCTGCAAATTCGGAAAATTGATTTGTGTTTTGGTCAACTTGTTACGGTTTTTGCACAGCTGTTTTTGAGAATAGTGTTTTTATTGGACACTGATCGTGGGTATTTGAGATTAGATTTTTTGATTGAAAACTGATAGTGGGCATCCCCAGGATGAGGGGGCGGGTTGTGTCCACAATTCAAAAGAAACCACAAGCCCACACTTTTTCAGCCTCAAGCCAGGCTTAAATTTTTCTCTTGCGATGGATTCTTCTCTTTGCGCGAGTTTACTGGATAACTCACCTGTTAACCAATTGTAACCGACAAAATTGGCAGGATACGAATTCGACAGGATTGTATGGTATATATATATATATGATGAGTACGTTGAAATGTACATACAAAATGTATATATCATACATATATATATATCATACAAAACCGTTTTCGAACCCGTTCAGGGGCATGCACGATGAGTATGCGGAATGAACCTCTTCATGACATGGCTTCTGTAGTAAAACGTGGAAACCACCCCGAATGGGGGTGGAAACTTTGCGTGTCTCAACATAGGAAAAGCATAGGTCCTACCAGTTTTTTTTGCACTGGGAGATATCCGATCTCAGATCGGACATCTGCATTCTGGGAGGTTGTTTTCTTTAGCCGCATGTTTGCTGCGTCAAGATCACGTCTGGATTACCACCAACCAATTGGTTCGTTTCCACAAAAACAAATTTCATGAAATGCCTTGTAATCTCGATTCCACTGAGAATTCGCGATCGTTCGAGAAATTCTCAACTCTACCTGATGAGGCCACAGCAGCTTCACTTGATGAGACTCTGAACTTGAAGTAATGAAATGGGCATGTCCATGCATTCGAAAGCCGAGAACGTGATGCAGCGCCTAGCACGCCGCGGCCGCTGACTGGTGACCGTGACTGGGACCCCTTCATAGGTCCCCTGGAATGGGCGAGGGCAGCCTGGGACTCGGAGACCAGTAGCTGACCGACTCAAATAGGTGTTAGAGTGGAGTGAACTCAAAGGGTCTGACAGGTAAACCTGGCAACAGATGGATTCAATTTTTGCTTTGACCCAAAGCATAACAAAAAATTCTACTCTCAATAAAAAGTAAACGCCACAGGCCGATTTTCAACTCACTGGCAGCCTCAGTACGCTACCTTGCCAAAGTTAATCCTGAGGCTTGACATGGATTCCGAAGTTCAGACAAGAAGAATTTTCTCAATAGAGATGGCTACATGTCCGAGTCATTACAATTTAGCAATATTTCGAGCAATTTGAAAACATTCGCCGCGTGGACCCTCACAAAACCGTGACATATCCATGTACCAGTATAGAACCAGCGAAAAGTACACAAGAATTATTTGCCATCCTGCCAGTGACAGAAAATGCATTTAGGCCTTTTTTTTACAGTGGAGTTTTTGGACACCCGATAGTGGGTATCACAAGGACGCGGTGTTTTTATTTAATGAACCTGGCAAACCCCAAGAGTTCTCTTCGCTGTAAACATTTGTTTCCAAGTTGGTGAGCCCATCGAAGTGGTCAAATATAAACGAGTCTCAATCACACAAAATCATTGGCATCACCGAGTCAGATCTCCCGGGTGTTTTTGGTTTTTAATAATTTTGAGTCCCATTCTCTTCAAATACTCGGGTAACATCCTCTTTCTGTTGCTCTTTTGCCTCTCGCTCTCGCTCTCTCTTGCTCTCTCTCGCTCTCTCTCGCTCTCTCTCGCTCTCTCTCGCTCTCTCTCGCTCGCTCTCGCTCGCTCTCGCCTGCGCGCTCTCTCTTTCTCTCTCTCTCTCTCTTACTTACTTTGAAACTTCAAGTTTCTCAGCCACAAACAAACACCTTCCTTGCCCCTGCTGCACCCAGATTATCATTACTTTCCTTACAGCCCAGCAGCTGGTGATGAAACATACAAAGCAAGTGCCGCCGGCGATTAGTGGTGTCCCGGGGGGGGTCATACCATTGTCAAGGAAAATACAGAATCTAAGATTATCAATTAACACATGGTGTCCGGGGGATGATTCATTACAGCCTATTGCATCTGGAGTGTTATTTCCACAATCTCAAATCTCAATCGAGATTCTAATTCTCTAGGTCTCTTTTGCCACGTTCTGTTGAAAAGGGACCAAGGAGTCTGAGATTCGAGATTAAGATTGAATGACACTCCAAATGCAATGGGCTGTAGCTAAAATCTGATTGAAGTTGTCTTTGATCATCAACACAGATTTCCGGCCCTGTAGATCTTTGATAATGCGCACGATTTCGACTGTAGTAGCCAAAATGTTACGTCCAGCATTCATTCCTCTGACATCCACCGTCGTTTTTGAAAAAGTGCTTACTCCTCTTCTGACCTCTTCCACCTCTATGAAATTTGCAAACCGTCTTATCCGGGGGGGGGGGGGACCCTCGGACACCCTCCCCCCATTTTAAAAGTCTATTTTGATGATCAATTCCTGTCCCGGGCCCTTGCTCTCTCTCGTTCCATTTCTGGTGGGGGGGCTGATTCCATACGTGAACAACGCCCATATGAACGAAGATTAAATGCTTCTGTGCGACAAACGGTCTGGAGTGCCTCATCCCCCCCCCTCCCTCCTTTCCTGTCCTCATTCACTCGAGGAGCCTAGAGGCCACCTGACGAATGATTGTGATTTTAATCACTGGCAATCTAAATACCTGGCGAAATATGATTCAAATCCATTTGAAACCCCTTTCGTCGACGGCTTGGAACTTCGGAAGAAGAGAGACAACACATTTTCAAGAAAGAAGCGTGAGTTTAAATTAAAAAGATATGTCTGATTCCGACAGGCAGCTGGTCTAATTCGTAAAAGTGGCCAAGTAAGCAGTAATTCTCTTGGATGTCTCTTTTCAATACGGTAGTATGCACGGAACAGGAATTCCAAAACTCAGATCTTGATCAAACAGTGCATGTTCAGCACAGGTCGTGCTGAAGATTCGGGGACCCAAACAAAGACACACATCTCACTTGTCTGAAGGAGTCTTTCTTTCTTTCTTTCTTGGGCGCTGACTCGAAAACCCAACTTCATCAGTTGTGGCCCAAGAGACTTTCCTAGACCGCGGCCGTTGCCTTTCTACTCATAATTGCAGACCCGCAGTGGGTGGAAATAGTCTGCAATGTTTCTGAGCTGGCCTGCATCATCCGTGAGGCTATCCAGCTCCAACAGACAAGACTCCATATACTATGATCTTCCCAGGAACGTAGCGCCCGATCGGAATGGTGCCCCCCACTAGCCTGAGGGTTGGCATGACATCATAGGCCCAGGATGTCCCAAGATTTTTTTTTCCTCAGGTGTACTAGCGACTTGGAGAGCATGCCAAGTTCAAATTTGCGGGAATTGTGGGGTTATTTCTCTGGGTGTTCATGACTCGCACAAATCAGTGTATTCACTGGCAAGTGGACACGCTGCAAAAATGATGTTTTGATTACAGTGAAAAAGCCCCCCCTTTCCCCGTCATCATGTGTCTCTGTTACACACAAAAATTTGCCAGCGTCAGCTGGCAAATTTTAAACGGTGACCGAGTATGCATTTATCTTGCAACAACTGATTGCTCGTGATCATTAAGATCCTGCAGCTTCCTTTCTTTCTTTCTTTCCTTTCAAGTTGTCGGAGTCATACTTGTGATTTTTCGGACAAAAATGGCAATTTTTTTTTTGAAAATTTGCTTTTCCCGACGGTTTTGGCACGGATCGACCTGTCGCTTTTAAATGTATCTTCCTGCGCGCGCCAGCGCGTACTCTTGTCACGTTTTTGTGCGTGTGTCGTCGAGGTGCTCAGTCGGAAACTACTCAGGTAAGTTACGACATGAAGAGAAGTATTCAGAAACAGCATTCTGTATGTCCACTAAAGTTGCAGTGACCCAAGACGATATAGGGTGGCTACGATTAGTGGGCTCCTTGAAATTATAAGTCTCTTTTGCAAAAGAGCCCTATAAAAGAGACAATATTCTGCAAAAGATACCTGTAATTTTAAGGAGCCTACCTACTAATCGTAGCCACCCCATACGAGATCCCTGACTGTACGCAAGATGACACAAGGTGACCGTGACAGCAGTCTTGCTTGTTCTTGCCATAGCATGATATCTATCCCTCTTGCTCCATTTGGATTTTTGCCACCAACATTCAAGTTTTGAATTAGTTCTAAGAGAGAATACCGTCATACTATTTTTTGGCGTTGTTTCCTCAGTTGAGCCATTTTTTCTGACTCTCTGTGTCCGAGTCCAAAATGTTTCTTGTTTTTTGATTTTTCTGTCTTTTCGACTTTCAGGCTTGGACGGTTTCAAAACCCTGGAGCCTCTTACATATAATTACCTTTGTATTTACCACAAACAGCGGGAGATTAGCAGTGTGGGGTGTGAAAATAGCTAAAAGTGCTTCATTTGAATTCCGAATCAAATTGAATAAGGAACATTTCTCAATTGGAAATCGACCACATCCTAGATTTGGATGTTGGCCCCGGTGGTACCGTGACACCCTATCTGAATTCAATCAGCGCTACAGTTGCAGCTGCGGTCGAATTCACAACCCGGCGCTGCGCGAAGTCATTTGAATATTGGTCCCGGCCGTACTCCCTATCCGAGTTCAATCAGCGCTGTGAATCCATCACTAACTTTCTTCCTCCCAGCCATCAATCCCATTGTTGTCCCGGGGCCTGGCAGACCCGATACATGGAGAAATCTGTCAAACTTACACGGGACTTCAAAAATCACCTGCAAATGCACAAAAGAGATAACGATAAAGCGCCCACGAACAACATCTCCCGCCACTGGCGCCTACGAACGAGACCTTGCTACGAATGAGAAAGTATAGTTTGGAACTTAAAATCTCCAACCGAACATTTGAAGAGTCGTTTTCCTCCTCGCGTTCCTTGGCTGTAAGAAAGCTGGCGCGGAAGTGAGGTAGGCTTGTCGAGTTTAGAGCATTAAAGTGTCACATGTACCATTGTGTCTCTGCCAGTGGCAGAGTGTCTTGACTCCCTTCTCATCTGATGTGTCTTCCCTTCTCATCTAATGTGTGCCTTGACTCCCTTCTCATCTGATGTGTCTTGAGGTCTCTTCTCATGTAACGTGTCTTCTCATTTGATGTGGACCAGTGGCACACATGTACCTAAAGGGATGAGAGTCCCTTCTCATCTGATGTGTCTTGAGTTTCCAAAGGTCAGATGATCCGCAGAAATACTGAACATCAAGACTTTTGTGTCGTACGTGGGAGCAACTCCGAGAGCGAGAGCAAGAGCGATTGTGTGTGTCTATATGTGTGTGTGCGTGCATGTGTCTCTGCGTGCGTGTGCATGTTGGTGTGCGTGAGGCCCGGGGGGGGGAGGGAAAGAGAAAGAAAGAGAGAGAGAGAGAGAACGTGGGAGCGAGAGCACGGGGGGGAAAAGTAGAGAGCAAACTAGAGAGAGACAGAGAGAGATAGAGATAGAGAACGCGTGCGCGTGAGTAAGCGAGAGCGCTAGAGCGAGCGAGCGAGAGAGAGAGAGACAGCGCGCGAGAGAGAAAGAGACTCGGAGCCAGAGCCAGAGAAAACGAAAGAGAAAAAGAGAGTCAGAGAAAGTGGGAGAGCAAGAGAAAGAGAGAGAGCGAGCGAGTGAGAATCAGAGAGAGACGAAGAGAGAGAGAAAAAGAAAGAGACAGTGAAAGAGGAGAGGGAAGAGAGAGCGAGAGAGCGAGGGAGGGAGGAGGGGGTAAGGGGGGGGGGAGAGGAGGGAGGGCGAAAGAGCGTACGTGCACGCACACACGTGAGGGAGCGAGAGAGAGAGAGAGAGAGAGAGAGAGAGAGAGAGAGAGTACACGAAAGAGAGAGAGAAAAGGAGAGCGCGCGCACGAGAAAGAGAGAGATATATACGAGTAGACAGAGAGAAAGTGCGCGCACGAGAGAGAGAGAGAGAGAGCGAGAGCGAGCGAGTGAGCGAGCGAGAGCGAGAGCGGTAAAAGAGAGCGCGCGTGCGCGCGCGCGCGCGCACGGCGAAAGAGAAAGAGAAAGAGAGACAGAAAGAGAACGAGAGAGAAAGAGAGGGAAGAAGAGAGAGAGAGCGCGCGCACGTGCACGCGCACGCATGGGAGGGAGAGGGAGACAGAGACTCAAAGAGCGAGAAAGAGAGAGCGAGACTCTAAAAGAGAGAGCGAGAGCGAGAGAGAGAGAGAGAGAACGAGAGAGAGAGAGAGCCCACAAGAGAGAGAGAGGGAGAGACACAGACAGCACGCGCAAGCGAGCGATCGCGCGCGAGAGAGAGAGAGAGACAGAGAGAGACAGAGAGAGAGAGAGAGAAAGAGAGAGAGAGAGACAGACAGACAGAGCGAGAGAGAGAGCGAGAGAGAGGATCATTACAGCGACCACGAACAAGATCTGCCGCTGCGCTTCAAGTGAGCAATGACCACGAACAAGATTTTGTCGTGAACGAGAATGTTTAGTTTAGGCCCTTTTTAGGTTAAGAGTACATTCTGGAAAGTGTTTCTTCCGACTCAGTTTGCGCAGCAGGCTGTCAAAGCCAGCGTGTCGACAGCTGAGTTCTGTGTCGAGTTTAGAGCATTAAAGTGTCACGTGTACTCTTGTGTCTCTTGCTTGTCCCATCCCTTCTGATGTGTTTTAAAGAACAGATAAATTGCTAGAGGGAGAGAGAGACTCGGAGAGAGAGAAAAAGAGAGAAAGAGAAAGAGAGAGGGGGAAAAGAAGAAAAAGAGGGAGAGAGCACCCGCAAGCACGCCAAAGCGAGAAAGAAAATGAGAGGGAGAAAGACAGAGAGAGAGAGAGAGGGAGAGAGAGAGAGAGAGAGGGAGGGAGAGAGAGAGACAGACCGAGAAAAAGAGAGAGAGACAGAATCTGGCAGAGAAAGAGAGAGACAGAGAGAGAAAGAGAGAGACAGAGAGAGTCTGAGAGAGAAAGGGACAAAACGAGAGAGACTGAGAGGGCGCGAAAGAGAGTGCGAGGGAGGGAGGAAGGGAGGGAGAGAGGAGAAACACAGCGCACAAGGAAGAGTGACGCAGACAGCGCCGGCTCGCGCGCGCGAGAAAGAGCCAGAGGGGCACAAGATATGGCAAGTTGACAGGAAATAGAGACAAAGAGAAGTTTCCAGTGTTTAGCTTGTTTTGCACTAAGTATTAATTTACCTCCGCGTCCTCGGAATACCCATTATCCCTTTTCTTTCAAAAAAACCTCTACTCGAGCAAGATGGGGAAAAAAGTGAGTTGCCAAGTCAAAGCTAGAGAAAGGGGAGGGCAGGGAGACAGAAATATGAGTGTTCACAAGTCAGTGTTTCTTGTTGAAATGACACTTGCAAGGGATAGGGGATTACCTCAGGAGGCCGCCTAGCGAAATGTGATTCGGACACACTGGACAAATCTGTCGTCTGGTCGGAGGGAGGGAGACATAGCATGTTCTGCAGAAAGAAAACTGGATTCTTCAGCCAGGGAGAAACCAGACAAAAGGAAACTTAGCGAGGCAAAATGAGGTTCTGAGGCTGAGTCAGTTGAGGAGTGAACGGGTTTTAATCAAAACGATTAAGGTTTCGTATACACCGGAATGCGGGTACGAGAAACAATGACAACTTCATGTGACCATTGCTGAACACAGATGGATTTCCCTTCTCCCCCATCCATTCCTGGGAGCTTGACAGGACTGCCGGAATGCATGTTTTTGCACTGCCAATGAATCTCATTCAATCTTCACGTAACCAACTCAGCTGAGGAAGGTGTGCGCGAAAGATTCAGGTGGAAAAAAGAAGATGCAAATTCAGAAGAAGCAGTGCGCGTGATCATCGAAGTCGACGGGACGCGCATGAATCCTGAGGTGGCTGGCGCCCTTGTCACGGACACTCGCCGGTTTTCAGGGAGGCTGTCTCGAGTTTTACGCTTTTTGAGATCTTTCACCTGCCGAGCAATGACGTCGGCGTAGAACCGGTTGCCTGAGCTGATACGGGTGGACGTTGTCTTCTTCAGCGCTAAGTGTGAGGATTGGCGTGATATGCGCGGAGCATCGTATAGGTGCGAGGAAGTGCGTCGGTGCGATGCAGAGTTCGTCTCGGTGCGCTTTGCCGTGTCCCTCGAGAAGGCCGATGAAGACGTGGTTAGAGAAGAATAGGTGCGGCTCATCCCTGCGGGGGGTGCAGAATGGTACGAGTGTGACGTCGCACACGGCTGCGCCCTAGACGATCCCGACGACGAAGAGGATCTGCGCCGAATCAAAGAGGGGGCATCGCAGTGCTCTATGTAGTACTCTCTCTCCTTCGACATCGTCGACGATGAAAAGCTTCGTTGGATGAGCGAGGGGGGGGCATCGTATTGCTCCCTGTAGTTCTCTCTGTCCTTGGGCCTCGTCGAAGAGGAGGATCCGATGCGCTGATTTGCGGATGTCTTGTGCGAGTCGTACGACGAGGAGCGCGAACTCGACGAGAGGCCACGGCTTGCATCCAGGCCAGGCGTGAAGAGGTACTGGTCGCTTCCTTTGCGCTTCGCCGCTGGGCTCGCGTATATGGCGGTAGTCGTTGGATCTCCGTGCCGCATGCTTCCAAATGGATTGTTGCTGTGAAAGCTGTCCAACAAAAACACTTTAAATAGCTTTGGTGGTAAAAATGCCATGTGATCACCCTGAGAACTTGAACTTAACTACATAAGGTTTGTGTGGTAAATGCAGTTGGATCGTTTGTTCCCATACAATTTGGCAGGCCTTTTGGGGCGAAGTGTCTGAAGACTCAAATTTATATTTAATTTCTTCGAATATCTACTAAAGAATTCTGAATGTATATTTTGGCCAATACTTGCACAAGATTGGTAAATTTGGGCGGGATAAAAGGGTAAATAAGCTCTTCACAAGCAACAAATTAGAACCTGTTTGATATTTGTATTATGGCTATTTCTCGTTTATCCTCATTACCGATCAAATTCAATTTTTTGAACATGTCATGTAGTAAAATTGTCGGACGTGATGGGTGGTAAACTGGGAAAAAAATTATTCTTATCCTCCCATCGCCGGCATCGGGTCTTGACACACGGCCTCTCCCATCGGTACTTGAAACAATGCCACTTGATTCGGCATCGGTACTTGAAACACGGCCACTTTATTCTACAAAACAAGCTACCAGAACGCTGACTGTTTCTCGTGGAGAGCTGAGTCAACCCTACCACATGAACCTTTGAGTGAAAAGTGGACGACAGAAAGAAGCACATTCTCCTCTACATATATATATTTATATATATATATATATCTAAACCCTAAACTCTATATATATATATATATATATATATATATATATATA
>Ga0105054_10008950_pt1 | contig 13138 bp, 8 predicted proteins | sample BON02_FD_78091 | JGI IMG/M metagenome (GOLD analysis project Ga0105054, IMG submission 78091) | Freshwater microbial communities from Lake Bonney liftoff mats and glacier meltwater in Antarctica - BON-02 (megahit assembly) | ecosystem: Environmental > Aquatic > Freshwater > Ice > Glacier...
ATATCGGTTGCGTATTTTGGCCGAAAGTGGAATTCCCTCTAATTGTAATTCTCGATCCACCAAATGTGCCGCCTGATGTTGTGCTTATTTGTACCCCTGCGGTTTTTCCCTGCAAGGTACTTACGGGATTTACCAAAGTTGCTCGGGCCAGATCTTCTCCATTTAAAGTAGAAACAGCATAACCTATGGTTTTGTCTTCTCTTTCAATGCCCATGGCAGTTACAACAACCCCTTCAAGAGATTTGAAATCGGGTTCCATTGAAACATCTATAACTGATTTACTCAATACGGATATTTCTTGCTTTTCATAACCAACGAAAGTAAATATTAAGGCAGCAGAATTGCTCTCAACATTTAACCTATAGGAACCATCCAATTCTGTTATAGTCCCATTGGAAGTTCCCTTAATAAGAATACTTACCCCAGGTAATCCATTTCCGTTTTCATCAGAAACTACCCCCGATACAATATTTGTATCCTGAAAGGCCATTTCAGAAACAGACGAGAGGTAAGCTCTTGCTTCCCCCGAAAAAGCACCCAATAACATAATGCTCATCAAAATAAGACTTAATGAGCATCGTGTTATTAAGGTCTTTAGTTTAGTACAGATTGATTTCATAAAAGTTAAAATTTAATTAAATAATTATTTTTATTTTTTTGAATATATAAAATAAATTAGAAAAAAATATATTATTTTTTTTATATTTTAATTAATCATGCTTTAGTTTTGAAATTATTGTTAAGGATTGGCTTTCCAATTTGTCTAATTCAGCTAATAATATAATCCGTTCCTATCTATTGAATTTTAAAGTACCATACATTCCGAATTTCATTGTCGGATTCAATCCTTTCATTTTGAATAAAGACAAAAAATCTATCTATTTATGAAAACCCGTATACTCAGCCTTGTCGTTGTTAACCTATCGTATTTTTGGGCTAAGATAATTGAGAATAAACCAGTAAGAACCCTATAATTTTATTAATTTGTTGGACTAAGCTTAAATTATCTAAAAATTTAGGTTTTTAGATCGAGTATTAAAACCCAATTTCAATTCAAATTTTCATAGCTATGAAGTCTTATGTGTTAATTTTTCAACTGATTCTGACTGTTTTATTATATTCCTATAAACCTTCGTTTGTTAAGAATAATTTTCATCAAGTTAACCTCAGTCAGGAAGAGAATTGGCAACCGCTTTTCAACCATAAAAATCTGGAGGGATGGAATGCACTTCCAGGAGGTAAATGGGAAGTAAGTCAGGGAATGATCGTAGGTACAAGCCCTGCTGATGAACCTTTACATGGCATTTTACTTAGTGACAGAGAATACAGTGATTTTAAGCTTAAGGTAATTTATAAAGCAATCAAGGGAAACAGCGGTGTTTACTTTCGCGTGGAAAAAGTAGATCATCCTGTTAATGTACATGGATTACAGGCAGAGGTTGATCCGGAAAAAGATGCCGGTGGTTTATATGAAACAGGAGGTCGTATGTGGGTTGTAAAACCTTCACCTGAAGATGTCAAAAAATGGTATAAGCCAGATGAATGGAATGAAATGATCATAATAGCCAAAGGGAAAAATGTTGCTGTTTATTTAAACGGTTATAAAACAGCTGAACTAAAAGATGATCCAGGGCTTACAAAAGGTCACATAGGATTGCAATTACATGGTGGAATGGAAATGGAGGTTATATATAAAGATATTCTAATGGTAAAGGATCCTAAAGACATATGAAAAACTGCAAAAATTATTCCCGACGTCAACATTTGAAATTACCCTAAACCTGGTTAAACTGATTCCAGATTATTAAACCCAGCTATTTGGTGACTGAGGCTGAGTGTTATAAATGGACTCAATTTGTGTGAATTCTTTCTTGACTTAGTAGCTCCTGATACAGGTGGGTCTATACCGAAGCGCAGGGCCAAACTTCAAACAATTTTGTTCATTAACACAAAATTCATCAGTTCCCTGGTGTTTTTACAATTTGCTTTTGTTTGGATATTTCTCCTATGTGTCCGCACAGTTTCGTAACTGATTTGAATCAGTTGTGAAATTTTCCTGCTTGTGTATCCTTTGATCAATAATTTTAGAATTTCCAATTCACGGGGTGAAAAAAGATTGTTTAAAGGCTTTAACCCTAGGTTTGAATTACCTAAATGGTAATGTTGATTGGTAAATCCGTTAATGATTACAGCATGTGGGATAGTTGCGGGCTGAAGATGTGATATGTCTGTTATGATATTGGCAAATACATAGGGTATATTTTTTTCATCAAACACAAGTGGGATATTCTGGTTCTGAATGATGATGACTTCACCGTTTTTTTTGACGGAACGCGCATAAAAAACCACAAAAACGAAAGGTCTTTCATTTATCGTAAGATCATTGACAAGCCTCATGGCTTCATGAATTACATGGTTGATAAAGGGGAAATCCTCCTGGTGAATAAATGATGAAACAAAATCTTTATTTCTGTTTACAATCTCATCGTTGGAATAGCCAATTACTTCCTTACTATTTCCGGTGACCATCTCAATTTCCCAGGAATGGGTATTTGCAATAAATGAAAACCATTTTCCCACTGTCCAAAGTCCCTGTAAAATGGGGCTTTTTTCTATCTCATCCCGGAAATCTTTTTTTATGATGATATAATTCTGTTTTCCGAAGGCTTTGACTATGTCGATATAATCATATTTTTTCCCCATGGCTAAAAATAAGCCTACTTCATTTGAGGTATTGATGTGTGGCGATTTTCCATTTAAATTGCAGATAAAATACTATATATCAAAGTAATGAATTTAAATTATTTATTTATTAATCCATTTAGCAAACATTAAAATACCTATAACATGAAAAATCTAATTTTATTCATTTCCCCTTTAATTCTTGTTCTTCTGATGGCAGTTATTTTCTCATCGTTTGGATATGAAATGGGTGCAAGGTCCCAAAGCGATGAAAATTTACTTGGTCAAAAGAAAATTGAAAATTATGTGATTGGTAAGGTAAGAAACGACAAGCCAGAAATTGTAAGAAAGCCTGCTTTGAAAAAAGCACTAAACAGCCACTATAAAGGAAAGCGCAAATTGACTGACCTGAGAATAGCTGTCAACGCCAATGATTTCTTTCTTGTCGTAACAGCCATAGAAAAAGACGGTAGCACTAGTGAAATTGCTTATGAACTGATTCGAAAGGGAATAAATCTTGAGGCGACAACCGCCGCAAGCGAAACCTGTTCAGGATGTTCTCATTGCGCTTTTGCAATTGGAGGTGGTTGTGTCTGAATTGAAGAGGGTTCTTGTACCCACAGTACGACTAGAGACAGTTTGTTTGAAATATTGGAAACCGAAGGATTTTGAGCATTTCAGGAGCAAAATATCTCTTCTTTTTGTATACTGTAGTTGAACTGTCTATGACAGGAAAAATTCACAGATTCAGATAATAAGTCAGGTTTGTACTAGTTTTGATCTGACTGGCATTAGGGCCGCCGGTATTTCCAACACGGATATTGTTTTGCCCGAAAGAGGTAAATGTGGCACCTAGGCAGATCAACAGGCTTATCGTACATATCAATTTACTTGTGTTTTTCATAGATCTGTGTATTTCGGACGAAATAGATTACCATATGCTGACGTATTACAGTCACTCACAACGCAAACACTTTTCCAATGCAAAAATGACTTTGTTTTGTAATTTTAATTCAAAAGAGTTAAACCCTGATTATGCAATAGGATTCCTAATGCCTGTCTCGGTCTTTTTTCGGGAAGTGTTGCAATCACAAGAAAAACAGGCCATTTGGAGACTGAGGCATAGCGTCAAGACAAGATTTAATTAACGAATAATACGGGGTAGCTTTTGGACTATCTCCGCGTTACAAAAGTACTCACGTAGCTACGGCTATGACCATTTTTTTGCGCCTTGACCTAGCCCAAAATCTACTGCCGCCTTATCCGTCGTTAAAACTTTCACCTAACACTGGCTCCGCTATGGTGAAATCGAAAATGGCAACGAATTGGCTGATTTTGTCCGCCGCGGCGGACCATCACGTAATAGGATGTTAATTGTATATTTCGGGCTAAAATACCATTATTTTTGGTTAAGATCGTTGAAGTTTTAGCTGTGGTTTAACCCTATATTTACTTTTCTCAAATAAACTCATTTGAATACCTTGGTTTATAAAATCTCAAAGCCGTACAGAATCCATTTCAGAATCCGGAAGCCGGAAGTAGTCGCTCCCATTCTGGTAGTATTGTTGCTCTTTTTTTCATTTACAGCCTGTAAACCACCGGAGGATAAATCGGTAACTCGGCTTTCAGAGGAGGAATTTCGTAATCCACCTAATGAAAACAGACCCCTTGCATTATGGACATGGCTCAATGGATATGTGGATACCACGCAAATGGTGTATGAATTGGAACAAATGAAAGACAAGGGAATGAGGGGAGCCTTAATTTGGGATTTGGGAGCCCTAATGGATTCTGAAAAGCTCATTCCTGATGGCCCTGCCATGTTGGGTGAGGAATCCCTAAAATACTTTTCACAGGCCCTTACTACTGCTGAAGAACTGGACCTTGATCTCGGCTGGGTGGCGTCCAGCAGTTGGAATGCCGGTGGACCATGGGTACCCGAAGCAGATGCTTCCAGGGAGCTGACAAGTTCCAGCCAACTCGTAAAAGGTCCGTCCAAGCAAAAAATATTCATTTCACAACCGGAAAGTAAAAGAGAATCAGCCACTCAATTTCAATTGATCAGTGCACTGGCGGTACCCCACAAGGAAGATAAAACCATCGATTACAGCAATGATAAACTCATACCCCTGGATGAATTTATAAAAGACGGACAATATTTAGATTGGGAGGTGCCCGAAGGTAGCTGGGATATTCTTTCCTTTTTTATAAGCAATACCGGCCAACAATTGGTGGTTCCCAGCCCCAACTCCAGCGGATTAATTATCGACCACCTGAGCAAATCCGCAACTAAAAACTACTTCGATAGTATTTTCCAAAAGCTCGCAACCATTCAGACGTCCGACCGGCACTTAAAATTTTTCATGCTCGATAGCTATGAGGTGTGGCCGGCAACAGACTGGACGCCATCCTTTGTGGAAGCCTTCCGGTTGAAATACGACTACGATCCCCTGCCCTACCTACCCTTGCTGCAAGGGTATACCAGTCAGGATGCACAACTGGCTGAGCGTTTTTCGGGAGACTACCGCCGGCTCGTGAGCGATATGATGATTGAAAATCACTTTGGACAGTCGGTAGAGATCGCAGAAAGGCATGGTGTGGAAATGGTGGTGGAGGCCGGACATGGAGGTCATCCGCGAGTAGATCCGCTGAAGGCTTTGGGCAACTCACATATTCCCATGGGAGAGTTTTGGAACCGGCAGCGGCATTGGGTAACCAAAGAAGCTGCCAGTGCCGCGCATATTTACGGGAAGAAAGTAGTGGCTGCCGAATCACTCACCGGTTGGAATCACTGGCAACACGGGCCTACTGACTTTAAGCAGCTTATTGATATTGCCTTCTGCGAGGGACTGAATCAAATCGTCTTTCATACCTTTTCTCATAATCCGGCAATAGCTGCCAAGCCCGGATTTGTGTACCACGCGGGTGAGCATATCAATGTCAATGCTACCTGGTGGGAAATGGCACGGCCTTTTATGGATTATATAGCAAGAAGCTCTTATATGTTGCGGCAAGGGAACTATGTGGCAGACGTGCTCTTGTACTACGGAGACGATGCTCCCAACCTGGTTCCCCCCAGACGAATGGATCCCAATTATACACCGGATATGCCAGGTATATTTCCATCCTATTTTTATGACGAAAGCAAGTGTCCGCACTGCGGAATACCTAAACCGATCAATCCCGGCAATTTACCAGGTTACCAATACGATTATATTAATGAAGATGTGATAACCACCACATTGGGAACTGAAAATGGAAATCTGGTACTGCCACATGGACAATCGTACAAAGTATTGGTACTTCCTGATCGGGTGGACATATCTTTGGAGGTGTTAAAACGTCTTGAAAAACTGGTTTTCAATGGAGCAGTAGTTATTGGCAGAAAACCTGAAAGAACTACCTCCCTGAAAGGGTATCCGAAATGTGACGAAGAAGTAATAAAATTAGCTGATCAAATATGGGGTAAAAGTGACGGAGAAAAGGTGTTTTCAAATAAATATGGGAAGGGCACCGTTTATTGGGGAAAATCGGTACATGAGGTATTGGAGGAAATTGCTATTCACCCCGATTTCGAAGTGAAGGGTGTAGATAACCACGACCTGCATATTGACTATGTTCATAGGCAAACAGAAAATGAAGACATCTATTTCGTATCAAACAGCAGCCATAAGCAAGAAAATATAACAGGCGTTTTCAGAGTCGATGCAAACCTAAAACCAGAATTATGGGATGCTGAATCAGGTTTGATTCAAAGAGACGTAAAATTTTCAAAGGTAAAAAACGGCTTACAGCTTGAAATGATCCTGGATCCCCTTTCTTCAAGGTTTATCGTATTTCGGAAAAATACTACGGGAGTAGATGATGAAGGTTTGTATTCTGATTTACAATTCGGATATCAGGAAAAACAAACGGCAGAAGAAACCCAACATTCAATGGATATTTCAACCCAGTGGGAAATTAGTTTTGACCCCGACATGGGTGGACCTGAGTCACTTCATCTGGACAAACTTATCAGTTGGACAGACCTGATGGAAGAAGGAGCGCAATATTATTCCGGTACGGCAACTTATTCCCGGGATTTTACAGTAGGTGAAGAAAGGTTATCTTCGGAAGTAGAGGCATTTGTAAGCTTTGAGGACGTTCAGGAGATGGCGCAGGTTTATGTAAATGGAAATGATTGTGGAGTGGTATGGATCCCTCCTTATAGGACACGAATTACACCGTATCTGAAGGAGGGAAAGAATACCATCACCGTGAAGGTCGTCAATAACTGGAATAACCGAATTGTGGGGGATGCAAGGAATGGGGATAAAAATCCCTATACCCAAACAAATGCCAAAACAAAATTTAGTAAAGATACCCCCCTATTGTCATCCGGATTGATGGGGAAATCAAAGATACGATTCTTTAATAAATGATAGCCTAATGAAAATCCGCATTTACCTTAAAATTATATTTACGCTTCTTGTTTCAAGTTTTCTTTTCGCTTCCTGCCAGGAAAAGGAAGTTGAGCAGCCGCCCAATATCATTTATATTTTGGCCGATCAATGGCGGGCATCTGCCTTCGGTTATGCTGGAGATCCCAATGTAAATACCCCCAATCTTGACAGGTTGGCTCAGGAAAGCATCATTTTCAAAAATGCAGTTTCGGTAATGCCTGTTTGCACGCCTTATCGTGCGGCCCTTATGACGGGAAAATATCCTACCAGTACCGGTATGTTTATGAACGACCTTTACCTTCCTTTAACCGAATATGGTCTGGGGGACGTGCTGGTGGACCGTGGATATACCACTGCCTATATTGGTAAATGGCATTTGGACGGTCATGGCAGGCATGCTTATATTCCACCGAACAGGCGCAGAGGGTTTTCGTATTGGAAAGCAGCAGAATGCGACCATGATTACAACCAATCCCATTATTATACGGGCAACTCAGATAAAAAGCAATTTTGGGAGGGCTACGATGTATATGCGCAAACCAAAGACGCACAACAATACATGGCCGAACAGGTTGGAAAAGAGAAACCTTTTGCTTTGTTCTTATCCTATGGTACACCTCATTTTCCTTATCCTGCAGCACCCGAAGATCTAAGAAAAAATTATCCCTTGGAGGATATTGTTCTTCCTGAAAACGTACCTGAATCCATGGTAGATGCAGCGAAAAAAGAAGCTCAGGGGTACTATGCCCACTGTGAGGCCTTGGACCAAAGTATTGGAGAATTGCTGGCCAGCTTGGATGAGTTAGGAATCAGTGATAACACGCTTATAGTATTTACTTCTGATCATGGAGAAATGCTGGGAGGGCACGGTGTAAGGCCCAGGGCAAAACAGGTGCCTCTCGCTGAATCAGCAAGGGTGCCAATGCTGCTTCATTTCCCTCCCATACATGGAAAAACAGGTAGGGTCGTCGAAACACCTATTACCACACCGGATATTTTCCCTACCATATTTGGTATGCTGGGACTACCCATTCCGGCTACTTATGAGGGAGATGATCTCTCTGAGGTGCTCACCGGAAATTCGGAAATTGAAGGCCATGCAGCGCTTTATATGCAACTGTCTCCCTGGGGAGTAGCAGGAGAATACGGCCGGGAATACAGGGCCGTCAAAACTTCCCAATATACCTACGTCCGCTCCCTGGAAGGTCCCTGGCTATTGTTTGATGATATTAATGACCCTTTACAGATGAACAACCTCGTAGCAAATCCTGACTATGAAGATTTGGCCATCGAACTGGATCAACGTCTTTGGAAATTACTGGCCAGGCTGGGAGATGAATTTAAACCTGCCCAATGGTATATTGATAAGTGGAATTTAAAACCAGGGACTCACGGTAGTATTCCCTATGACAAAGCCGGCAATGTGCCTACGCAATCCCCCAGCCTAAAGAAGGACTCTTCCTGAAAAAATCTTTTTTAAATCAAAAAAGTAGGCGTTAGAAAAAACCTTTGCTAAATTACTGAGATGGTAAAAAAATGAAAAATCCATGAAAAAAATTCTTCTAATTGTTTTTGTTTCAAGTTGGCTTTTCGCTTCCTGCCAGGAAAAGGAAGCTGAACAGCGGCCCAATATCCTTTTTATTATGTCCGATGATCATTCACAGCGGGCCATTCATGCCTATGGAGAGGGTTTGTTGGACAAGGTGTATTTCCCTAATATGGATCGATTGGCGAAGGAAGGCGCGCTCTTTAAAAACAGTTTTGTAACCAATTCCATATGTGCTCCAAGTCGTGCTGTTTTGCTGACTGGTAAGTACAGCCATCTAAACGGAAAGATAGACAATGTCCTTCCCTTTGACTGGGACCAGATGAATTACCCCAAACTGTTGCAGGCAGCCGGCTACGAAACGGCACTGATTGGAAAAATCCACCTAGCAGGAAAGCCGCAGGGATACAATTATTCGCTAACACTTCCCGGTCAGGGAAGCTATTACAATCCTGAGTTCATCGAAAACGGGGAAGAAAAGTTGACTTTCCAGGGACATTGCGAGGCCCTCATTCCGGAATTTGTAGTGGATTGGCTGGACAAGGATTGGGATAAAAGCAAGCCTTTTGCTATTAACTACCACACCAAAGCCCCGCATCGAAACTGGATGGCGGAAGAAAAGTACCTGGACTATCTTGAAGATCAGGAATTTGAATTCCCGAAAAATTTCTTTGATGACTATGAGGGTAGAGGTACTGCCGCCAAAGAACAGAAATTGGAAATCGTCGACGACATGTATTGGGGCTGGGACATGAAGTTCGAAGAAAATCCATTGACCGGAGAACCCAGTCGTCTGGACGCTCCCTTTGGCCGCATGACGGAGGAACAAATGGTAGCCTGGAATGCTGTATACGGACCCAAAAATGAAGCCTTCCTGGAGGAAAAGCCAACCGGCGAAGCCCTTGCAAAGTTTATGTATCACAGGTACCTGCGGGACTATCTAAAAGTAATCAAATCTGTGGACGATGGGATAGGAAAGGTACTCGATTACCTAGAGGAACAGGGTCTACTGGATAATACCATTGTTGTTTATACTTCTGACCAGGGCTTTTACCTGGGAGAACACGGTTGGTTCGACAAGCGGTTTATGTACGAGCAATCCCTAAGCACCCCTTTGCTGGTCAGGTATCCGAAGGAGATTAAAGCTGGAACGGTAGTGGAGGACTTGGTCATGAACCTGGATCATGCACCCACCATTCTGGATTTTGCCGGACTGGAAAAACCTAAAGAGATGCAGGGGGAATCCTGGCGTGGCCTCGCAGCCGGAAAGGATATTCCCTGGCGGGATGCAGTTTATTACCATTACTACGAATATCCCGGGCCCCACAGTGTGAAGCGGCATTACGGGGTCCGTACAGACAGGTATAAATTGATCCATTTTTATTATGACATTGACGAATGGGAAATGTATGACCTGGAAACCGACCCCGACGAAATGAATAGTATTTACAACGATCCCGACTACAAGAAAGTGCAGGAAACGCTGCATATCCGATTGGAGGAACTCCGCGTACAGTATGGCGATTCGGATGAATTGAATCAGCAATTTATTGACCAAAGCATATCTAAAAACAATTAGACGTATTCGATGCAAATAAACAATATTGAACATCCGCTTAATCAATGGAAGTCTATATGGGTAGTCGCTTTTTTACTAGTATGTAATTGGAGCTGTCAGCCTGCGGAAAACGAAAATGGCATTGAAAACGAAAAGCCGAATATCATTTTTATCCTGACCGATGATCAGCGATGGGATGCACTGGGTTTTGCCGGAAATGACATCATTCATACCCCGAATATGGATAAGCTAGCCAGTGAAGGCTTGTATTTTGAAAATGCGTTTGTCACTACGCCTATCTGTGCAGCCAGCAGGGCTTCTATATTCACCGGATTGTATGAACGGACACATGATTTTACTTTTGGCAAACCTCCTTTACAGGATGGCTACATGGCCGATAGCTACCCGAGGCTTCTGAAAAAGGACGGTTACCGTACCGGATTCGTGGGAAAGTTTGGCGTGAAGGTAAGTGAAGGAATGGAAGATTCCCTTTTTAACCGAACGGACAAGACATTTTGGCCTTACTTAAAGGAAGTCGAGGGAAAAGAAGTCCATCTGGCAGATACCAATGGGGATCTGGCAATCGATTTTATCAAGTCATCCGGGAATCAGCCCTTTTGCCTTTCCCTCTCTTTTTGGTCTCCCCATGCGGATGATGGAGCAGAGGAACAGTACTTTTGGGCGGATTATACGGATCATTTATATCGGGATGTGGAAATTCCGGTGCCGGAAACGGCCGATCCTTCCTTTTATGACAGTATACCCGGATTTTTACAAAACAGAATGACCCGTGAAAGGTGGCATTGGCGCTTTGATACGCCGGAAAAGCACCAAGAAATGGTGAAAGGGTACTACCGGATGATTAGCACTGTGGATAGTGTTCTGTCCAGGATCAGGGTTTCCCTGGAGGAAGAAGGAATAGCCGATAATACCGTGATTATTTTCATGGGGGATAACGGCTATTTTTTGGGTGAAAGGGGCTATGCTGGAAAATGGCTATTATACGAGCAATCCATTCGGGTTCCGTTGATCATCTATGATCCACGTCAACCGGAAAATAATCGAAAGAAGACCTATTCCCAGATGGTATCGAATGTGGATATTACCCCTACCATTTTATCTCTGGCTGGTGTAAAAATCCCGGACAGTTATGCCGGAAGAAGTCTCACTAACTTTTATGATGAAGCACCAGCAGATTGGCGTTCCGGAATCTTTCTTGAGCATCGGCTTGAAAACAATGAAAAGCTATTGAAAACGGAGGGGTATCGGGATGATGCGTATAAATTTATCCGGTATGATGATAGTGATTTGATAGAGTTGTACCATTATAAAACGGATAAACAAGAGGTTCATAATTTGGCAAAAGACGCGCAATACGAAGATAAGATTGCCTATTATTCTCAAAAGTGCGACTCACTTATCCAGGAGTTGCTTTCGCAACGAATAGTAAAATAATGAACAATTCAAAAGGATTAGGTATAGGACATGAGGGCTAAAAACCAGGGCCATTTTTCAAATGATTTATTAAATTGAAAAAATACTATCAATGACAACTAGAAAATACGCTAAATTAATTTTGTTTGCAGGCTGGCTCTTTTCGCATGCGGTAAGTGCCCAGCAAGATCGGAATTTTAAGGATTTAAAGGAATTTGGTTTCATTCCAAAAAACTGGCATGTGACTGGTGGCGTAACAACTGACTGGAGGCAAGACACTTTTCTGTCAACAACTCCGGGAACAGGTATATTGGTAAATGAACCCACAGCGAAAAACAGGGAACATCTGGTATCAGGGTTTGAACATGGAGATATAGAATTGGAATTGGAGTTTATGGTTCCAATAGGTTCCAATTCTGGAATTTATCTTCAAGGGCGCTATGAGATCCAAATTTTGGATAGTTGGGGTAAAATCAATCCCAATTCAGGTGATGCGGGAGGTATTTACCAGCGCTATGATGAAAAAAACAAACAGGGATTTGAAGGAAAACCTCCCCGAACCAATGCCAGTAAGGCTCCAGGCTTGTGGCAACAGTTAAAAATAAAGTTTGAAGCACCCAGGTTTGATACAGCAGGTGTAAAAGTGAGAAACGCAAAATTTAATCAGGTGTATTTGAACGGGGTTTTGGTTCATGAAAATGTTGAAGTGACCGGACCCACCCGATCCGCATTGTATGAGGATGAAAAACCGAGGGGTCCCATTATGATTCAGGGAGACCACGGTCCGGTGGCCATCAGAAATATATCCTACAAACTATTTGACAACGAGGTTCCTCAAATAAAGGACCTGAAATTTGCCTATTACAAAGGAAAGTTCCAATCGGTAGAAGAGTTCCAGGGGAGTACCCCAAATCAGACAGGGCAATTGAATAAAATAACTTGGGACCTGGGCCATGGAATTCTTGATTTTGCTTACGAGTATTCCGGGAATTTTGAAATTCCGGAATCAGGTGATTATACCTTTTCGTTAAATGCTTTTGGTAAAACCAGCCTTTACCTCAATGGTGAAAACATAATTGCGGATGATGTTCAATCCCCAAATAGCCCACCTAGAAGCAAGACCGTAGCGCTAGAGAAGGGCTCATTTCCCTTTAAATTGGTGTTTTATAAAAACAATTATCCTGGAAGAAGACCACAACTTGGTTTTTTTATTGAAGGGCCTGGAATAAAGGATAGTCCATTGCATGACCCCAATTCCTACCTGGATCCTATTATTCAGAAACCGATTTATTTAGAACCATCCAATGAGCCCATGATTATAAGAGGGTTCTTCCAGCATGGCGATAATGTAAAGACGCACACGGTAAGTGTAGGAGAGCCGTCTGGACCAAACTTTACTTATGATCTTCAACAAGGGACACTTTTGAGTGTTTGGAAGGGGGGATTTCTGGATACCTCACCTATGTGGAGACAACG
>Ga0105054_10008956_pt1 | contig 13132 bp, 8 predicted proteins | sample BON02_FD_78091 | JGI IMG/M metagenome (GOLD analysis project Ga0105054, IMG submission 78091) | Freshwater microbial communities from Lake Bonney liftoff mats and glacier meltwater in Antarctica - BON-02 (megahit assembly) | ecosystem: Environmental > Aquatic > Freshwater > Ice > Glacier...
TCAGAAATTTCGCGGATGAGTTCGTTGAAATCCTGACGTGTAGCCACGTCGAGCCCATTTAAAGGATTATCGAGTAATAATAATAATGGATTTCTGATCAATGCAGCAGCAATCAGCAAGCGCTTTGTCTCACCATTGGATAGTTTGATTAGCTGCTTATCAAGAAGCGGCATGAGTTTCAGACGCTCGGTAACCCTTTGAAAAGTCCAGTCACCTGTTGATTGTACAACTTTTATAGCTGAAAGATAATTTGCAACAGTATCTGCATCTTCAGAATCACAGGAATTAAAACGCTGCTGATAATAGAAGTCGCCGGTATTGGAAAGATTCCGGAATTCATGCCGAGCAGATACCTGTGCCATCAGTTTATACCTGTTAAAAAAGGGATCATCCTGATGATGCTCATTAATATGCCTGTCAAAATACGGATAGCTTGCTTCCCCTCTTGCCATGGAGGCCTTACCCATAATAAAATCTAAAAAAGTACTCTTTCCGGAACCACTCTTTCCAAGCAAAGCCCAGTTTTGACCTTTTTCTAGGTCAAAATCTAGTCCTTCGAACACAAGGGAATTATATTGTCGGATACTTACATTACGGAATGAGATCAGGAGATTATTCACAGAAGTATTCTAAAACCTAACTTTCTCAAAACTATTGTTTTCGGTCAAAAGAACAAAGGAAGATTTAATTTGTTTAGGTATTGATATTCCATTTGCTAGTGCGCGACTGCGGCGCATGCTTTAAATTCTTTTGATTTACTACGGCACACGCGGCACGCGTGCGCCAGCAGAGCTAATTAAAATGCCTCATATAAAATCAATATCAACTAAACCCTTACCTCCTGCATAATCAATCGCGCTTGAATACTTCCAATACCAATCCTCCAAAACAAAACCAGCGACAACAGGATTATGATGGGTGTAGTCGATTTTCTGTTCTACAACCCAAGGGCTCCACAGTTCTATTGGCTTGTTATTATGCTGCCAGAACTGATTGAATTTAACGTTACTACAATTTTCTCCTGCATTCCTGAACATCGGTAGCATCCAGTCTCGGCGCGATTCCTTTTGATTTTCACTAATCAACCTAAGCAATTGCTTGGATGTGTGTTCTTTGAATCTACCCAATACCTTTGCCGGATTATCTTCTTTTGCTCTGAAAATAAGATGAAGATGACTAGGCATCATGCACCAGCAATATATTTCAAGCCCTAAATTGCCTTTACAATAGTTCAGACTTTGAACAATTAGGTCATTATATACCGGCCGAATAAATACATCAATCCAATTTATGGTAGCAAAACTCACAAAATAAAGGCCTGCCTTATTCAGAAACTTATACTTTCTGCTCATTTTATAAAAAATAAAAGCTAAAGCTATACGGAGAGGAAAGCTTTTGGAGTAAAAAGAAGAATAAATTAGTAAACGGCGTAGAATTGAAAATATTCGGTAGATATGGGCTTGTGCACACGCGGCACGCGTGCGCCAGCAGAGCTAGCGCGCGCCTGCGGCGCGTGCTTTACATTCTGACTCGTCCTTGCCTTATCAACCTCAATTCTCAACTTTCAATTCTCAATTATCAACTATCTAATCTGTCCTTGCCCTCTCACAATCCACTTCTCTGTCACCAATTTCTCCAGTGCAAAAGGGCCGCGAGCATGTAGTTTTTGAGTGGAGATTCCGATCTCTGCTCCAAGACCGAAAACACCCCCATCAGTAAAACGAGTAGAAGCATTGGTATATACAGCAGCAGCATCAACTTCGTTCAGGAATCGCTCACAGTATACCATATTACTCGATACAATGGCTTCAGAATGTTTGGAAGAAAACTCTCGGATATGCTTCATGGCCTCATCAAAATTCGTAACAGTTTTTACGGAGCATTTAAAATCAAGAAACTCACGCCCGAAATCTTCTTCAACAGCTTCTTTGAGGTATGGGTACTCCAAAGCTTTCAAAATCAGATATGACTCGGGATCTGCAAAGATCTCAATCTGATATGCTTCCAGTTTTGGTGCAAGAATTTGTAGTAAGGGTTCAAGAATTTCCTTGTCGGCAATAACCGTATCCAGTGAATTGCATACTGAAGGTCTGGTAACCTTGGCATTCGTAACGATATTTGCTGCGCTTTCCAGATTGGCAGATGCCTCGACATATGTATGGCAAACACCCGCTCCTGTTTCGATCACAGGAACCGATGCATGCTCACGCACATAATCGATTAGTTGCTGTGAGCCCCGTGGGATTAAAATATCTACATATTTTGTTGCAGTTAGTAGTTCAGGCATAAATTTCCGGTCGGTGGGTAGCAATTGCACAATGCTCACATCCAGATCAAAACCTGCGAGAACTTCCTGAATTAATGTTACCAAATAGGAATTAGTATAAAAAGCATCGGTACCACCTCGCAGAAGGCATACATTTCCCGATTGAATGCACAAAGCAGCCACATCTACGGTCACATTCGGTCTCGACTCGTAAATCACTCCGACTACCCCCAATGGAACAGTAATTTTCTGAACTAAGAGGCCATTATCCAGGATTTTTTCAGAAAGCAGCCGATTACTCGGATCCGGGAGCCCTGCAATATCCTCTACACTTTTTGCCAGATCTTCTATCCTTAAAGCTGTAAGTAAAAGCCGATCTTTTTTAGGATCAGTATCCGGCATCCGGTCGAGATCTAGTTTATTTTCTGCAAGAATGGTCTTAATATTTGCCCTAAGCTTTGCAGCCAGTGTTCTGAGTATATCTTCTTTCTTGTCAACACTTAAGAGCTTCACAGCTATCGTTGCCTGTGAGGCTTGTTCAAGAAGAGATTGTATCGATTCCATGATTATAAATTATAATAAAACAATATTATCGGCATGCGCCACTTCTAGGTTCTTAACTTTAGTATCGCTGGCCAGCATGGCCGAATCGATTTTTGATTTAGCAACAGCCACCACATTATTTTCCTCATCGAGGATTTCAATAATCTCGCCGATCTCAAAATCATTTAATACCGACTTAATTCCTACAGCCAGCAGACTATGCCGCTTTTGCAATGCCTTACAGGCACCGGAATCAATCTGAATACGCCCCCTTACCAGACTTCCGCTGGCCAGCCATTTTTTACGGGCCGGCAAAGTACTTTTCTGTGGCAGGCATAAGGTACCTGTCTTTCCATCAAGCGCTTTAAGTATTCCGTCCGCTGTTCTAATCCCAAAAATCACAACCCGGATACCCATTTGATTTGCCAACCTAGCGAAATTTAGTTTGGAGGTCATTCCACCCAAACCCGAAGCCGATTTCTCCTTATTAGCAAGCAAAAGCACCTTTTTATCTGAAGTATCCAGTTCAGGAATAACATTCCCTGAACTGTCGAGCACTCCTGGTACAGAGGTACTGAAGAGTATCTGAGAAGCACCGAAACCTGCAGCAATTAAAGTTGCCAGTTCATCATTATCAGAGAATTTCAGCTCCAGATTACTGACTACATCATTCTCATTCGCAATCGGAATTATATCACTATTCCATAACTCTTCATAAGTCCGCTTGAGCTGCAGAAACTGATCACGGTTTGAAAAGTGATGCCTTTCGCACAAACTTTGGGCTATGGCGATTCCATGAGGTGAAAAATATTTAGCGTAAGTATTCAATAAAAGCGGATTCCCAATCGAAGCTGCAGCTTTCTTTTCATTCAAAGTACCACCATAATTCTTTAGGAATTTTTTGCCCGCAGCAACAGCTCCCGATGAAACAATCACCAAATTATAGTCTTTGTGTATCATTGCCACCTGTCGGGCAATTTCTTCAATCACAGTTTCATCCAGCTCAGCCTGTGGTGTGGTGATGGATGCGGTGCCGAATTTAAGTACAAGTATAGGTTTTGCCAATGTAAATGTTGTATGGAGCGAATTTAAGAAATTTGTAGATTTTAACTTGTAAGTATTACGATATACGTTTCGCTTAGGAAATATCCACTGTTATTGCGAGTGTACTGCCTTGTCATTGCGAGCGAAGTGCCTTGTCATTGCGAGCGTAGCGAAGCAATCTCCAAACAAATAATTTCTAAATGGCATGAGTTTGCTTCGTCGTGCCTCCTCGCAATGACAATTAATAAATAACACTCACCACCCCCGAAACAACTTGCCCTCCCGACCTGAGTGAAATCTTATAATAATAAGTTCCCTGAGGGAGTTTTGCTCCCTGATGATGTCCATCCCAAGGTGTGGTATATCCTCTACTTCTGAATACCATCCGCCCATAGCGGTTATAAACCTCCACAATTGCTGTTTTATCAGATTCTAATCCCGAAAGGAGCCATTGATCGTTTATTCCATCCCCATTGGGGGTAAAAGAATTTGAACTGACACTGAAAATATCCGGATAAATTGTAAACTCTCTGAAAGCACTTGCCTGATTATAATTCCCATTCCCTTTTTGAATTGCTTCAATTCTGACAATCCCCGGCTTATTGATCTTCACTTGGTTTCCATTGAAGATCTCTGCAATCGAATTATCACTACTGATAAAGCTTACCGTTAAACCTGATTTCACAATAGCCTTCAACTGGAATTCCGGGTCTGACATCAATTTATTAGGAATCGAATCAAATGCTATGACCTGATCAGCTTTATTAATCACCATAATTCCAGGCTGATAGCTTATGAAATAATTTGCAGCCGAGGCTCCACTTACTTCAATAGGATAAGTCCTAGGTGATGAGAGCAAAGTAGCCGTGGTACTTACATTGGGTTTACTTAAAAAAACTGCATCATTCTCTCCCTTAACAAAGGCTGCATACTCTAAAGTCAGTTCCGGATTTGCTAGCCCATAGACCCGGTTTTGATCTTTTGCCTTAATAATTAAAGCTTTGGGCTTCACAGTTAATAACTGCGAGGCATTAACGGCACTGTTTGCAGCATTTGTCGCAGTGATCAGACTTGTTCCGGCACCTGTAATTTTAATCTGACCGGATGCGCTTATTACTGCCACCTTTGGATCAACACTTGTATAAACAATAGCAGCGCCAGCATCTGCGCTAAAAACTAGGGGGGTAAAATCATCATCGCCGTAGCTTATTTTCGGTAGAGCGGGAAATGTAAGCGTCTCCAAAGAGTTAGCTGAAACTACCCGAAAATTAAAACTTGCCGAATTGGTACAACCTTGTGCATTGCTTAGGGTATAGGTAATGATGGCGGAACCCTCGGCAATACCTGTCACTTGTCCGTTGGCCTGATTCACCGAAGCTATCAGAGGAGCGTTGCTAGACCAAACACCTAATGAACTTGCTGTTGAAGTTGAAAGAGTTGTATTCAATCCAATTACTACAGTTCCTGACCCTGTGATAGGCGATATTTTGGGAGGTTCGGGAATGACCAGGGTAAATATGGTTCCGGTACTGCTTTCTCCGGTACTAAATTTGCGCACTTTTAAGGCTCCATTATAAACACCATCAGCAAGAGTAGCAGGCATAGTTATCTCAAATGAACCCGGGGGAAGTACTTGATCAATCACATTTACCAAACCTCCGGCAAGACCTTTCTGATCCCAGATAATGCTGTACAAATTGGGATCCCCTTCCGTTTTATCATACTTAAAAACAGTCTTGATTACACCTTTGCAAAATTCTGAGCTATAATTTTTAAGTGAAATTGAGATTTGCGGCCCTGGAATAAAAATCCATGAGGCACCCATTCGATCATTGTCTTGATTCCCACCAATAATTGCAGTTGAACCATCGGCACTTAATGCCAGTGACTGACCCTGATTTGCCACACCAACATTCCCAATACCTGTTAATTTCGGCCCTCTTTGTATCCATGAATTATTCGTCCAGGTAAATACCCAAGTGGCACCGTTGGTCCAGTTATCTGATTTTGCACCTATTAAAACGGTATTCCCGTCGGCACTCATAGCCACCGACCAACCCTGAGCAGCATTATCTGAACTTACAGTACCTGCCATTTTATTTCCTTTCTGGATCCACTCAGCCCCATTCTTCAGATAAACCCAGGCAGCTCCTTTAGCATTGTCGGCTACCGAAGCTCCCACAATGGCACTAGTTCCATCTGCATTCAGAGCAACAGATATTCCCTGCCATTTTGTACCCGGGTATCCAATAACATCGAGCTTTTTAGCCTGCCTGTTCCATTCAGTTCCACTTCTGAAAAATAAATACGCTGCACCCTGTTGATTATTTTCTAGAGGCGCACCCACAATAGCTGTATTCCCATCGGCACTAAGTCCTACAGAAAAACCTTGTCCCGGTGCTCCGGAAACACTTGTATCATCAAACAACTTCTCACCCTGCTGTGTCCATATATTATCTTTCCGGTTAAAGATCCAAACGGCACCGCGACTTGAATTATCATACGGGGCACCTAAAATAACTGTATTGCCATCGGCGCTCATCCCCACTGAATAGCCCATGTTGACAGGCAGAATGGTATCATCATATCCGGTTCCAAGCAGTTTGTTGCCCTGCTGCGTCCATTCATTGTTTGTGCGGGTAAAAATCCAGGCAGCTCCTGTACCCCCACTGTCAAAATATCCACCAATAATAACAGTATTTCCATCGGCGCTCATTGCAACAGCCCTGCCCTGCTGCGCCGGACCAGTGTTACCAGTTCCAACCAGCTTAGGACCCTGCTGGGTCCAAACATTTCCATTCCTGACGTAAATCCATGCCGCTCCCTGCTGATTATTATCATTTGGAGCCCCAGCAATAGCCGTATTCCCATCGGCACTAATCGCTACAGATCGTCCCGATTCAGCTAAGCCTGCATTACCCGTACCAACCAGTTTATCCCCTTGCTGAGCACCGGGAAATAAAGACGTATTTACAGTAAATATTTCTGAACTGTTCGCAGTACCTGCAGTTGAGCTTATGGTAATAGTGTCGCTAACGGAACCCGGCATGACATAGGCCGTAATTGAACTTGCCGAAAGAGAAATGATTAGCGCTGATTGTCCGCCTACAGTAACGGTATTTGCTTTATCCAGTGAAGAACCTTGAACAATTACTAAAGTTCCCGGCGGACCGGCTTTTGGAGAAAAGGAGCTGATAGCCGGAGCCTGTGCTTTTGAATCAGTAAAATACAATAAGGCCAGAAGGAAGACCAGATTTGTGATTTTATACCTCATTTTCTATAAATAACCGTTTCGGTATATACGTGTCAAAGATACCTGAAGGATTGTTAAGGCCTCAGTTTATTTTAAATATGTAGATTTTTAACGGGATAAACTATGAATAGCAAAGTCTTGAATAATCTGCCAGAGGATTTGTAAGCAAATATTCTGTTTCGTACATTTAATTATAATTAATAAATAAACAGATGAAACCATCATGATTTTGCTCAAACCCGTAGGAGTATGATTATAAAATCATGATAGCCCGCCCGGCCAAGCCGTTCGGACGGGCTTCATCACCACTAAAAAACAAAAAATAAACAGATGAAAAAACAGATGAAACAAATTCTTTTTTTGGGAGTACTCTTCCTTGCAGCTTGCGGTGGTTCAAGCGATAAAAAAACTACCGAGCAGGCAGATTCTGCAAAAACCCCAGAACTTGTTCTTAAATGGGAAAGCGACAGCACGCTAAAGGTTCCTGAATCGGTATTGTTTGATAAGGAAAATCAAGTATTGTATGTAAGTAATATAGACGGTACTGAGCCATGGAAAGCTGATGGAAAAGGCTCAATTGGAAAAGTTGGATTAGACGGAAAAGTAATTGCGGTAGAATGGGTCAGCGGACTCAATGCACCAAAAGGAATGGGTATGCATAATGGCAAATTATACGCTGCTGATTTGGGTGAAATTGTCGTAATCGATATTGCAAGTGGAAAAATCGATAAGAGAATTCCAATCGAAGGGGCAACAGGTTTAAATGACATCAGCGTTGATCCAAACGGAGCGATTTATGTAACCGAAATGCTAAGCAAAAAATTATATAAAGTAGAGAATGATAAATCCGAAATCATATTAGAAAATCTAAAAAGACCTAATGGGGTACTTTTTCATGAAAATGAAATTTATCTGTTAGATGACGGTGGTTTATACAAAATGAACACAGATAAATCATTGACTTTAATTGTTGATGGCATGGACGGCGGTACAGATGGTATTGAAAATGTTCAAGGAAATGAATTTATTGTTTCCTGTTGGGAAGGTGCCCTTTGGTATATCAATGCTGATGGCACAAAGCAATTGCTGATGGACACCCGTGCAGAAAAAAGAAATACTGCAGATATCGGTTTTGATAGAGAAACTAAAACAGTATATGTTCCAACCTTCTGGAGAAATACTGTTGTTGCTTACGAGATTAAGTAATAATAAAATTGATAGTTGACAATGGACAATGAAGAAAATTTTGTTGTCCATTGTTAAATTTCATTATAAATTTCGCAATTCCTTCTACATTTTTTCTGAACCACCCAATCTCTAACCATCTAACCACTAACCAAAAACCACAATCTTATCCCAAATGAACCACCCAATCCCTGATAACAGACAATGCTAATGCATCCCTTTGGGACAGACGACAGAAAACTAATAATGATCTTCGTTACCTGCGCCATAATCCTCAATCCCAAAGGGCAAATTCTAATTACCCGGCGCAGTGCTAACATGTTCCTTCCTTTAAAATGGGAATTCCCCGGCGGTAAGATTGAAGCGGGCGAAACGGCTGAAGCCTGTCTGATTCGCGAGATCAGGGAAGAGCTGAATATCGATATACAAATTACAGGTAGTTTATCTTCAAATGATCATCAATATCCTGACAAGTCCATCCGGCTGATTCCATTTATCTGTAGCCAATCAGGCAGAGAGATTGTTCTAAAAGAACACGCAGAGTATAGATGGGTGGACGCTAAGGATTTATTAGATTTTGATTGGGCGGAGGCGGATGTGGGGGTGGTTGTGGAGTATTTGCAACAAGTTAAAAAGAAGTTATAATCTATTTAACTTTTTAAATATCAATCATGTAAGGGGAAAAATTAAATTTCTATAAAAATCAATTTTAAAGCTCTGAAAATTGCGTATAATTAAATTTTAAAAGTATCCCAAAAAAATCTCCATGAAACGTCGTCAACTCCTCAAAAGCCTTAGCTTACTTCCCCTTGCTGGTGGAATATCAAATCTTTCTTTGCAGGCAGAACCTGCGCCGGCAGAAGATCTATATAAAGAACTGGGCATCCGCACTTTTATTAATGCGGCTGGCACTTTAACTTATATGACCGGCAGCATTATGCAGGACAAGGTTTTGAAGGCCATAAACAGCTCGGTTGATAAATTTTGCATGCTGGATGAACTACAAGATAAGGTAGGTGAAAAGATTGCAAAAATGACTCATGCCGAGGCAGCAACAGTAACCAGTGGTGCATATTCTGCTATGACTTTGGGACTGGCAGGCGTCCTCACCGGATTGGATATGAAAAAAGTTGGACAATTGCCCAATCTAGATGGCATGAAATCGGAAGTGATCTGCCAGAAGGCTCATAAAGATGCTTATACACAAGCGTTTTTACTGACAGGCTGCAAGATCATTGTGGTAGAAACCCGAGAAGAACTGGAGAAGGCCATCAATGAAAAAACGGCTATGATGCACTTCCTGAACATCGCAGTTAATGGTGGCAAAATAAAGCATGAAGAATGGATTGAAGTCGGTAAAAAATATAATATCCCCACTTCTATTGATATAGCAGCTGATGTACCGCCCGTAGAAAACCTTTGGAAATTTAATGATATGGGCTTTGATCTGGTATTCCTTTCGGGAGGAAAAGCAGTAAGGGCACCACAGAGCACCGGTTATTTAATGGGCAAAAAACACCTTATCGAAGCAGCGCGTCTAAGTGCCCCACCCAGAGCAGTAACCATCGGTCGCGGGCATAAAGTGAATAAAGAGGAGATCCTTGGAGCTTATGTGGCTATCAAAAACATGATCGCTATGGATCATGATAAAGAATGGAAAAAGTGGGAATCGGGCATCGCACTGATCGAAAATGCAGTCAAATCAATTGAGGGGATCAGCACGAAGGTAACTGTCAACCCGATCGGCAACCATACCCCATCCCTACGCATCAGTTGGGATGATACAAAGATCAAACTGACAGGAAATGACCTGCGTGAAAATCTGCGGAATGGCAATCCTTCTATTGAAGCTGGATTTTCAGGCCTACCGATATTCAAAGGCCAGGCAACACCTCCCAAACCGGGAGCAAAAGGAGGCAATTCTGTATCCATAACCGTTTGGATGATGCAGGCCGGGGAAGATAAAATTGTTGCAAGGAGGTTGAGGGAGGAGTTTGGGAAGGCGATTGGTTGAGTTGTAAGTTGTAGGTTATACGTTTTAAAGTCGAAGGAACGGACAAAACAGCACGTCATTTCGACGAGCGAACGAAATCATTGAACTTAAAACAGATTTGATGCGAGGAGAAATCTGTGGAGGAAGGCCTTTGCTTTCATGATGAGATTTCTCAGTCGTGCCTCCTTCGAAATGACGGACAATACTGCACGTCATTTCGACGAGCGAACGAAATTATTGAATTTAAAACAGATTTAACGCGAGGAGAAATCTGTGGAGGAAGGCAGTGGATTATTGATGAGATTTCTCAGTCGTGCCTCCTTCGAAATGACGGAGAAGGTACCTCATCTCCAAATCTTCAAATCCCCCTACCCCTCCTTCTCCAACAACGATGTCTCCTTTGTATCCTTCATCCCAACATAAACCAGCAACGACAAAAAGATGCAGCCGGTTATGTACCAGTAGAAATACTCCTCATGTCCCGAGTTTTTTAACCAAAGTGCCACATACTCTGCTGTGCCGCCAAAGATGGCTACAGTGAGTGCATAAGGCAAACCAACACCCAGTGCGCGCACCTGTGCAGGAAAAAGTTCAGCTTTCACAATGGCATTGATGCTAGTATAGCCACTCACGATTAAGAGTCCGGCGAGGAGTAGAAAAAAGGCACTGTATTGGGAAGTGGTATGGCTCAGGGTGGTCAGCAGCGGGACTGTACAAATTGTACCCAGCACACCAAAACCGATGAGCAGAGGTCGGCGGCCAATGCGATCAGAAAGGGCCCCGAAGATCGGTTGGATCAAGGCAAATATCAACATGCTGATAAATGAGATCTGTGTGGATTCGGCTTTACTCAGATTCACTGTATTCACCAGGAACTTCTGCATATAGGTGGTGTAAGTATAAAATGCAAGAGTACCTCCGAGGGTCAGGCCAACAACGGTAAGCAAGGCTTTGGGATGTTTTAAGAGTTCTTTAATAGTGCCTTTACGCTCGTCGGCTTTGTTCTTCTGCGCTTCGAATGCTTTGGTTTCATAGAGTGTGCTTCGTAAATAAAGAGCAACCAAAGAAAGTATGGCTCCTATAACAAAGGGAATTCTCCAGCCCCAGTCATGAAGTTGTGCTTCAGTCAGCCATTTTTGAAGTATCAGCTGGATTCCGAGGGCAAATAGCTGTCCGCCAATTAGTGTAACATATTGAAAACTGGAATAAAAACCCCGCCGGTTCTTGCTGGCCATTTCACTAAGGTAAGTGGCAGAGACCCCGTATTCACCGCCAACACTTAAGCCCTGCAAGAGCCTGGCAATCAGCAGGGTAATTGGCGCTGCAATACCGATGGCATGATAGGTGGGGATAAAGGCGATCAGCATGGAACCGAACGACATCAGCAAAACCGAGAGAGTCATGCTCTGCTTCCGCCCTGCTTTATCGGCTATTCGCCCGAACAGCCATCCGCCGATAGGCCGCATCAGGAATCCTAAAGCAAATATGCCCGCAGTATTCAGAAGCTGGGCAGTTTTATTGCCTTCCGGAAAAAACGAGGCAGAGAAATAGAGCGCAAAAGCGGAGTAGGCGTACCAATCGTACCACTCAACCAGGTTACCGATTGAACCACCGAAGATTGCTTTCAATCTACGGCGGGAGATGTTTTCTTCAGGTAATAAACTTTGCACGCTGAATTATTTTCCATAATGATAGGAGTTTATTTGGGGAAAATGAATTCGAAATTAAATAAGAAGCACACGCGACACGCGTGCGCTAGCATACGGGTTAGTTGGTTAGTTGTTAGTTGGTTAGTAGGGTATTGGTTCATACTCCAATAACAGTACTCATTCATTGACAAATCGACAAATCATCTCATTGACAAATTATCTCATTTGCTAATTTGCTAATTCTCCATTTCTTCCCTTCTTGTAACCTTTCTGTTTCCTGTTTGATAATTGAAAATAAAAAACTATTTTGAATCCATGAAAAAACATAACTTCCTAGAAAAACTGTACCCTTTTATTTGCATAATTCTCTTCTCTTTAATGATCAGTTGTAAGTCGGGGGTTGATAAATTGCCGCCTTCTGATACAGATAATGGTGGACTTATTCTACCAGGCGGTTTCGAGGCTCTTGTGGTGGTCGATAGCATTGGGGGCGGTTCTATTGTTGCCAAAAAGATAAGCCAACTTGCAAAATATAAGGCAGCTAAGGAAGCTCCTACCGAAATTAAAGGTGCTCCCAAAAGCACACAATTGAGTCGCCCTAACAATCAACCCTCTGGAAATTATCTTGGAGCTAGGCATATTGCAGTAAATAAAAATGGGGATGTTTATGTCAAACTAAGATCCCCAACATCAGAAGGATATGGAAATGCAGCCTTGAGGGATTTAGATGGGGACGGCAAGGCCGATACAGTGAAGATCTGGGGTAAGTATGAGAATCGTAATAGAGGAACTGCCATGCAAATACATAATGGCTATCTATACTTTAGCTCAGAGCTGATGGTTTTTCGCAATAAATTAAAGGAAGGGCAACTGGTACCCGACAGTAATATGGATACTGTGGTGATCGATACACTGCCTTATCATGAACACATGGCAAAAGCACTGGCTTTTGACGGGAAAGGTAATATGTTTGTTTCATGGGGTATGGGAACAAATTCCTGCCAAGTTGAGAACAGGAAGCCCGGATCACCGGGAATGAATCCATGTCCTTATTTGATTGATCATGGTGGGATCTGGATGTTTGATGAAAATAAACTGCAGCAAAGACAAAGCGATGGGACAAGATATGCAACCGGAATGAGGAGTATCGTAGGTATGACTTGGGATAAAGGCACCGAATCTCTTTATGCCTTACATCA
>Ga0105054_10008961_pt1 | contig 13126 bp, 12 predicted proteins | sample BON02_FD_78091 | JGI IMG/M metagenome (GOLD analysis project Ga0105054, IMG submission 78091) | Freshwater microbial communities from Lake Bonney liftoff mats and glacier meltwater in Antarctica - BON-02 (megahit assembly) | ecosystem: Environmental > Aquatic > Freshwater > Ice > Glacier...
CCTCATTCGGAATGACGTCCAACTACCGTCATTTCGAACACGCGAGTAATATGATTCCATTTACAAAAATTTAAATGCGCGGAGAAATCTGTTGAAATGAACTTAACGATTTGAATGAAAGATTAAACCCAAAGGAATCAGGCTCTTTGAAACAGATTCCTCTTCGTACCTCATTCGGAATGACACCGAATTGTTTGGATAATTCGTGACTCAAAACTCCTATTCGGAATATTAAATTACTTTTTATACAACAGAAATATGGCTGGTCTTTTGTGGAGTTCCGGAATTTTATTCTTCCAGTCTTTGATGCTTTTGGTTTGAATATATTCATCCTCAGAGTTCAGATCGCAAGCAATACAAAGTTTTGTTTCAGCTTTACAACTCCGCAGGATCTCCTCTAGCATCGGAATATTTCGAAACGGAGTTTCAATAAATAACTGGGTTTGACTATGCCTTTCTGCCAATGCTTCGAGCTCTTTGATCTTAGTTGCCCTTTGTACTTTATCAATGGGCAGATAACCATGAAATGTAAAACTTTGTCCGCTAAACCCAGAAGCCATCAATGCCAGTAATACAGAACTGGGTCCAACCAATGGAATCACTTTAATTCCCTTTTGATGAGCCAGTGCAACAATTTCAGCACCGGGGTCGGCAACACCCGGACAACCTGCTTCACTCATCAGACCTACATCTTTTCCGGCTAAAAGTCCTTTGAAGAACTCGTTTAAATTACCGTCGCGATTATGCTTGCCATAATCATGGATGATTAATTCACTCTGAGGAATCTTCAAACCTGCCTCCTTTAGAAACCTGCGAGCAGTTTTACTATTCTCTACAATATACTCGTCGATATGATTTATCGTTTCTACTAAATAGGGAGTGAATGACTTTGCCGAAGCATTTTCTGTTAGAGGCACAGGAATTAAATAAAGCGAGCCAGGTTGCATATATAGTCTTTGGTACAAAATAAAACAAATTCCGCTCAAATGAGTTATATGAATGTAATGGCATAAAATCTGAAATCCATAAATACCGTATAAAACGAGTTTACGTAATAATTTAATTACAATACAACCTTTAGCAAAATTATATACTCTTACTTATAAGAACGCACAAATTAAATTTTAGGAGCTATGAAAGCGAACATCAAATTCCCGGAATATTTGGCTGGACTATTATTATTCCTGTCATTTCTATTACCGGCACAGGTAAAGGCTCAGTATGACGACGTCTCTCTTGAAACATTTTACGAGGAACTGTCCCCATATGGGGTCTGGATTAATGACCCGCAATATGGGTATGTATGGCGTCCTGATGTAGATCAGGATGATTTCAGACCTTATTACAGTAATGGGCATTGGGAAATGACTAGATATGGAAATACTTGGGTATCTGATTATGAATGGGGTTGGGCACCATTCCATTATGGTCGTTGGCAGCACAGCAACCGTAGAGGATGGCTTTGGGTTCCGGATACCAGATGGGGACCGGCATGGGTGAGCTGGAGAAGTGGTGGCGGTTATTATGGCTGGGCTCCATTAGGCCCCGGTATCAATATTAATATTGGATCAAGGATCCCGGATTATTACTGGGTATTTGTACCGCAGCGAAATATCTATTATGACAGGTATCCGCGTTATGATAGATACAGAAACAGGAATATTTACAACAATACGATCATTATTAACAATACTTATGTGTATAACCGGAACAGGTATTATACCGGTCCAAGGGTTGATGAAATCAGAAGAGTGACCCGCCAGCCGGTTAGAATTAATGATGTCAGGGATAATAGGCCGACAAATTATGGAAGTGACAGAAACGACAGGCCACAGGTAAATAGAACGCCCGACAGAGGCGGCAATCCGGGACAGAATCCACGTCCAGACCGACCGACTGACAATTCGGGAGGCAGAGGAGCGGTAATCGGAAGAGGATCAGAGCCTGTGACTGATAATTCGGTCAATCGTGGCGCGGTACGACCTGAAAGCAGACAAATTCCGGCTTCATCACAGAGATCAGGCAGAACCTATGATAATCAGGATATCAGGGGCAGCCAAAGCAATCAAGGTGGACAACGAGCTCCAATAACTGATCGTCAGCAGGAACAGCCTCGTCAATCACCGGTACAAGCCCCAAAGGAGCAAAGGCCGGAACGAGTGACACAAGCAGCACCTCAGTCGCGGGCTCCAGAACGAGTTCAGAGAAGCGCACCTCAAGATCGTCAAGCACCTTCACAGAACAGGCAGGGTTCAGAAGTAAGAGAGAATTCCTCTTCAGGACAGGAGAATAGCAGAGGAGGTCAGAATAGGCCATCAAGAGGTAACTAAAACCAAAAAAACCGGCAAATTTGCCGGTTTTTTTTATTCATGCTATTTCAATTTACTAAGCGCAGCCCGCATCCTAGGGATCATTTGCTCGATATCTTCATTAGAGCATGCTCCAACAGAAGCTCTAAACCAGTTTACACCACTGTCTGTACCAAATGCTGAAAATGGTACAATTCCCAATTTGGCTTCTTTTATCAAATAGGAATTAACTGCTGCGCTATCCCTCAAAACCTCTCCTTCAGCTGTGGTTTTACCTATATAATCTACCTTAACAGTTAAGTAAATCGCACCCATTGGATTGATCGCGTCTACCGCAAAACCATCGGCTTTAAGCCGGATCATTCCTTGATAAAGGGTATCCAAACTTTTCTGAACTTTTGCTTTAAAAGTTGTCAGGTAATTGGTTAATTCGACAGTTTGGGTTAAAAATTTCGCGGTTGCTACCTGCTCAGGCTTAGGTGCCCAAGCACCAACATGCCCCACGATGGTCTTCATTTTATCAATCACATGTTCAGGTCCGAATGCCCAGCCCACACGTACACCTGTAGCAGCAAGGCACTTGGAAATCCCATCAATATAGATTACCCTGTCTTTCAGTTCGGGTCTTAAAGTAACCGGATCAAAATGAAACTGATCACCAAAGGTCAGAAGAGAATAGATCTGATCATACATAATATAAAGAGGTTTTTCATCAGCTCCACGGCTCTTATTCTCGGCAATTACCAGGTCACAGATCTCTTCCAAATCCTTTTTGGCAAACATAGTACCGGTTGGGTTGAGCGGTGAACATAAGGCCAGTAATGTAGCTCCCTTTAGGTATGGACGGATATCATCAGCAGTAGGCATAAACTTATTCTCTGCTGAAGTCTTTACGGCAACCTGTGTTGCCCCTGTAAAACGGCAATAATGATTGTTATTCCAAGAGGGAGTAGGATAAATCACCTTATCTCCGGGATCTACCAGTGCCATATAGGTTCCATAGATCAATGGACGTGATCCACCTGCAACCAGAATTTGTTTACTGGTATAGGATAAACCAAAGCGCTCCTTCAAGAAAGCTGAAATATTCTCTCGTAATACTGCTACACCTTCGGCAGGTGGATAATTGGTCTGGTTTGCTTGATAAGCATCAACAATTCCATCTTTCAGCTCAACAGGGATAGGAAAAATGGTTGAATCAAAATCTCCGATGGTTAGGTTGGCAATCTGTTCACCTTTACTTTTCAGTTCATTAATCTGTCCCGCAATTTTAATAATTTCTGAGCCCTCAAGGGTACTTGCTATTTTGGATACCTTCATTTCTGTTTTTGTATTCTTAAGGTTATCAACCTATTATAAATAATCTATTATCTGATTAATGCCTCAATAGCCTGGTCTACTTTTTCAAAATTGAAGCCTTTTATTATCTCTTTGAAGGAAGCATTGATCTTCTCATTGCACAAGTTCCCTATGCTTCCCTCATGTGTATGCTTAACACTCGCAGGTGCTTTAAATTCTCCCTTTTCAATTGCTGCTCCAACTTTTTTATAAGCTTCTCTGAAAGGTACTCCATTTAAAACCTCCTCATTCACCGCATCTACACTAAACAAATAAGCATATTTCTCATCCTTAAGAATATCCTCCTTAATTCTGATGGATTGCAGCATAAAGCCTGTCATTTCAAGACATTCATTTAATGATCTGAAAGCAGGGAACAGGTTCTCTTTCAGTAATTGCAGATCACGGTGATAGCCTGATGGTAGATTTGTGGTCATCATTGCAATTTCATTGGGTAAAGCCTGTATTTTATTACATCTTCCACGAATCAGCTCAAACACATCCGGGTTTTTCTTGTGAGGCATAATGCTTGAACCTGTTGTCAGTTCATCAGGGAAACTGATAAATGCAAAGTTCTGATTGATGAACAAACAGGCATCCATAGCCAGTTTAGCCAATGTTGCCGCAATAGAAGACATTGCCTGAGCCAAAACACGCTCAGTTTTTCCACGACCCATTTGGGCATAAACTACATTATAATTTAGCGAATCAAAGCCTAATAATTCAGTAGTCATTGTACGGTTCAATGGAAAAGAGGAACCGTATCCTGCTGCTGAGCCCAGTGGATTCTTATTGCAAATCTTCCAGGCCGCAAGCATAATCTCCATATCATCGGCAAGGCTTTCGGCATACGCTCCGAACCACAATCCGAAAGATGAAGGCATAGCAATCTGCAAATGAGTGTAGCCCGGTAGAAATTTATCTTTATGCTCTTCACTTTGCACAATAAGTTGCGTGAAGAGAATATCCGTATTCCTTACCAGCTGCTGGATTTCACTTCGAAAAAACAATTTGAGATCCACCAGAACCTGATCATTTCTTGAGCGTCCACTATGGATTTTTTTTCCGGCATCACCAATCCTACGGGTAAGAAGTAACTCTACTTGTGAGTGTACATCTTCCACATCTTCTTCAATACTGAATTTACCTTCCCGGATTTCTTTGAATATTTGTTTAAGTCCGGCCTGAACCTGTTCCAGATCATGCTTTTCCATCAAGCCAATACTCTGAAGCATCCGGGTATGGGCAAGTGAGCCTAATACATCGAATGCGGCAAGCTGATTATCCAGCTCCCGGTCATTTCCAACAGTAAACTTTTCTACAGACCGTTCAGTTTCTGTATCCTTTTGCCAGAGCTTGCTCATAGAACTGCTTTAAAATTTGTGAAATACTGCCTTTTAATTGTATCCTATACGGATCTCAAAATACTGTAAAATACTGTGTTTCTAATGTAACCGTCATTTATTTTCATATGCTGGCGTAAAACTCCTTCGCGGGTAGCACCAATTCCCAATAAAGCCTTACTGGACTGATAATTACGCTCATCTGCTTTAAATTCTATTACAAAATCTTCGTTAATAATTTTATGTACAGCTCAATACCTTCCTGAATTTCATTTACATAGATATACTCATCTGCCATATGTGAACGTGCAGAATTTCCCGGCCCCATCTTCAGGGACGGAATATCAAGTAATGCCTGATCACTGGTGGTAGGTGAACCATAGGTCTCCCTGCTCAAAGCAATTCCAGCTTTTACTATTGGATGTTCGATGCTAATTGAAGATGGCTTTAAGCGGGTGGAACGTGGATTAACATCACAGTCGACATTCTGACTTATGATCTTCAATATCTCTTCATTCCGGTAGGCATCGGTTACCCTCACATCAACCGTAAAATTACAAACTGCAGGAATTACATTATGTTGAGATCCGGCTTCAATGATAGTTACATTCATCTTTACCGGGCCAAACATGGCCGATTTTTTAGCAAACTCATAGGTTTTGAACCAATTAATATCCTTCATTGCCTTATAGATGGCATTCTCACCTTCTTCCCGTGCAGCATGTCCGGCCTTTCCATGTGCAACACAGTCTAAAACCAATAAGCCCCGTTCGGCAATGGCCAGCTGCATTAATGTAGGCTCACCCACAATTGCAAATTCAAGCGGGCCCAATTGAGGAAGTATCAGCTCTATACCATTATTGCCTGAAACTTCCTCCTCAGCAGTTGCAGCCAAGCAAAGGTTATATTTTAAGTTCGTGTTAGCATAGAAATGAATAAAAACTGCAATTAGAGATACCAAACAGCCTCCTGCATCATTACTTCCCAAACCATACAATTTACCATCAATGATATCTGCCGCAAAAGGGCCCCGACTGTAGCCCGGATTAGGTTTTACAGTATCGTGATGAGAGTTGAGGAGAATGGTAGGCTTTTTTCCATCAAAATGCTCATTATATGCCCATACATTATTGATTAGACGATGGGTTTTTATGCCCCTATCCTTCAAAAACTGTTCAATTGCCGAGGCAGTATTCTCCTCTTCTCTACTCAGTGAAGGGATACTGATTAGCTTTAGCAATAAATTAAGACTGTCATCAAACAGTTTAGCGGCCATTTTCTTTAATCCTTTGTATATAATTCTCCAGCTTTTTGAGCAGATAATTTAATTCCTTTTATCATTGAAGAGCTAAAACCATTGTGCTCCATTTCATTCAGTCCGGCGATGGTACATCCCTTTGGAGAAGTCACTTTGTCGATTTCATGCTCAGGATGGCTATTCTGTTGTAATAAAAGTGATGCCGCCCCTTTGGCTGTTTGTGCAGCCATACGCAAGGCCTCATCGGCATGAAAACCGATTTCGACACCACCCTGTGATGCTGCACGAACAGCTCTGAGGAAAAAGGCTACTCCGCAGGCACAAAGTGCAGTAGCAGCTGTCATCAAATCTTCATTGATCTTAATGACTGAACCTACGGTTTCAAACATTTTAGTCACTTCCTCAATATTTTCAGCCTCCGCATTGTCAGAAGCAACACAGGTCATGGATTCACCAATTGCAATTGCAGTATTTGGCATTGCCCGAACAACTTGTACCCTGCTGCCCAGTTTGGCACGGATATCAGCACAGCTAACTCCTGAGATCACCGAAATCACCAAATGTTTGGCGGGATCAATTGCACCGTCGATCTGTTCCAGTAAATTATCAAGTTGCTGTGGCAAAACAGCCAGAATTACTACAGAAGCACCGGCTGCAGCGGCATAATTATCTGAACCGACCTGAAAGCCCTGCGCTGCAACAGTATCCAATCGCTGAACACTTCGGCGGGTCAAGGTGATATCTGAGGGTTTGCAATAATCAGCTTTAACCAGTCCTTTGGCTAATGACATACCAATATTTCCGCTTCCTAAAATTGCTGTTCTTTTTGTTTCTGTTTTCATTATCTGCTGATTAAGCGTGTACCAAAATTTTCATTTTTCAATTGTGACAATGCATCAGCTTTGCCAATACATACCTCTTTTAATCCTTTATTTATTGCTTCAAAGGCATTATCCAGTTTGGGAATCATCCCATCATTTATAATTCCCTGTAGCTTTAATTCATTGTAATAATGTGGATCTATTGAGCGAATTACCGACCCTTCATCTTTTACATCTAACAAAACACCTGCTTTTTCAAAGCAAAAGATCAGCGACGTTTCATATTCCTTAGACATAGCTACAGCAATTGCCGAAGCAATGGTATCAGCATTCGTATTTAATAGCTGGCCTTTACCATCATGCGTGATAGCAGAGAAAACCGGTATAAAACCTGCTTCCAATAAATTCTGCAGACCCTTAGAATCGATAGATGATTCATCCAGATCGCCAACAAAGCCATAGTCCAAACTTATTGTCTCATTCTTTTCGTTCGAGAAAATTTCTTTCACCGGACGTCTTTTTGCATGAATTAAATTTCCATCAGCACCTGATAAACCGATTGCATTACAAGCCTCATGCTGCAAGCCAGCGACAATGTTCTTATTAATTAAACCGGCATATACCATAGTTACCACTTTCAGGCTTTCCCCATCGGTGATTCTTCGGCCTTCAACCATTTTTGATGTGATACCCAAATCATAGGCGTGCTTAGTCGCAATTTTACCACCTCCATGAATTAGGATTTTAGGCCCTTGCAGCATGGCAAAATCAGCAATAAATTGTTGCAGACTTTCCGGATTGTCGATCACGTTTCCACCAATTTTTATAACCTTCAGAGATTTCATTTCAAAGCCTCCAGCATATTTTTTAAAACCGTTTGGGCAGACCAAACTCGGTTTGCAGCTTCTTTAATTACCAACGAGTGCGGGCCATCCAAAACTTCGGCAGAAAGCTCGAAATCACGCCGAACCGGTAGGCAGTGCATTACCTTAGCCTCATTGCTTTGCTCTAGTTTTTCATGAGTCATCATCCATGAATCTCCTCCCTGAACAGTTTTGCCATAATCACAGTAAGATGACCAGTTCTTGGCATACACAAAGTCGGCACCCTGCAAAGCAAGATCTTGATTATATTCAATTTTTGCTCCGGGAGTGAATTTCTCAGCCAGTTCCAAGCCTTCCGGGTGGGTGATCACAAAATCGATCATTCCTTCCGCCTGCGCACGACACATCCATTCAGAAAATGAATTTGGAACAGCCTGAGGTAAGGGTTTCACGTGCGGAGCCCAGGTTAAAACAACCTTTGGCTTTGCCACCTTTTTATATTCCTCAATGGTAATCAGATCAGCAAAACTCTGCAATGGATGCAGGGTAGCACTCTCCAGACTTACCACCGGAACTCCACAGAATTTTACAAATTTATTGAACAAGCCTTCGCCATAATCCTCTTCACGATTTAGAAGTTTAGGGAATGATCTGAAACCAAGAATATCGCAATATTGACCCATCACTGCTGCTGCTTCGCGAATATGCTCCACAGTTGTTCCGTTCATCACTACCCCGTCTTCTGTTTCCAGAGCCCAGCCTTCTTTGTCAAGATTCATCACCATGACATTCATACCCAAATTCATAGCTGCCTTCTGAGAACTCAGGCGAGTACGCAGACTCGGGTTCAAAAATACCAGTCCAAGGGTTTTATTCTTACCCAGCGACTGATGTGCGTAAGGATCTGCCTTCAGAATTAGCGCCTGTTCGATGAAAGAACTCAGGTCTGCAACATCATTAACGGAAGAAAATAGTTTCATATTCGTAAAAATAGGCGTATTTTATTTAATCAATTCTGCTTTCAGAGCTGTCAAAAATTGATCAGCGTGCACTTTAGTAATATTTAAAGCAGGTAAAAGTCGGATCACATTTGGTTTTGCCTCTCCGGTAAAGATACGATGCTTGAAAAGTAAATCCTTTTTAACGTTTGCATACTCTTCAGAAAGCTCTATTCCGATCATCAAACCTCTTCCACGAATCTCAGTAATCTGCGGAATCTGATTCAGTTCTTTAATCAGGTAATTTCCAATTTCTTCTGCATTCTTCATCAGATCATCTTGTTGCATCACTTCCAAAACGGCAAGAGCAGCAGCACAAGCTAAATGATTTCCGCCGAAAGTCGTTCCCAGCTCACCGTACCATGGCTTGAATTTAGGTGAAATGGAAATCCCGCCGACTGGGAAGCCATTACCCATCCCTTTTGCCATTGAATAAATATCGGCCTCGACTCCTGCATAATCGTGTGCATAGAACTGACCAGTCCGGCCATAACCGCATTGCACTGAATCAGCGATATAAACCGCATCATACTGATCACAAAGGCTTCTGATCTTCTGAAGAAAACTCTTTGATGCTTCCCAGATACCACCAACACCCTGAATACCTTCAATAATGACTGAAGATATCTCATTTCCGAATGATTTAAATGCCTCTTCCAAAGCTTGTTCATCATTGAAGGGCAGGAAGGTCACATTACCGGTTTCATTTACCGGAGCGATAATCTTCGGATTGTCTGTAGCTGAAACAGCCAATGAGGTACGGCCGTGAAATGCGCCCTTAAAAGCAATGATTTTTTTTCGCTTATTATAAAAAGATGCCAGTTTTAAGGCATTTTCATTTGCTTCGGCACCCGAATTACAAAGGAAGAGCTGATAATCAGGCTTATTTGATAAATTACCGAGCTTTTCAGCCAGTTCTATCTGCTGTGAAATAATCACTGAATTAGAATAGAAACCAACTTTATTCAGCTGCTCAGTCAGGCGCCTTACATAATGCGGATGGGTATGACCGATTGAAATCACGGCATGCCCGCCATAAAGATCAAGATATTTATTTCCATCAGCATCCCATACGGTACTGTCCTGAGCTTTTACAATTTCTATGTTGTTGAGGGGATATACGTTGAATAGTTTCATTTTTTTTGAGTTATACGTTGTACGTTATACGTTATACGTTTAATGATTATTAATTCAAATGAGCAGGTCTTTGTTAGATATTTTTTAATTCAGCTCAATCAGTAGAAACGTATTTATATAAATACAACTCAATTAGTATTACGAACTTTACTTATCAGTGAAATCAACATTGCTTTAATCTCATTTATATTATCATGCAGAACATCGTGTTCATCCACCGTGAGATATTCAAGATCCCGGGATAAGAGTAAGAAGTACTCTGCTTCATTGGCCGAACCTAAGGCTATATTTAAATAATTTCCTAAATCTTTTTGGGAATTTTTACCGCATCCTTCAGCGATATTGGCCGGTATCGCTGACATACTTCGTCGCAGTTGATTAGTTAAACTGTATAGTTCTTCCTTTGGAAAACGTTTGCTAAGCATGTATAGTTTTAATGTCAGCTGGTGAGCTTTTGCCCACACTTTTAAATCCTTATAATTCTGCATGAACAAATCTAAAGCTCTTGAAAAGGATCTTAAAATTGATTTATTTTGCGGTAAGGCTGTTACAATTAACATTTTTATATTAAAATATAATTAATAAGCAAAAATTTTTTTCCCTACATCTGCATCATTTAAATTGAAGCAAAATCAAAACGTAAAACGTAATAACGTAAAACGTAAAACTCAGAAGGCAGATGCCTTCAACCTCAACCCCACCGTTTCACCCAAGCCGAACATTAAATTCATATTCTGCACGGCATGACCACTGGCACCTTTCAGTAAATTATCTATTATACTGATTATAAATAGTTTATCACCATGTTTCTCCAAATGAATTAAGGCTTTATTGGTATTCACTACTTGTTTTAGGTCGATATTTCTTTTACTGATATGGGTAAAGGGATGGTCTTTAAAATAGTTCTCGAAAATATCATAGGCTTCATCCAGAGTCAGTTCAGTCTTGGTGTACATCGATGCCAAGATCCCACGGGTAAAATCGCCCCTTTGAGGGATAAAACTTAGCGCTTGTTCAAAGCTGCTTTGCAATTGAATAAGACTTTGACCGATCTCATTCAGGTGCTGATGTTCAAAAGCTTTATAAACAGATAAATTATTATTTCTCCAGCTGAAATGGGAAGTCGGACTAAGGCTTTGCCCTGCACCTGTAGAACCTGTTGTAGCGTTGATATGTACTTCAGCGTTCAATTTTCCGGCTGCAGCCAGAGGCAATAAACCTATTTGAATACAAGTGGCAAAACATCCCGGATTGGAAATGTTCTGAGCCTGTTTAATCGCTTCCCTGTTCAATTCAGGCAAGCCATAAACAAAAGATCTGTTTCCATGTATAGCATTTGGGTTTAACCTGAAATCCTGGGAAAGATCGATGATCTTTATCCCTGCCGCGATCTCATGATTATCCAGAAATTTTTTGGCATCACCATGGCCTACACAAAGAAAAAGCACATCGATATCCTGTGAAAGGGAATCTGTAAACTTCAGATTGGTATCACCAAACAAATCGGAATGCACATCAGAAAGCGATTTTCCCGCATTGCTGTTGCTATGTACCCAACATATTTCTACCTGCGGATGGTTGATCAGTATCCTGAGCAATTCACCACCGGTATATCCTGCTCCACCTGCGATTCCTATTCTGATAGTTCCCATTTTATTTATTTTTTATCGTTTACCCGATGCCATATCATAGTCTGGTTACCAAATATTTTTGAGAAGCCCTTTACATCCTCTCCAGACCATGAGTTATTCATCTCACCGTAGCTACCAAATTTGTTAGACATCAGATCATTCTCAGATTGGATTCCAATGATCTCAAAACGGTATGGATGCAGTTTCACAAAGACCTTTCCGCTCACACTTGCCTGCGAATCGCTTAAAAACGCTTCAATATTACGCATAACCGGATCATGGAACTGACCTTCGTGAAGCCAATTGCCATAAAAACTTGATAACTGATCTTTCCAGCTCAACTGCCATTTGGTTAAAGTATGTTTCTCCAAAGTATGATGAGCCTTGATTATAATCATAGGCGCAGCAGCCTCAAAGCCAACTCGACCTTTGATGCCAATAATCGTATCACCTACGTGAATATCCCTTCCAATACCATAAGGCTGTGCAATTTCCTGCAGTTTCTGTATGGCTTTTACCGGTGTTATGCTCTCACCATTGATTCCAATTAGTTCACCCTGTTCAAAATCAAGTTCGAGTTTACGCGGTTCGGTTTGTGTTACTTGTGTTGGCCATGCTTCTTCAGGTAAGGTTTCATTAGAAGTCAGGGTTTCTTTACCGCCAACTGATGTACCCCAGATACCTTTATTGATTGAGTATCTTGCTTTTTCAGCGGTGTATTCAACACCATGTTTGTTTAAATACTCAATTTCAGCTTCACGGCTCAACTTCAGATCACGAATTGGTGTAATGATCTCAACTCCCGGGATCATGATATTGAATATCATATCAAAACGAACCTGATCATTACCGGCACCTGTACTTCCGTGAGCTACATAATCAGCACCAATTAATTTCACATAATTAGCTATGGCGGTAGCTTGGCTTACACGCTCAGCACTTACCGAAAGGGGGTATGTTGCATTCTTCAACACATTGCCGTAGATAAGGTACTTGATGCAGCTTTCGTAATAATTCAATGTTTCGTCAACCACAGCATGCGAGGTAACCCCCAAAGCATAAGCACGTTGCTCGATCTGCTTTAGCTCCTCATCAGAAAAACCACCGGTATTCACGATTACGGAATGAACTTCAAGATCACGGTCTTGAGATAAGTAAATACAACAAAAGGATGTATCTAAACCTCCGCTGAATGCTAAAACCACTTTCTTCTTCATCATTTAATTTTGTAAAAGTTTAACAAATAATGCACCTATACCTACAACCATTTTCAATGAATTGCGTAATTTTTCTTCAATACGTTCGAAAAGAGTTTGTTTGCGTGAAACCTTACTTAATCGCTCCTCGGCTTCTATTTTTAAACGATCGCCTTCCTCTTTCATTTTTTGTTCAATCTCTTTGGCTTTTTCCTCCGGATCCCAGAGCATGGCCGTACACATACAGTTTTTACGTTCTTTGCTTTTAAGG
>Ga0105054_10008964_pt1 | contig 13124 bp, 6 predicted proteins | sample BON02_FD_78091 | JGI IMG/M metagenome (GOLD analysis project Ga0105054, IMG submission 78091) | Freshwater microbial communities from Lake Bonney liftoff mats and glacier meltwater in Antarctica - BON-02 (megahit assembly) | ecosystem: Environmental > Aquatic > Freshwater > Ice > Glacier...
TCACCTCCCGAGGATTGAACTTGCACTTCTTGAAAAAAGATCTGGAAAGTCCGGTTGTGATCGGTTCTCATTTTATCAACAGCCAGATCTTCCGCTTAAATTTGGAGAGCGGCCAATGCCAGCCCTCCCTAGACAAAATCACGTCCACCGCCGGTCAGGTGACCTGTGCGAGTTTTCTCGATGGTGTGGCCTATTTGGGTATCTACGGACAAGCCATCTTACAAGCTTACCACCCCGGAGAACCTTTCGCCTATGGGAAGAATCCTCGGTTTTTGATCAAAATCGGATCCGAGCAAAATCGGCCCATTGGGCTGGCCAACGACGGTCACCGACTTTTCATGGCCACCCGAGCGTATTACGGGGTTCTCGGCGGAGCTATTAGCGAGATCGATCCGAAAAACGGACGCTGCGAAGTGTACCGGGATTTCGTCCCGACCCAAATCCCCGTCAGCATGTTTTACCACGACGGTTGCCTTATTGGCACGACCGAGATTCGCGGGGATCAGGGCAGTTGTCTGCCTCAGGCCGAGAACGCAGTCATCTATGTCTGGGACACCCGGATCCGACAGACCCGGCAGACCAAGGTGCCGTGGAAAGCGGAGAGCTTACACGGGTTGGCGCTCTCTCCGAATGGACAACTTATCGGGTTTGAGCCGAACAAATATTTCCTCTATGACTCTGCCTCTGGAGACTGCGCAATCTGCGATTGGAGTTATGGAACAGCCCATTCCGGGATTTTTCTGGATGACCGCCGCTGCCTCATAGCTGTTCCCGGAAAAACGCCGGGCAAGCACACTCTCCTTCTCCTCGACATCACAGAGAAGACCACTTCCTCTCTGGGGGAAATCGAGCCCATCCGGCTTTTTGAACGTTTGGGCTCGGGAGAAATTCTGGTCGGGCTGGCCGGATACAGGGTGGCCGTGCTGACCCTCACTCCGACGTCATGATCATCGACATTCACACGCACCCCCGGTGGGAGGACGACAAATTCCTCCAGCATCCCAGCCCGGAGCAAGCCGATACCATGCTGGCGGCGGCTGCCCGTCATGGCATCCATTCTGTCTGTCTCTTGGGGCGCTTTTATCCCTACCCGGATGAAGATGGAATTCGCGCGATCAACGATGCCACGATCGGCATGGTCCGACGGTGTCCAGAACGAGTTTTTGGTCTCGCCTTTCTCAATCCGGCGCTGGATTCTGACTTCCTCGTGGGAGAAATTGATCGCTGCCTTGGGGCCGGTCTTTCCGGAGTGAAACTGGAGTATGAGGTCAACGCCCGCGATGCGCGCCTTGATCCCATTATGGAGGCGGTCTCGGCGCGAGACGCCTTTGTTCTCCACCACTCGTGGTACAAAACCATTCAGAAAGTCTCCTGCGAGTCGGACCCCTCCGACGTTGCCGACCTGGCCACTCGTCATCCCCGCACCCGCATCCTTATGGCCCACCTCACCGCGGGCGGGATGCGCGGTGTTTTGGATATCCAAAAACACGAGAATGTTTCCATCGATACCTCGGGAGGCCAACCCTTTAGTGGCTTGGTTGAATATGCGGTCAACAAGCTCGGCAGCGAACGCGTTCTCTTTGGCTCTGACTATCCGATTCGTGACTTTGCCTCACAATTAGGACGGATCGAAGGTGCGAAATTGACGGACCAGGAACGCTCTCGCATCCTCAGCAAAAATGCGGCCCGGATGCTAAAAATTCCGATTCCATCTCTTCGATCATGAGTTGTAAATTTACGGACACGAACGTGTCATTCGGAACGTGGCCATGGATGGATTTTTCTCTAACCACTCCGGCATCGCTGGTAGCTCAATTGGCAAGTGAGGGCATTCAACAAGCGTGGATCTCAGCCTCCGAATCCATCCTTTTCCCTGATCCCGACATTCCGGACGAACGGCTGTTCTCCGCCTTTGCAGCCCATCCTTCTGTGATCCCGGTCAAGACGCTCAACCCCATCCTGGGCAACTGGCGGGAAAGTCTGGAACTCGCTATGAGCGCATGGGGTGCCCGCTTGGTGAAGGTTTATCCTAACTATCACCATTACTCGCTCATCGACGGGCCGATGGCGGAACTCGCCGCCACCCTGGCCGCACGGCGAATCCCGCTTCTCATCCAGATGCGGGTGGAGGATGAGCGCAACCAATACCCCCTCATGAAGGTGCCTGGTGTTCCCGCTCACGAAGTGGCAACTCTGGCCGCCATTCATCCCACTCTGACCATTGTCGTTTTGTCTGCCTATCTATCGGAGATCGCCGCTATGACCGCCGGACACCGGAATGTCTATGCGGACATTTCTTTTGCCGATTCCCGCGACACCATGCGGCATCTCTTGGAGTCCACTCCGGCGGATCAGCTTCTTTTTGGGTCCCACGCCCCTTTCTTTTACACCAGGTCCGCCGTGATCAAATTAGCGGCAGCTGATCTCGATGGGGGCGTTCTGGAAAAAATCGTCTCCGCCAATGCCGGACGGATTCTGGCGAATTCCACTAAACTACCAGGCTAAGATCAGATGGCATGGCCCGTTTTCTCCTAAAACCAGCAGTTCAAATCATGGATTACACCGAACCTGAAAGAGTTAGAATACAAGCACTATTCACCCGTAAGGTGATTCGTAATATGGCAACAAGATTGTCACCACGCTTTCTGCAAACTGAGCAACGCAGGGGTTAATGATTTGGGTGGGCGGGGGAGGGGGCGAAGCGGCCTTCCGGATAACCGTTGGAGTAGCTGATGATCCATGAACCGTTGGTTGTGGGGTAGCACACGTCTTCCTTGCGCTCGAAATCGGTGAGGTCGCGGCTGCGGACGGCATCGGGAGATTTTGCATCAAGGAATTTTCCCGCGACCTGCTCAACGATGAGGGTGCGGTTTCCGAGGATATGTCCGGCAGTGCTGAAGATCTTCCCATCGAGCATCTCCGGCCCCACTGGGATAAAAGTAAAATCGAGCCCGCTGGCTTTCATGTTATCCGCAAATTCCTGCGCGTCGGCGAAGAGACAACTCGCATCCTCAATTCCATGCACGGTGATGATCTTCGCCGTACAGCCGAACTTTTTCATCATGGCAAGATGCTGCGGATTTCCAAGAAACCGCAACTCTTGGGCATCGGAAGAAAGATAAAAAGGGGACTTCGGATCCCTCGAATAACGGGCGTTGAGCGAGCTGCCACCGGACTCGTTGAAGGCAATATCGTCGCTCAGTTTTTTCGGGCCGCACATGTCAATGACCGCAGTGAACGTATGGGGAGCCAGTTTGTTCGCCATAAGACTTACATTGCCGCCTCCGCTGCCGCCGGTGGTGAAAATACGCGTTCTGTCGAAAAGGATTCCACTTTCCTTGAGACCATCGAAGACATAGTGCAGGGCGCGAAGAGCGTCCAGCGCCTGGAGCCATCCGAAGTCGTAGGGCTCCGGCGCTTTGATGGCTGCATCCGGCCCGCTCTGAAGGTAATCCACGCCGATGGCGACGACGTTAAATTGATCCGCAAGCATACCTCCATCCGCCGAGCCATTGAATCCGACCCCGCCCCAATTGTGGAGCGAGAGCATGAGCCCCGTGTCTTTCCCGACATCGTGGATGAATCCTCCCGGAGCGGGATAGCGGACGTGAACCGTGATTTCGCGGGGCCCCGGCTGCAGCGGCCATTCTTGGGCAGGGATCGTGACCGTGCCGGATCTTTCCGGAAGCGGAGGAAGCTTGTTGATTGCCATAAGTGGGGTCGCCAGAGTGAGCTTGGTTGCGAGAGGAAATAAAACTTTCATCCTAAAAACAGGAAATGGAACCGCAAAATTTAGAAGGCACGGAGACACCAGGGCGGGGATCTTCCAAAGCAGTATTACTTTGGCATAAGTTCTACTCTTTGTGGTCTCCGCGCTTAATCTTTATTTTACTTTTCGGGTTCATAGGTCGTTTACAGGCAATATGCGGGCATCAATTCGTGGATTTAATCTTCTGCAGAATTTTCCTCAGGGCAATTGATTCACCGGAATTTCGAGTGACCAGACTTCGTTGCTAAGCGGTCGCGCCAGCCCCCCCGCGATCCATATCTTGTTGTGCAGCACAAAAGCGGCATGTTCGTGGCGGGGCGTCCATATCGTACCAGAAGGAAGCTGGTTCCAGTTCCACCCATCCCGCGAATACCAAACATCATTCAGATCCTGAAACGGTTTCTTGTTCCAGCCTCCGAGAATCCAAAGACAGTTCCGGTAAACCAACGAGGAAAACCAGAGCCGCGCAGACCACGGGGCTGCGGGTGTAACCTCAGCCCAGTTAACACCATCCTCAGAACACCACACATCAGACGAGGCCCGGTAATCCGGGACATAATTGCCACCTCCCAAAATCCAGATCTTGTCATCAAAAACCGCCACTTGATGAAAGGCGCGGGGTGACCAGGGAGTCTGAGTGCATTGGCACGTCCAATCCGAGCCGTTAGCGGAACTCCAAACATCATTTTTGAGATCCCTGGCCGTCCCGGTGTAGTATTTTTCCAGTCCGCCCAGAATCCACATCTGGTCCCGGAAGACCACAGATCCGGCTCCCAGGCGGGGTGACCATCCTGCCGCCGGGGTGAATCTTTGCCAGTCGCTCCCGTCGGGTGAAGCCCAGACCTCGTTCCCGGCTTCTGCATCCGGAAGGCGGCCATTGAACCAACCGCCCATGAGCCACATTTTGTCGGCAAAGACGAGACCCATGGAAAGGTCGCTGTGTTTCCAGGGAGCCTCCGCCCGAACCAGATCCCAATGGGCTCCATCTGCAGAACTCCAGACATCGCGGGGACAGGGTTGATAGGAATCGAACCAACCGCCCAGAATCCAAATGCGGTTCTGGAAAACCACGCTGGCCATGGAGTCACGCGGTTGCCAAGCCGCTGCCGCAGTGACTTTTTCCCAGTTCCAAATTGTTGGTTCGCCGGCCATGGTCAGAACCTTTCCACTGTGGGTTAAGGTTGCTTTCTGATTCGTCCGACGTCGCCTCCCTCTTTGGCCATGCCTTTCCCGGGCGAATCTGGCTTGAGGGTGAAATTCCGATGCTCAGGTTCGACAAAGACCGGTTCGGCCGCCTGACTATTCTTGTCCAAACCACTGGCCCCGACCCAGGCCGTCAGAGGGAAATACCTTTCCTCGCCCGCCAGAGTTCCAATGGTTCCTTTGTGGTCCTTGGGAATATAGAATAAATTGTGATCGGAAATCACCTTGCACATCGGCGGAAAGATCCAGATGCAAGGACCTGTTTTGTAGCCCATCACCGCCCGATAAAAGATATTATCTTCGATGGTGTAGGTGTCTTCCGGACTCCCGGGAATCAAGACCACGCCGTAGTTTCCTTCCCCGACAAAAGTGTTTTGACGAATCAAAGCACCCGAGGAGTGCGAGGCGGCCACCCCCCAGACGCTGCAGAGGAAAAGGTTATTTTCCACCGTCAGTCCCGGAGCCTCATGGGCGACCAGACCACTGTAACCCAACTTGAGTTTTTCAAAAGTCGCTACGGCGGGATAGTCAATCTCGCAGTTACGGAGAGTAATTCCTTTGGCGTGGTTCACCACATAAGCCTGACTGCGGGGAAAGACCCCATTGGCAATCAACATTCCGTCGATGGTGATGTGATTCGTGTTCAGAATTTCCACAGCCACCGGGATGCTTTCCGCCAGATCGAGGATCGCCTCTTGGGGCTTTTCCGCACGAATGGTGATCTTGTGATCGGGCGTTCCGGAAATTTGCGGACGCAGAATCTCATGATACTTTCCAGGCAGGAGAACCACCTCGTCGCCGGGGCCGACTTGCGCCAGCGCATGGGCAAAGGACTTCCAAGGTGTGGTTCGGGACTTCCCGCCCGCAGTGTCCTGACCATCCGGCGAGAGATAATAAGTCGCCGGAGCGGCATAGGTTTTCGGGGTTTCGAATTCCACCCGCTGAGGTTTGCTTCGGTTTTTTTGCAAATCCCAAACCACGACTTCGGCGATATATTTTGTTCCGGGCGCTAGACCTCCAACTCCCGCGTGCCGATCGGAAGAATAGAAAGCATCCATCATCCGGGTGATGTCAAAGCTGCTGGCCATGACCTGCAGACGATAGGAAGGCTCCCAACTGCGAATCGTTTCTCCGGATGCAGTTTTCAGCGTGATTTCTGCGAAGGTGGCCTGGTGGGGGGTCTCCCAGAGCAATGTGGCTCCTTCCGGGCTGAGGCCCGCGGCCCGCAGGTTGACAATACTGAGATCCGACGACCGACTGGCCCGGCGGGCACCCACTTCTCCGAAGTCCGCCGCCAGCATAGTCAAAGGTCCCCGCGCGGGGCTCTCGAAGCTTGCGCTCAGAGAAATTGCGCCCTCCCAACTGTGGCGGTCCCGACCGCTCGCTGACTGCCAGGCTTGCAAACCCTCCAAGGTCTTCGATCCTTCCTTCGCCTGCAAATGAGTGAAGGCATTGTAGTCCGAAAAATATTTTGCGGCGCTCTTGTCATCCATTTCGAGATCCAGGTCACAATCCACGAATAGGTTCTGGACAACCTTCGCCATTGGAGACTCCGCCAGACGTAAGGCCGCCTTGGATTTAACAAAGGTACAGCGGTCCACTGTGAGCATGGGACTCTTGGTCGCCTTGATGCCGGACTCCGGTCCAGCAAAAACACAGTTTTTAAACACTGCTCCGGAATAGTTTTCCAGTTCTAAGGTTGAGTTCAACACGAGACCTTCGACTTCCACGAATTGTCCCCCGGAAAACTTGATCCCCCCGTTCAACTTCACCTTCTGGCTTTTCTCATAGGCGCGAATCCGCAAGGGATTCCAGGCATCGAGTCCTCCGCTTTGCACCAAGAGGGGCTCGGCATAGTCTCCCGGCAGCAGGTAAATCGTGGAACTGGCCGTGATGCGATCCAAGGCCGCCTGGGGGGAGGCCAGGGCCTGGGCAAGGCTTAGACCGGTATGCGCATCCGAACCGTTCTTCGGATCCACATAGAAGACAGGCTCATTTCCGGGAAAGGCACCGCGTCCCGTATAAGGACTATCGGCCTGGAGGCGATAATCCCGGTAAGTGGGGTCCGCAAAATGGGGATCCTGGTCATGCTCGAGAGGGTGGATGAGGTTTGAGGCGCGTTGGATGCCGGTGGGATCAACATTTTCCCATGTGCGCATGGGACTGGAGGGACCGCCATTGCGATACATCCCTGTGCGCATTCCCAGACCACTGACCAAAAGGGTATTGTCATAGACCCCGTAGCTGCCCGGAGTTTGATTCCCCTTGATGACGTTGTTGCGCAAAACATTGGTCGCATTGGCCCCATGACCCGTTTTGTTGCGGTAAACATCCTCATGGGAGCCCTCGGCATAGTTGCCTTCGAACAGGTTGTATCCGCCCTGGCTGTAAATTCCCAAGTCCGTTGGAACGGAACCTCCTGAGACCTCTCCGTTATTAGGCCCATTGTGGAGACAAAGGTTATGAAGGACATGCACCCGGTTCACCCCAAAGCGCAATTGAATCCCATAGGTGTTGTTTTCAAAGGCCTCGTTGTGGCGGATTTCATGATCATCGCCGGTGACATGAATGCCGGCCAACGAGTTACAGAAAGCTCGGCACCCCTCCACGACCACATGGGATGTTTTTTTTCCAACCACCAGAATGCCGTTCTGGCCCAGAGTGGCTTGCAGATTGCGGATCACGATATGAGCACCCTCCACCGTCACGGCGGATTTGTCCGGGGACTCGATCCAGTAGATCAATTCGTTGGCGGGGGCCATCCCACTGCTGCGCAGATAAAGCTTTCCGGCTGCGGAGTCGAGATACCAAGAACCCAACCTGGCAGCGACCTGAGCTGCGCTGCTCATCTTGGCTAAACGAAGGCGGGAAGGAGTTTCCCAGAGCCCTGACTTGTCCGTCAGTAGATCTTCCGGCACCGAGGTCACAAAAACTTCCGGCATTTCCGGAACGGGTTGCCAGGTGGCTTCCAATTGTTTTCCGGCGTTAATAAGAACCAACTCATTGGCGGCGCCTTGGACGGTGATAGGAAGGCCGGGTAGGCCGTTCTGCTTGATCAGAACCGGTTCGAAGTAAACGCCTGCAGAAATCTCGACCGTATCACCGGGTTCGGCCATATCAATGGCCGCCTGGATAGTGGGTTGGGAATCGTGCAGTTTTCGGGAAGAATCCACCAGGATCTCACGGGCGAGAGATGGAGACATCAGCGAGACGGTACCGAGGCACGCAAGCAGGAGGTTTTTCATGGAAAGACAAAGGAATTTTTCAGGTGGGTTTGGAGAAAGTTGGAGATGAGCGCTTACTTGGACTTAGGCTCAGGCTCGCTGAGAATATTTTTCCAAATCTGAATCCACCCCAAGAGCGCAGGCTCCTGACCTTCCTCTTTCGCGGTCTTGGCCAGACGGAAGATCTCATGTCCCATGTAGTAAACCTGCCCCTCTCCCATGCGAAGGCGTCCCACCAGAACATCGTCATTGTTCCCGATGAGGTTTTCCCAATCCAGCCCCTTCAACATCACCGACGCGTTGAGCCAGAATGGATGAGCCACTTCGGCAAAGGCCCCGACCAAAAGAGGATTTTCCGGTTCGTAAATCGTGCAATCGGAACCGTCCCGAAAAAAGCTGCTTCGGCCAAACAAGAAGTTGAAATTTTCGGCGCCACCTCCATCGGTGGCTAAGAAGCCCTTGGGCGTCTGCTGAACCAAAACCAGCCGTCCACCTTTGCGGATGTAGTCCTCAACAATTTGGGAGTCTTCTTCGGAATAGGTTTGTTCTCCCAGACCGGCGATCACCACCATGCGAAAATTGGCAAAATCCTTTGCCGCGAGCTCGGTTCCGCAGTCCTCGAAGCTGAGTCCAGCTACCTCGGGGGCAACTCGCTTCGTCAAATATTCGACTTCGTGTCTGCCGTACCCGTCCCCGACGAATCCGACCGGCCCCTCAATGGCCACTTCCGCTTTGAGGAGCCCGGTCGCCGCGTAAACGACGAACAAAATTCCAGCGAATAATTGAGGATACCGGCTCGGACGGAGTGGGGAACGGAATCTGAACATAAACTTCAGGATGGGTAAAGGTGGGGTCGAAGAATTTAAGGTCTAAAACGGCTCCCGTTAATTAGGAACCACAAAATACCACTCTGCGGAACTCCGGAGCAAGGAATTTTTGGAATTTCGTTTTCTCTCCGAATCAGTGCATCTCCGGAAGTTGCAATTCCTGTCAGAAATATCGAGGAGTGAGCCCATCGCGAGTGGAGGGCAACGCTCTGTCGTTGCCCAAAATGGGCGTGGAAGGATGGAGGGCGTCTCCGCACTGCAGCTTTCGAACCCCCCGATGACACGCCCGCCTCTAATTTCCAACGCCGGAATTTCTTGTCCGCCGTTCTCGCATGGTATTATGTGGTATCTCTATGTCGATACTCCTCAATCGTTCCCATTTCTTTATTTTCGCAGTCATGATTCTTTGTTTTGGAGGCAATTATTCTGCCGCTCGGGCGGAAGGTTCCGGCAAGGAAGATTTTTCAACCGCCACCGCCACTGTTTTTCGTATCCCGATTCGGAGCAGCGGTGCCGACCAGTCAACGACAGCCACTCTTTACTGTGGAATCCCCTTTCCAGAAACTTGGAAAGTGGGTCCGGTGGCGATCGTGGATGGCAAAGGCCAGGAGGTCCCCAGCTCTTCACGGATCATGGCCCGGTGGCCGGATTCGGACGCCATCCGCTGGTTGGGGGTCGAATTTCAGGGCGATCCCTCGCAGAAATATTTTGCGGTCCCCGCCACCGCGAAGATCGGGCCGGTGGTCCCCGGCGTGGAGGTTACTGAAGAGGCCAACGTCTTTGTGGTGGTGGCCGGAACGACAAAATTCATTCTTCCCAAAGTGGGCGCCTTGATCGGACAGGCTTATCTGGACCGGAATGGGGATGGTGCCTTCACCCTGGAAGAACTTCTACTGAAAAACACGTCCGGCGACGATCTTTACGCCATCGACCAGGACGGCACCCTCGCTACCATTGGCGGGGACACGGATGATGGGCAATTGCGCTATGAGACCGGCGCGGAGGAGCGTCCTGAAGGGGCTCCGGTTCTGCGGGCGGTTTTTCGGAGGGAGGGTTGGTATGTCACCGAGGCCGGGGTGAAGATTGCCCGCCACATCACCCGATTGATTTTCGAGCCCGGAGCCGCCGGGGTGAAGGTCGCGCACAGCTTCATTCTCAGCGAGGACACCGAAAAGGTTTGGTTCACCGACTACGGGCTGCGTTTGAACTATGCCAAGGCGGGCCAGCCTGACACCGTCTTTTTCCCCGCGAGCGATCAAGCGGATGCCAAGTCAGTCAAAGTCGCATTGCCTCCGGCCCTCAGCGAGGTGTACCTCTTTCAGGAAAAGGCTTTCTACATGTCGCGAATGGACCTGGTTAAGGATTGTCACTTCCAGATTGGAACCCTCAACGCATTCGGTCAGGAAGATGTCGTTACGCAAGGTTCCCTGGCCGGAAATTGGATCCTGGCCGGCAACGCTCACAGCGGGATCGGGATCGCCGTGCGCAACTTCTGGCAAACCTTTCCCAAGGAATTGAACACCACCCATGAAGCAATAACGCTCCATCTCTGGTCGCCGCGTGGCGGCGCAGTGCTGGATCTGCGCACCGCTTCAATCCGGGAGAATTGGCCCGAGGAATGGTATAACGAAAACTACGCCAGCAAGCCCCTCCTCGCCCGCATCAACAAGATGAATGTGAACGCCATGGGACTGGCCCGCAGTCACGATTTTTTCATTGCGCTGTCAGCCGCCGCAGATCCGCAGACCATGGCCAAGGTGGCCGCCCGCACTCAAACCCCAACCGTCTCCTTGGTGGATCCCGCCTGGCTGCGTTTTTCCGAAGCCATGGGACGTTTCGCACCCTATTCTCCAGAGGAGTTCCCCGGGGAGGAAGCCTTTGCCGCCGAATGGTTTGATCAACACATGAACATCTGGCGCCAGTGGGGCGACTATGGCTTCCTCGAATTCGGCAATTGGCCTCATGTCTGGTACCGCAAGGCCACCAAGGGACCTCTGGAAGGGAAATGGCATCCCTATGTGGATCGCTACTCCTCCAGCATGGACTACGGCACCTATGCCCATCTCTGGCGGATGTTCGCTCGCACCGGACAGCGGAAATATTTTGACGCCGCAGAAGAAACGACCCGCCAACGCCTTGATCTCAATATGGTCCATTGGGATGGACTCAATCATAGCGAGCCTTTCAAGTTGGGTCGATATGATCGATTTCCCAACCGGGTGAAAGGCATCTACACCACGTCCAACAGCCCGGTCAGCTGGGGTGAGTTTAGCGGAATGCACCATAATTCTGGAACCGACTTGCGGGCACTCGCCTATTGGTATTATCTGACCGATCACCGCCCGGCCTGGGAAATGATCACAGACTATCGTGATGTGGTGAAGAAAGTCTGGAAAGACAACCAAGTCGGTAATTTACGGCATGGCCGCCCCTTTGCCGTCCTCAAAAATCTGGCCACAGTTTATCAGGAGACGGGCGACCTGGAAATGAAACTCATCATCGAAGACCAGGTGAAATACCTCGTCGATTTGGAAGCCCCCCAAGGTTTGGCCCGGGAAGCGGAAGCTACGGGCTTGGCGAAATACGGAGTCAAGGCCGGATCGATGCAGCGGGCTTATGAGGTGACGAAGGACCCGCTCGCGGCGCAATCCCTCGTTCGTGGAGCCACGACTTGGGCCACGACCTCAACGGGTCGCCTGCCCATGCGCTACTACGAGGTGGAGGGCGAATTATTCGCCGCCGCCTATGATCTGACGAAGGACCCCGTTCTGCTCCGCGCGTTGCTCCGAAACATGAAACTGACCCTCTCGAACTATCGGGCGGCCAACGGGAAAGACTGGGAGCCCATTTGGGAGGGCGTGGGTCCTTCCGCCTCCAGCAACGTATATCCTTTGGGTGGAATCGCCTTCGCCATGGACGCTATCAGCCGCCACGAAAAAGAAACCGGAGAAAAGGTGGAACTGACCCCATTCGTCCGCCAAGGAGGGTTCGGCGATCAGGTGCTGGCCGCATTCGAAAAACCGGCAGGGAAAGAGATCGTTCTGGATGTTCGGAGCATTCATGAACTGAGCCCGACGATCTACAATGCCAAGGGAGGGAAGGTGGCGGGTGTCATCATGGAACCTTATCGGGACCAACTTTACACCCTCGATAAAGCCGCCACCCGCTGGAAAATCACTTTGCCCGACTCTCTTCCGGCCGGAACTCACTTCGTCGATTCCGGATACAGCGGAGCGATGTGGGAAGTCACCTGGACCAATGCCAAAAAAATTGTTCTCTATGCGCCCGAAACCTACTTGCTGGGCACTGGTGGCGACTCGCAATGGCCAAACCGCGTCATGCCCTCGCAGCTTGATCACAGGGAACCGGTGTACTTCATGGTGCCGAAAGACACGACCCAGTTTGAAATTTCCTCAATGGGTTCGGTTGAATTCATCCGGCCTGGTGGCGAGACCATCGCCCTGCCAGGAACGGATGGTCGGAGCCAGGTCGTGGAAGTGGCAGAGACAGACCGCGGTCAACTGTGGAGCCTAGGGACGCAGGGCCTGACTTTTGTTACTCTCAAGGGAGTCCCCCCCTTCCTGGCCTATGGCAACCCCAACCGGTTCTTTCTTCCTCAGGTGGAGGACGGAGCTTTGGCCAAAATGCTACCGCTCCCCCATTCCAGGTCCAAGATGCCGGCAGAGAAAGAGGATCTCTATGCGAGCTTTGAAGGCCAACCTGGAGAACCCACCCGTGGGCTGATTCTCACCGGGAAACGCCGACTATCCATTGCCTCCGCCCCCCCGGAATTGATCTCCCCCCAAGCTGGAACCATGGAGTTTTGGGTCATGCCCTATTGGAATAGCGTGGATCAGCTCAATGAATCCGGAAAAATCCATGCCCTGATGGATGGCGGCACCTGGAACCTGGTCTTTCACCGGTGGGGCGAAATGTCCGCCACCGCTACGGTAGAAGGCAAAGAACTCGACCCCAAGAAATCTCTTGCTCCCGCCGCCCCGGCTCCGATCGAGACGAACGCCGGTGCCATCCTGAAAATCGGCCAGTGGACGCATGTCGCACTCCAGTGGAAGGAAGTGGACGGTCAATTCAGCTTGGAGA
>Ga0105054_10008970_pt1 | contig 13118 bp, 6 predicted proteins | sample BON02_FD_78091 | JGI IMG/M metagenome (GOLD analysis project Ga0105054, IMG submission 78091) | Freshwater microbial communities from Lake Bonney liftoff mats and glacier meltwater in Antarctica - BON-02 (megahit assembly) | ecosystem: Environmental > Aquatic > Freshwater > Ice > Glacier...
AACGTCCCCCTTCTCCCCCGCCCACCCACTTACATCCATTGGCTCCGCATGACAAAGATCAGGGTATTCACAAAGATAAAGGCATAGATTTGTAAGGCGCGCCGGGAAAAGAGCAAGCCCCCGCCCGCCCCGGGCCCGCCGCCGCCCAAGCCGCCCAGGCTGCCGCTGCTGCCGCCACCACTGCGTGGGACCATTTTTGCCCCCGGTCCTGGAGCAAGCAGGGAGAAGAGGTGCTGTGCTGGGTTGCTGCTGCTGCTGCGCGCTGTCGACCTGTGTACGGGAGTAAAGGAAGGGTAGGAAAGGTCAGTAAAGAAGGAACGTGGTCCCATGCTCTAGATACGCGACATGGCCACGCCGCGGTCCTTTGTTCTTCCTCCTCGATTGCGAGATGACTACGGAGAGGCATGCGTCCGAGGCGTAGGATGGCCCTCCCTGGTTCGTGTGAAAACCCGCAGCCACTTAACACTTCACATGAAAGCCTTGCAAGTCCTGTGGTGGGGTAAGGCGGGGAAAGGAAACGTGCTCAGGGGCCGTGTTGAGACGCCTACCAATATTTGCCTCCGCGTCGTCCGAGCAAGAGAAGCGGTGGCGTGGGCTCCTGCCCAGGGACTTGACGCGCGGCGGACGTTGTTTTCCGTCAGTGAGCGCGCCGCTTGCTTATTTTGCTAGCTCGTGTTGGTTTATCATGTTATAATGAAGGGTTTTGGCAGGCTATGTGGTTGGGTTTGGGTCTGTGTGGTGTGTGTGTGGACAAGGAGGGAGCAGGCCGTGTGTGTCGTACCCCGACAAGCAAATTTTCGAAGATACTTTAAAATCCTGCCGCGCCATTTTTTTCCTTATGAATAAATAGAACAAAATAAAAAGCAAAACAAGCAATCCACTAGCATTGTATGCTATGCTCGAGTTTGTCATTGAACCTATAAAATCAAACAGAAAAAGGCATGTTTTCTAGCTTCTAGCTATAGTCCTCTCTCTTTTTCGCGCATTTCTTCCTTTTCCTTCTAAACTACCGAGGAGCTCTATCAGATCATTTCTAATACACTATTTCCTTTTCTTTCGTCCTTTTTCTATGAAACACTCATACGCAGTAATATATTATCAGACGATATACGAGATCGCTTCCTCCCCACCCCTCCCTCCCACCCTCCCCGTCGACTCGCCCATCGCCGGGTCCGGATCACAATACACTACCATGTCCATCTCATCTCTTCAAGCCTCAAGCGACTACTGCGCCTAATTTCCACCCCTCGTTCCCTCCCACCCACATTCCTCCCTCCCTCCCTCCTCCCTCCCTCCCTCCCTCACCCCAATGTCCACCCCAACTTCTTCCCTCCCCTCCCCGTCGACTTGCCCATCGCCGGGTCCCGATCACAATACACCACCATGTCCATCTCGTTCCTCCACGCCTCATGCCGATACCTCACCCTGATATCCGGCACGTTGGTCTGCCGAATATCATTCCCCGCCGCCCCCGGAGCATCATAATGCCTCCCTAAAAAGTGCCTCTTAAACACATCCTCAAACCCACTCTGCAAGACACTATTCCTCGCCATCTCGCACAAATCCGTGCTGCTCAACCGCCAAACCTGCGCCGCAACGCTATACTCTTCCACTAAAGGGTCTTTAGTATAATGCAACATGAGCGGATCGTCCGTCGACAACGACACATTCAACCCCTGATGAAAATACTTGACAAACGGATTCCGATGATAATCCAAGAACAGCTTATTGTTACTCAACGGCGACATAGCAATTCCAATCTGACTCAAGTAATACAACAGCTGCAACCCCGGGATCTTTCTAAGAACAATCCCATGGTTAATCTTCTCCGCCAACAAATAAGCAGCCACCAAATGCTCCGGATCCCCCGCCTCCCCACAATGCGGGCGAAACTCAAAAGTCGACATCTCCCTCGCCCGTCGAAAATCATTCAAACTCTTAATATTCGCCGCGATATAGTAACACCAATAAGAATAAGGCGGGTCCTGCTTATACTGCCAGTGCTTCGGCGCCGGGAAGCTCTGGCCTTGATTCGCATGAATCTCCGGCTTGCTCTCATCATCCACACAATCAAACCCCACGATGGTATTCAAAAAAATTGCCAGAGGAGGGTTACTCCCTGGGTCCCTAGTCACCTCAAACAGGGGCGCAAAAATATTGCGGAGCAAATGCTCGAAATTTTCCAACTCGCCCGAGGCCTTGTACACGGCATACAGACGGGGAATTTGAATCAACCACCGCACTTTGTCAGAAGCCAAACGATGGGTATAGAACCATCGAGCGAGCTTATCCCATTCACTGGGCTTCCGGCCATAGATCGACACGCGCCACTCCACCAGCTGGTACTTACTCGCGTCCAAATCGGAGATGACCTGCTGGGTGACCTCAGCCAAATAAGTGCCCGCAATCATATTATCCGTCTTCAGAAAAATCTCCCTCAGCCTACTCTGCCCCGCCGGGTTATACTTAAGATTGAAACGATCGAAGCGGTGAAAGGTATTGTTAGCGTGCATATCAAGAGTATCAACCGACAGGTCCATCGCCGTGATTTTAAGGGATTGAAAGACCTCTTTTAGGGTCAAAAATTGCCCGTCCCGAAAAGCAACAATCTCCCCCCCCGCCGTCTTAAGCTTATGCTTGATGAACCGCAACAAGTGCTTCAAATGCATACATGCCGAATGATGCACATGCGTATCGACCTTCCGAATATTATAAAAATCACGGTGCGGCACCGACTTTTGCGCCGAGAGCTCCCGATCACTGTTCAGCAGCTTGTGCAGATGAAACCTCGCCTCCAGCACCTGCAACCTCTTATAGCTATAAGTCTTCACCGGCCCACTCGTCAACAAATGCGTCAACTCATGAAAATCCTCATAAAACTCCTCCACGCTAAAAATCTGCGTCACGGCCTCCCCGCCCTCCCCGCCGTCCTCCACTTCCTCCCCCTCCCACACATGATACACACCATCCACCAACTCAACCCGATGCGAAGACGCCCCCGGCGGCTCATACGAAAAAGGATCATACGGCGGAGCCTGTCGTCGCTTCATCCGCTTATACGCCGAAGTCCTAGGAGAATCAGGCGACCCCGGCGGCAAGACAGGAGGCGCAGTGGGTAGGGGGGCAGCACGCCCCATCAAATGTGGCGGCGAGGGCACAGGGGGGGCGGGCGGGGTGGAGGAGTAGTAGACGGGCGATTCAGGGTAGCTCTGCGCGGCGGCGCTGCCGTAGCCGGTGCTGATCGTCATGCCTGGTCCGGTGGGAGGGGCCTCGGGGTCTAAGGGGACGCCCATCCATTTGCTTCGCAGCTTCATGGCCTTGCGGAGTTGTCGGCAGGCGGCCAAGGTGTCGCTGTCCACGGGCTCGGGGGTATTGAGAATAATGACCCGTTGAAAGTCTTGCATCTCGGGCAGGAATTGCTCGGGGTAGTCCGGAAAGAGGTCCCGCACGCTGTAGCGTTCCTCTGGGCCTTCAGCGGCAGCCGTGCTGGTGCCGCCAGCCGCCCCACCCAGGCCAGGTCGGGTGGCCGGCTCCACGCTCGTGCTGCTGAAGCTGATGCTCCGTCCGCGGTCGTCAATGGGCTCGGGCGGTGGGGGCTGTTGCTGTTGTTGCTGTTGTTGTTGCTGGTGCTGCTGCTGATGTTGAGGGAGGTTGATACCGTTGTCGAAGTCCCCTCGCTCGCGGTCACCGCCCGTCATGATGCCTAGGCCGGGGCGGGGGCTGCTGCCAAGGTGAAGATGCGCAAGCCCGCCGCCGTCCATCAACTCCTCCCCGCCAGAGCTATGGGTGAAGGAATGACGGGACGACAAAAGCCGGGACCGCAAGAGGGCGTCGCGGTGCATGGACTCCTTCATTTGGTCCGCCTCGTGGCCGTCTTCCTCGTCGTGGTGATGATGGAGGTCGTCGGGGAGGGCGGGACTGATGCTGTGAGCGTTGCGGGTGCCCTCCGCGCTCAGGTTCCGCAAGTGCTCCTCCATGGTTTGGTAGGGCTGTGTGTTTGTGGTGGGGGGCCGAGAGCGGGAGATTCGAGGGCGTGAGAAAGGTCAGCCAGGGTGCGTCGAATGAGTGCTGGTGTTGTGGTGTTGTGCTCCTGCGGTAGAGCGGCTGAAACTCGCGCAATTTGTGCCTTGAAGCACGGGCAGTTGGAAATAAAAATGTGGAGGCAATCGCAATCGTCCACACTCAAAGCAAGCGCACGTGCGTACGAGGCCACAAATTGGAGCCGATTTCATGCTCAAGCGGTAGACCAAGGTCTTGGTGGTGCTGTTGTGCCAGTGTGGGAGCTCACGTGTGAAAGGCAAGGACTGCTTAGACAAGCCTGGCGTTTTGCGAGTCGAGGCCCATGTGAAGTCGTTCAGCTGCTCTTGTGCCCCCACTTTGCATTCCTTCAACAGGCAAGCCCACTGCCGATTCCACACGACTCACCACCACTGACGTCTCACCTCTCATTTACGAATGACAAAGGCGTGCATGGCGGTGGTCCTTTCTCAAGCGCCTGGCTGTGCATGGAGTGCCTCCAACAAGCGATACCATCGCCTGCCCAACGGACACCCATGCATGCGCCACAACGCCTGCTGCCAAGCCTGAAGGCAAGGCCTGTGTACCGCCACCCGCCGCCCGCACCACAGCCACAGCAACCACACAAGACGCGGCAAGTGCCTGTCCGTCCTGCACGTGGGCGGCGGGGCGAAGCCTTGCCCTCTGGTCGCGTCCACCATGCCGTTTTTGAAACGCGAGCGAGTGATTTCATTCAGCGCACGGCACGCACGTCTGGGCGCGCCCGACATACTTATCCGCGGCCACCAAAATGCGGACCAGTGCGCACCACACCATCTTCTCACAGTCACTCATGTACATACTTTCGCATACACCTCTTACAGGGCGCTCCTTGCTTTGCGCAGGAAAGGGTGCACCTTGGAGAGAGCGGGAGCCGGAGTTTGGAAAGGAAGACGGACACGAATACCATTGCCGTCGCAGCCACCACCAGCGCTGCCATGTCGATGACGTCCAGGTAAGAAGATTCACAGGGGCTTAATGTGAAAGGGTGTGCTTGTAAGGGGCGGGGGCGTGCGTCTGCTACGGGTGCGTGTGCGTTGGGTGGCAGGGGAGGCGGACACGATTTTGCCGTGTGCAGCACCACCATGGGGAGGTCCTCCACTAACAGCATCCATACACTCTACTTCTCTACGCGCAGTAAATCACTCACATTCGTCTCTTTCTCTTTATTGCTTTCTATCCCCCAGCAGCCTCTAAACCCGAACGCACCACACGGAGCTCATCTTCTAGCAGCAGCACCCACACGGACCCAAAACACCCCAAGCACACACACATAATGCAACCTCCTCCCAGCACTCCCCGCTCCGCCGCCGCAGTGGCCCTCGCCCAAGCCGCCTTCCATTACCGCGTAGTCTGTGAGGATGGCGCCTACGTCCGCGCCGGCCTCGAGCTGAGCTCCCGCCACCTCTACACCATCGCCAGCCAAAGCACCGTGGAAGTCCTCGAACGCTGCGTCAACGTCCAAGGCCTCGCCCGTCTCCGCACCGCTGATGGTTGGATCTCTGAGATGCTAAACCCTTTGTCGGGGCAACGGGGGCCGATCGTGGAAGTAGTCCCTCTGCAGCACCCTCTTCAATTTCGCATCGTTTTCCCTGGAGGCGCCCTGGTCCGAAGCGGCATCGAGCTCAGCTCCAGTGTTGTGGGCACCATCCCCGTGGGGCACGAGATCATTGTGACGGACAAGAGGTATTCCAATACGCCTTCTTATCGGTGTGTGCCTCGCTTGAAGCTGGCGGATGGCTCGGGGTGGATTAGCGTGCGGATTAACTCTCCCCCACCCAATGAGACAGTGGTGGAGCTGATGGGCTTGGCTAGCCAGGAGGAGGCGAGGGAGTACAGCGCGGCGATTAATCGGCCGGCGGCAGCAGTGGCGGGGTCAGCGCACGGGGCGGGGATGTTGGAGGGGGAGACTGATGCGGAGGAGGAGGATGGGGGGGAGCACGCGGCTGATGGCGGCGAGAGGAGAAGATCCCTTGCCGCTGCTTCGGCGTCTTTGGTGCTGCTGCCAGCGGATAAGCAGCAGCGCCCTCGTCACCACCATCAGCACAGCCAGCAGGATCACCACCACCATGCCATTGACGCCTGGGACAAGATTCGACGCGCCTTGCAACCCGACGACGACGACTTTGGTGCTGCCACCGGCGCGGGCGAAAATCACCAGCGGCAGCAGGAGCAGAAGCGGCGGTCGAAGGAAGACCATTCTTGCCTCGTCTGCTTTAGTTCTCACCGAAACGCGACCTTTGTGCATGGAGAGTCGGGGCATATTGCTTGCTGTTTGGAGTGCGCCCGCGTCTTGAAGGGCCGTGGGGACCCTTGTCCTGTCTGCCGCATGCCTGTTGATTCCGTCATTCAGCATTTTTGGGCCTAGACTTGATTGTGCTCCTTGCCGGAGGCGCGTGGTGCTTCTCTCTATAGACAACGACGACGTAGACATTTGTATGGAACTTCTTTTTCTCTCTATCTCTCTCACTCGTATCCCCTAAAAAAACTGGAGAGTGGGTCTGGACGCTATTTATTTAAATATATAATCACCCCTAGCCAGTTAGCCAGCCTTACGTGCATGTGTATGTTTGTGTGTCATGACAAAAGTACGTGTATTCCCAGTCATCCCATGTATATTAATTCATTCGCTTTATGTTTTTTGTCGATGCATGTTGCATACTTAGAGAGTTACATCACCGCGTTCAGACCCTGCTTTGTCCCGCTTGAAAGAGGAGTACGAGAAGAAGAAGAGGAAATGAAAAACAGACTCTCGTCGTGTCATTTTGGAATAGGAAAAGAGAGAAAGAGAGAGGAAGCCGGCACCTGTGCATGCAACAAGTCAGCCAAACAGAGGCCCTACGCCTGGGGGGGCATGGGCACAAAAGAGTCAGAAAGTGAGAAGAGAAGAGGGAGACAGGGGCCACAAAGACAATAAATCTCCCAAATTGACATAGAGAGGACAGGATTGGGGAAATGAAATATGGTTACTGGGTCGATAAGCAGCACACAAATAACAATTAGAAGCAACACAAGAAGAAAGAAAGAAGGTAAAACGACAAGAAGCGCATCTGTGGTTTGTTTTTTAACATAAGTACTTTGTTGAATATATCCTTTCTTTTATACAGCAGCGACCGGCTAGCCTTTTGTTGTATTTCCTGTCGATGCTTTCATTTATCTGTTTATATTTGATTTTCTAAATCATACCATGGCGGACGACGGCGACCGAGCGCGGGGAGATGGATAAGACACAGGTGAAGGCGGGGATTGGGAAAACTCGCGCATAAATGTCAAGACGGCTTCTTTGTACTTGATATTACATCGTAGGTCGTACGACCAAAGACCGTTCTGCTTGAGCATTTCCCACGTCTTTTTGCATTGCTGGTTCGCAGAAGAAGGCCTGGTGCTGTTGCCACCACGGTTGCTCGGGCTTGGACCGCTGCGCGGACTGGAGCTGTTGCGCGGGCTCTTGAGCTTCCTCAACACCGGCGTGCCGTCGTGAATAAAGGCGTCCCAGGAGGCCCCCAGGGCGCCCTCGCCCGGCGTGCGCGGTGTGCCCGGTGGCGAAAGGAGGAACCTGGCTGGAGCACTTCTGCTGGACGCGATTGCCGTGTCGGAACCGACCGTCGGCGCCTCCTTGTTAAAGTCCAGAGGGATGGGACGTTCAAACACTTTCGTATAACCATTGTCCCGTCGCACGTCCACCCGGCATATAGGATAAGAACCCACTCGGCTTTGTCGTCGTGGCGCCCAGGAGCCGCGAGCGCTGCCGAATGTGGCACAGACAGTCGCGTAACACATGGCGCGTGTCTGAGTGAGCAGAGCGCTCACGGAGGGCAAGGATAGCACATCCACGACCACCACATACACTACAACCAGCACCCACAGCAAAAAGAGTGGCAACGTATGGTCTTTGCTAACCCTTCGAACCAGCGTTGCCAAAAGTCGGTAATCGGGTAGGTCCAAGGCCGACGTCGAAGGCAGATTTTGGCCCGGCCAGAGATCGGCGCCACTAGGGGTGGCTGCCGTGGCAGCAGCGGCCGCCTGCGGGATTCTAAGACGATGGCCCGAGCCAAGCAAGCGATCGTTGCCCATCATCCACACGGCGAGGGACAAGTGCAGCAAGAGTGCATACGGCAGGCACCGGCATATTTGGCGGTGCAGGCGCTCGTCCCGTTGCGGTGGCCGTTGATAGAACCGCAGGAGCAACAAATAGTCGATTCCGTAGCAAAGCATAAAGGTCAACAGCGCAAACAGCAAGAGAATGGGGAGACCGCTGCTGTACATTAATGAAAAAAACACCGTCGTCAACAACTGGCCACAGCGGTACACGATGTTAAATGGAGGACCGACGTAAATACTGTTCAGATCCTGTTGCAGCAAGTGAAGCGGCTGCGCCTTGCTGCCGCGCCAGGCCCGACCCAGCCAAAGGAGCCCTCGTTGCACTGGCCCTACAACGAGGTATAGGCTCAAAGGATAGATGTGCGGGGTGAAGACCGCAATCAAAGCAGTGAGCTGCAATTGGACGCCCACATTCGCGTACCATTGCGCTGTCGTGTCATGATACTCGCCAGAGAAAATCCCCAAGGTGCGCAGCGCCTTTTGCGTCCACTTCCACACGGCGGGCTGCCTCCCACCGCTCGAGTGATCGTAGCCGCCGTACACAAGCAGCAGCAAGAGGGCCATGTTTATGAATTGCGAAACAAAGACGCGGATCATGAGCTGGCTGGCCTCCACGTCGGCACTCACGTGTAACTCAAAGACCGTCAGCTGGGCAATGACCCAGACCAGGAGGGCATTTACAAACAGAGTGCAGGCGGCTAGTAGCAGCTGCAGAAGCACGTTCACAAAAATGGCGCGTGCAACAGCGACACACACGGCGTGCGACTGATCGCCCAGCGACAGAAGCACAGAAGAGACCCAATTGTAGGATTTTGCCAAATTCGTCATGCGAGCGTAGCAGTAGCAAGCCGTGACCGTAGAATATGGGAAGCGCTGGCAAATAGGCTTGGGACCAGTGGTGTTGTTCGTCGGCGCAGTCACAATCGTAGTGTCGTTCGCCGCCGTAAAGCAGGCCATGGTCTGACAGACAGGCATCTTTTGTCCCGGACGGGGTGCCGCCAGCAAGCAGGGGCACTGATTTATGCGCCAAGGCCGCGGACACGGGTTGTCTTGCTCCTGACACGCACTCAACGAGTAGAACGGGCCGACACCAGCCGAAGACGAAGAGGACACCGTTAAGTTGCCCAGTTCCTCTGCTACCACTGCTGATGAGGAGGAATACCGGGCGTACACGATATTGCTTCCATCGGCCCCAACACTGCCCCCCGCGAGAGCGCCAAGGCATTGTGTGGAGCAAGTCGGACACTCATCGGGCGTCGGGCTTACGAAGGACAGCGGACCCGAAGCCGCCGTGATTGATTTGAGATTGGAGAAGCCGCCCACGAACAGCGCCGGAATCTCTGCCTCGCATAGGCTGAATTTGAGGATGTGTCGGCTTTGCTCCGTCTTGGCATTCGTCACCCCCACGGCCACCACAAAGCTAAACACCAAGAGCATCATGGTCAACATGTTCACGACCTGCCGGCGCGCGAACCGCGTCCAGTTGCTGCTTTGCAGGTTCTCCCAAATCACGTCGTCGGGCGCCGGAGCGGGCCGCACTACCAACCGATAGCGGCCCTGAAACAAGAGCGGCTTGGTCACACACCAGCGCGCAAAGAGACTCGGGCTGTTATAGTCCTGCAAGCAACGTTCTGCGCTTTCCAGGTACTCAAACAAGACAAAGGCACCCACGCACTCCTGCTCGGCCTCGGACCGTCGCGCATTTTTTCGCAAGCTGTACGCAATGGCCGCCATGTCTTTCTCCAGTTGAGCCAAACGGCGTTCAGCGCGGCTGTAAGCTGGCCCTGGAACGTGGCCGGCTGCGGGGCGGTACTTCTTGAGGTACGCACGGAGACGTTTGAGCTCCAAGGCTTTGTCACCATGAGTTAAAAACCGATGGAGCTCCCGCCCGTTCTTCTGCGCCAATGTGACTTCCGCAACCCATTTTCCAGAGTAACGCTCGTCGCCGCCGACGTGGACCAAGTCAGACACGGGCAGCTTCGGCGGTCCCGTAGCGGAGGGGGCTCGGCCCTTCCAATCCGCGCCCTCCAGTGGGTAGAGGGCGGAAAAGTGGTCAATCAAATCTTCCTTTTGTACGTTTGGGGGTAAGTTAGTCACATGCACGGTGAAATCTTTAGCTGACAAAATGGTCTTGGACTGGTGCTTCTTGGCGTGCTGCACCATTCTGCCTAAATACCAAATCATGCCCGCAAAGACCAGGCACGACAGTGCGTCCAATGCCGCCAGGAGCACGGCCGCGTCGTCGAGGCGTATGCGACCCACGATGCGTCCGTCGGGGCCAAAGAAGCGCACCGTAAGCCAGCGCGACGAGGACAAAAAATCAACGGAGCCCAAATTGCCCAGCGTCAGAGCATACAGGCCGAGTAGATCCTGCTGTTCCTCCTTGATGCGGGAGCCAGACGAGTAGAGGACGAGGGCGGGCAGGTTTAAGACGAGCAAGAGTGCAAAGCTGACGATGAGGACTCTGAGGAAGTTGAAATGCAGCCTCAAACCGATGCCCAAATCGCTCAGGTGGATTTGCTTGCGACTAGCGGCATCCCCGCAAAGCGGGGCATGACCCTTATGGAAGAGTACGGCCTCGCGGTGCAGGAGCGCGCGTTGAATGGAGGGAGGCTTATAAGGAGTGTTCAGAAAGTCTGCGCCCAAGTGTTCGTCGTCGTCCTCATCGTCCTTGTTGCCGTTGTCAAGCTCCGCGCCACCTTGGCTGTGGGTGAAGGTGGGGCTGCCGACGGCCAATTTCAAGGGGGTCACAAGTAACACGCGCGAAATGGGAATCAGGTTGGGGAGAGCGTCGTTGTTGTCATCGTGGTCGTTGATGGGGTAGGCGCGTTGATCGTCCTCCTGCGCTGCGAGCGCAAGTGAAGTAGGCAGTGGAGTGACAGAAGCGACTGTGACAGACGGTGGCGCTGCGACGGAAGTGTTGAGCGTCAAAACACCTCCACGACCGTCACGTGCCGCCGGGGCGTCGTCTAGCGCGGAGTGGAGCATGCTCGTCCGGCGCTCGTTCGTCGTCCTCCTGACTAACTTCGTGTCGATGCTGAGGCGGGGTCGCCCGCGTCGGGGCATATATGGCGGTGGGACGTCCTCAAATTGCGCCAGAGCTGGAGGTGTGAGTATGTCCGTGGTGAGACTGGGCGACTCAGGGGAATCAGCTTCCGGGGGCTCATCTAACACAGCCGATCCCTGGTGCTCGTCGTGGGACTGGGACTCCTCCTCCTGCCCCTCCCCTTTCTCCCCTCCAGAGCTTGGCAGTGCCACCAACGCCGCACCGGCAGAAAGGCCGTTGTTTGGGCATGGTAGGGCTTGTGGCTGGTCCTGTCCCAGGCTCGTAAGGGTGCTAGATGGCTGAGGGGAGGGCAGCTCCGGCGTCGTGGCTTGGTCGTTGCTGTCATTCTCCGGCAGCTGCAATTCATCTAATTGTTGGACGTCAAGGGGCGTTGTACCGACGGTGCTGCTGGTAGTGGTGGTGCTACTGCCTTGAACGTCCGCCTCTGAGTCGCTTGGGGGCTCCTCAATGCTGCCGTCGCCTTGCAGCAGGGGCTGACCAACCTCCACGGGAGGGACCTGGGCCAAAGGCGCCCCGGCATCATCCGCCATGCCACCTAAGAAATCAAAAAGGAAATGTGCCGCGGGTTAGCAATGAGGAAATGACATAATGTGAGCATCCAAGGCATCCAAAAATGAACTGGGGAGGGAGAGGAGGTCAAAAAAGAAGGTTTTCGATATGGTGGAAATGAAGGTTAGATCGAAAAAAAACGCTAAAAACCACAACCACAAGCTTGTTCACGTCTCAAGCAAGGTAAATGGCGTAGACTTGTGCAAGTGGTGCACTGTGTGGTGGATGAAAGTGGCTGGGCCAAAAATAATACAATAAAAAGCATGGGCCGGGCAGCTCCTTTTTCGACCTCGTCATCGTCGTCATGCATCCTCTTCTTCTTTCCTTCCTTCTCCTTGCTTCACACATCTCTCTCTAACCAAAAACCCCACACACTCTCCCACACACACAATACAGGCACACAACACCACGACCATGGTGGGTCGTCCCCGCCGCAAGAGCAGCACCGCTATCGCCAGCTCCTCTTCAAGCACTCGCCGGCGCCACTCCTCCCCGCATCGCCACCTTTCCACTTCGATCACGCCGAACGCAGGCGCCGGTGGAGAGGAGCGGCCCACGCCCACCGCCAGCAATGGCTCCCAGCAGCAGACGCAGACGCAGACGCAGACGCAGGGGGGCGGGTCCAGGCGGCCACGGCGGGAGAGCCTCGAACCGGTATGTCTGAGCAGGACCTCCCTCCCCTCCCTCCCTCCCTCTCATACCCCTCCTCAACCCTTCCTCTCCCTCTTTCCACCTCCTCACCCTCCCCTGCACACAGAGCCGAAAGAGCGGGCGCGGCCAGAAAATGCGCAAGTCCGAGAGCTACCAGCAGTTGGAGAAGATGATGTTTCCAGACACATTGATCGAGGCGGCTCTTCGCGCGTGTCCTAACAATGTGGCCGGTGCGATTGAGTATATCTTTGCCATGCAGCAGACGAATGATGGGGGAGGAGGGCAGGATGGAGGGAAGGAGGACGAGGGAGGTAGTAGTAGTAGTAGTAGTAGTAGTAGTAGTGGTGAGAAGAAGGAGAAGCCAGGGGCGAATGAGGAGGTGGAGGAGGAGGAGGAGGAGGAGGTAGGGGCTGCTGCGATGGAAACGGAGGAGGAGGAGGGAGGGAAGGAGAATGGGAAGGAGGGCAAGGGCAGCGCTAGCAGCAGAAGAACCAACAACGACAAGAAGCAGGCAGGGGCGTCGAGGAGGACATCATCGAGAGGGGGCGAGAGGAAGGAGGAGGAGGAAGAGGGGGAGGGGGAGGAGGAGCAGGCACCGCCTTCCATGCCCACACTACCGGCTAGTCTGAAGGAGGGAGGGATTGAGGGAGGGGAGGGAGAGGAGGGAAGGAAGGAGGAGAAGGGAGGGAAGAAG
>Ga0105054_10008974_pt1 | contig 13115 bp, 13 predicted proteins | sample BON02_FD_78091 | JGI IMG/M metagenome (GOLD analysis project Ga0105054, IMG submission 78091) | Freshwater microbial communities from Lake Bonney liftoff mats and glacier meltwater in Antarctica - BON-02 (megahit assembly) | ecosystem: Environmental > Aquatic > Freshwater > Ice > Glacier...
CACCACAGTGGCCGGTATCAGCCACCAACGGTGCGCGCTGGAAGTTGTGCTTTCGTTACCGCGCTGCGAAGAATCTCAGCGAGATCCTGCAACTCCTGGTGCCTTGAACTGGTGCTGCGAAAGACTAAGCCGACGCGGCGTTCCGGTGCTGGGTTGGCGAAACGAGCAATTCCTAATGTTGCGCCCCGCGCTTCAACCTTGACGGCGGTTTCCGGCAACAAAGTTGCCCCCAACCCAGCCGATACCAGTTGCACAATGGTTAACAATGGTGCTGCGCGGGCCGGATCATTTCCTGCACCGGTCAGGCCGGCCAACACACACGCTTCGAGTGCTTGTTCTCGCACGCAATGGCCTTCGTCCAGAAGAAGAAGAAGGCGGGTATCTCCGGGTTGGGAAAGTACGACTTCATCGGTGTTGGATAGCGGATTGTCCAAGGCCACAGCGAGCACGAAATCCTCCTCGAACACCGGAATCTCGATGACGTTCGATTCACCCGTTGACAGCGCGACTCAAGCTACATCGATATCTCCGCGGCGAAGGGATTCGATCAAGCGGGCGGTTTGATCTTCATGCACTTGAAGTCCCAGCGCGGGTGCCTCTTTGAGTAAAGTGTTCAAAAAGGCGGGAAGCACATGAGGCGCAATGGTCGGGATCAGACCAAGTCGAGCCTCCCACGTAATCATTGCGCAGCCTCCACCGAACGGCGGGCCAAGGGTAAAAGGCTCTCCCCCTCAGCGGTGACAATTACATACCGCGATTTACGATCCACAAGTTGGCTACGCAAGTTTGATTTAAGTGAGGAGAGCGCCTGGCTCAACGTAGGCTGGGAAACCCCAATCCGATCGGCGGCTTCACCGAAGTGTTGGGTGTGAGCAGCAGCCACAAATGCCCTCGGCTGGGCTGATTGTGGGTGGTTGAACCTTTATAGTTACAGACCATGACGGGGTCGCCCGTTTGTCCTAGGGGCTAAGCGGCTCTCACGCCACCGCCACCGCTTCGGCCGGAGCCGAACTTCGGATCAGATAGTCAAATGCACTCAGCGCCACATTTGCGCCAGCACCAAGTGCTATCACGATCTGCTTGAACGGCACCGTGGTGCAGTCGCCGGCGGCAAAGACTCCCGAAATGGACGTGCGACCGTGGTCATCAATCACGATCTCGCCATGGGGAGAAAGTTCCATCGAACCTTTTAACCATTCCGTATTGGGTAATAGACCAATTTGCACAAAAATTCCTTCGACTTCCAACTGGTAAATTCCGCCCTCCACCCGATCTTGGAATGCGAGACCCGTTACTTTGTCGCCGTCACCAAGGACCTCGGTGGTGTGAGCATTCAGAATAATGTCCACGTTTGCCAGGCTATGCAATTTACGTTGAAGTACTTCATCGGCGCGCAGCTGGTCAGCAAATTCGATCAACGTCACGTGTTCAACGAGTCCAGCGAGATCAATGGCGGCTTCAACACCGGAATTACCGCCGCCGATGACAGCCACCCGCTTACCCTTGAATAACGGACCGTCACAGTGCGGGCAGTACGTCACACCCTTGTTGCGGTACTCATCTTCTCCGGGTGCATTCATTGACCGCCAGCGCGCGCCAGTGGATACAACAACCGTCTTTGACTTGAGGACCGCACCGCTCTCCAGTTCCACTTCGATCAGCCCACCGGCCTGCGCAGCCGGTGTGATGTGGACCGCCCTTTGAAGGTTCATAAGATCCACGTCGTACTCGAGAACATGCTGTTCCAGAGCGGCAACCAGCTTGGGGCCTTCGGTGTGCTGGATTGAGATGAAATTATCAATACCCATCGTCTCAAGAACCTGACCACCGAAGCGCTCCGCAGCGATACCCGTACGAATACCCTTGCGCGCGGCGTAGATCGCGGCGGCAGCACCGGCGGGTCCACCGCCAACAACGAGTACGTCGAAGGGATCCATTCCCGCGATTTTTTCGGCTTGTCGAGCCACTGCACCGGTATCAAGCTTGGCCATGATCTCCTCGAGACTCATGCGCCCCGAAGCAAATATCTCGCCGTTGAGAAAAACCGAAGGGACCGCTAACACTTGACGTTCATCGACTTCAGATTGATACAGCGCTCCGTCGATCGCCACATGTGTGACGCGTGGGTTCACGATGCTCATGAGATTCAATGCCTGAACAACGTCGGGGCAATTTTGGCAGGTCAACGAGAAATAAGACTCGAAGTGGTAATCCCCCTTGAGACCACGAACCTGCTCAAGAACCTCTTTCGACGTCGTGGAAGGGTGACCGCCTACCTGCAGCAGTGCGAGGACAAACGAGGTGAATTCGTGACCCATGGGAATGCCAGCAAAGCGCACAGAGATATCAGAATTGGTGCGGGCAACCGAGAACGAAGGACGGCGAACGTCATCATCGCGCCGCACCGCGGTGATTTTTTCCGACAGAGCCGCGACCTCGTCGAGTAACTGGGCAAGCTCGACGGACTTCACGCTGTCATCGAGAGAATAGACCAACTCAATGGGAAAAATAACCTTGTCGAGATGCGATTTTAGTTGACCGGTGATTGTTACATCAAGCATGGGAATCTCCAATTATTAGTGCAGCATTACGTGGATCTGATGAGCTCAGGTCGTGGGAACCTAAATTTTGCCGACGAGATCAAATGATGGGGCAAGGGTCAATTCGCCTTCTTCCCATTTGGCCGGGCAGACCTCACCGGGGTGGGCAGCGACATACTGGGCGGCCTTGATCTTGCGAACTAACTCTGCTGCGTTTCGACCAACCCCCTCGGAAGAGATTTCCATGAATTGGATGAAACCCTGAGGATCAACGAGGAAGGTTGCCCGATCGGCGAGGCCGACCCCCGGGCGCATGACGTCAAAGTTATTCGTGATGGTGCCACTCTGATCTCCCACCATGAAGTAGTCGATCTTTTTAATGGTCTCAGAGGACTCATGCCACGCTTTGTGGGTGAAGTGGGTGTCGGTTGATACCGAGAACACTTCAACGCCTAACTTTTGCAGTTCCGGGTAGAAGTCGGCAAGGTCACCCAATTCGGTGGGGCAGACGAAGGTGAAGTCCGCAGGATAAAAAAAGAAAACAGCCCACTTGCCTTGGGTGTTTGATTCGGTCAGGTCAACGAATGCACCTCGGCGATATGCGCTCGCCGCGAACGGCTTAATTTTAGTTCCGATCAGTGCCATTTAGATCATTCCTCATCATGTGGTTCGGGTCTAGGAAGATAAAAGGCTATGACGATAAAACGAATCGTGCAAATCGACTTAGACAAAAAACGCGATAAGCAAAACCTTTGATGATTCGATGGGGCTATCCGATTTATTTATGAGGATTAAAGGTTCGCAGACGCAGGCTATTGGTGACAACAAAGACGCTAGAGAAGGCCATCGCGGCGCCAGCGATCATTGGATTGAGGAGTCCCGCCATGGCCAGTGGTATCGCCGCGACGTTGTAGGCGAAGGCCCAAAACAGGTTCCCTTTGATTGTGCTCAAGGTCTTACGGGCGAGTTCTATACCCGTAGCTGCGCTTGTCAGGTTGCTGTTTATCAGCGTGATGTCACTTGCTTCGATGGCGACGTCGGTACCGGACCCCATGGACATGCCAAGATCGGCCTGGACGAGCGCGGCGGCGTCATTGACACCGTCGCCCACCATCGCAACAACATTACCTTCTGATTGGAGTTGGGTGATAATTCTCACTTTGTCTTCGGGCATAACCCCCGCGAAGATGCGATCAATTCCCACTTCTTTAGCGACCTGTTCGGCTGCGCTGTGATTATCACCTGAAATCAGTACTGGCGTGAGTCCAAGTTCCTTGAATCGTGAGATCGCGCTTGCGGAGTCGGCCTTGATGGTGTCAGAAACAGAGATTAGGCCACGCACGTCACCGTCCCAGGCAACCGCAATGACCGTGTGGCCGCGATTTTGGTGGTCCAGTACCCAGTTTGCATCGCTATCTAACGCCCACTCTTGCGTGAGCCAATCAGGGTTTCCGATAATTGCGGCTTTGCCGTCAATCAATCCTTGGACGCCGCGTCCTTGGGTTGAGGAGAAGTCGACTGGTGTTACAAGCTCAACCCGCTCTTTGGCATACATGGAGATCGCTTTGGCAATCGGATGTTCGCTGGAGTTTTCCAGGGAACCAGCGACAATTAAAAACTCATTTTCGGACACATTCAGTGACAGTTGGATTTGCTGAACCGACATTTTTCCAGTCGTGATAGTGCCGGTTTTGTCTAAGGCAATTGTGTCGACCCGCTTGGTTGATTCAAGAATTTGCGGTCCACGAATCAGAACACCCAACTGCGCGCCGCGCCCGGTCCCCACCAGGAGAGCGGTGGGTGTGGCTAAGCCAAGTGCGCAGGGGCAAGCGATTATCAATACGGCAACTGCGGCGGTGAACGCGAAACTTGATCCCGCTCCAGCGATGAGCCAACCCAGCAAGGTTCCGACCGCTAGGAGGATCACGATGGGAACAAAAATGGCTGAAACCCGATCGGCTAAGCGCTGAATCGGGGCTTTACCGGTCTGGGCTTTTTCCACCAAGTCCGTGATTCGTGCCAGGGCCGTGTCTGCGCCAACAGCGGTTGCTTCAATCACCAGACGGCCACTCGCATTGAGTGTCGCACCAATCACCGTGTCGCCCGCGGTTACTTCTACTGGGATCGACTCTCCAGTGATCATGCTTTCGTCCACGGCTGAGGCGCCTTCAACTACTTTCCCATCTGTTGCAATTCGCTCTCCCGGTCGAACAACAAAATGGTCACCTAATTGCAACATGCCAATCGGGATTTGCTTCTCTGCACCGTCTGCAACAACTGAAACAGTTTTGGCGCCGAGGTTCAGTAGCGCCGTTAAAGCGGCGCTGCTTCGCGATTTCGCGCGTGCTTCGAAATAGCGGCCGAGCAGGATGAACACGGTTACCGCTGACGCAACTTCAAGGTAGATCTCGCTGGTTCCATCGTGGTTCGGTAATAGTGTGAATTCCATTGTCATTCCGGTTTCACCGGCTCCACCAAAAAAGAGTGCGTACAGCGACCAGATGTAAGCGGCACTCACGCCCATCGAGATCAGTGTGTCCATGGTTGCATTGCCGTGCCGAAGGTTGATCCACGCGGCTCGGTGAAATGGCAGTGCACCCCACACAACAACAGGGCTGGCCAGCGTCAGTGACAGCCACTGCCAGTAGTCAAACTGAAGTGCCGGAATCATTGCCATGAGCACCACCGGGACGGTAAGGATGCCGGAAATGATCAGTCGATTACGAAGGGAAACTTCAACAGAATCTTTGGGTTCTGTTTCATCTTGGTTCTCGTGCGTTACTTCTTTGGCCGAGTAACCGGCCGATTCGACCGCAGCGATGGCGTCGGTGACTGTAATATTTATGGGGAGATTCACCATCGCATTTTCGGTGGCAAAGTTGACGGTTGCGCTAACTCCGGGAAGTTTATTGAGCTTTTTTTCCACCCGCATGGCGCATGAGGCGCAGGTCATTCCACCTAGGGATAGGACAACCGGTGTGGTCGTTGTCGCGTTCATGCTGGGGCGATCGTGTAGCCCGCTTCTTCGACCGCTTCAGCAATATCTGCATCACTGATTTCTTCGTCTGACGCAATCGTTACCGGTGAAATCGCATTGGCGTGAAGATCGACGATGACGCTGGTGACTCTAGAGATCTTGGAGAGCTCTTCGGTGACCGCTCTGACACAGTGATCGCAGGTCATTCCATCTACATTTACGGTTTTGCTGGACATGTTCGCTCCTTTGGATTGCTTAACTCTTAACCAGTCGTTCAATTGCTTGTTGGGCTTCTTTGATCTTGAGGGTTGCCTCTTCCCCACCTTTGCCGAGTGCGTCGGCTACACAGTGCTGAAGGTGATCCCCCAAAAGAACCAGCGCGACAGCCTGCAAAGCCTTAGTTGCTGCAGAGACTTGGGTGAGTACGTCGATGCAGTAGGTGTCTTTCTCGACCATGCGCTCAATCCCGCGCACTTGGCCTTCGATGCGTTTGAGTCGCTTGAGGACCGCGACTTTGTCGTCCGAGTAACCTGCATCCATGACTTCATGATACCCCATAGGGGTATATTATTTGCAGGTGGTCGTGGTGCCTGGGGAAATGGTGCCCCCCAGCAGGTAGGCGTCAACACGATCGCTCACACATGCGCTGCCCTCACCGTAGGCGGTGTGGTTGTAGCCACCCTGCCACAGAACCAATTCCGCATTGCCCAGTCGGTCGGCAACTTCTATGGCCCACTGGGCCGGAGTCGCTGGGTCATTTTCTGTTGCAACAACCATGATCGGCACGGATGCTTGAGCGGTGATGCCAGTCGCCGGTTCCGCTGAATACGGCCAGTCCTTACAAGAGAGAACTCCCCAGCCCAGGCTCTCCCCAAATGTTGGTGCGCTTTTTGAGAGCTCGTCTGCAAAATCTCGCACTTGATCAACGCTTTGGGTTACCGGAAAGTCAAGACAGGAGACCGCATAAAAAGCGTCTGTTGAGTTATCCGTGTAACGGCCGTCAGGTCCCCGACCAACCCGTTGGTCAAGAAGTTTCAGCAGTTCGGTTGGGTCGCTTTGGATCATTGCTGAATTCAAGGCTGCGCGTAAATCCGGAAAATCGTATTGTGGGAAATAGAGGTAACTCACAATCGCGAAGGTGGCCAACCCTTCGGTGAGTTCGCGTTGGTTCTCACCCGTCAGTGGTCTGGAGTCAAGGTCAAGCAGGAACTGCCGGATTTGTTGAACTCCTTGATCAACGCTTCCGGTAAGTGGGCAATCACTTTCCTTGAGACAGTCACTGACAAAGTAGCGGAGTAATACTTCAAATTCTTCGGCCTGTGCTTTTGTGACCACCAACTGATTCACATAAGTGGGGAGGACACCATCAAGCACAATGCGACCAACCCGGCCGGGAAACAGCCCAATGTAGGTGATCCCGATCGCGGTGCCGTAACTCTTCCCCAGCAAGTTCATTACCGGGTCACCCACGAGTACTCTGGCAATATCCATGTCCTTTGCAACTTCTACCGTTGACATGTGGGCGATCAGCGGATCGTCTTCCTGTGCACAGGCCTGCCCAATGAACCCGGAATCAAGGATCAACCGGTTTTCTTCCAGTTCGGTGTCGGGTGATGCATCGGCTGACATCAGTGCGTCAATCTGTTCATCGGTTAAGCACCGAATCGCGTCGCTGTGACCAACACCACGCGGATCAACTCCCACAATGTCGAATGACTCGCGTATCTGCTCGGTGACAATCGCGTTAGCGGCCTTGGCGTAGTCAAATGCGCTGCCGCCCGGGCCACCCGGATTAACAAACAGTGACCCAATTGATTCACCCCGTGCCCGGACCTTGGTCATTGCGAGATTGACTCGATCACCTTCGGGGTCCTGGTAATCCAATGGCACCTCAAAACTCGTGCAGTCCGCCTCACCACAATTGCGCCATTGGATCTGTTGGTTGTAAAAGTAGTCAAGACCAGGTGTCGTTGATTTAATTGGCTGCGTAATTGGGGGGCTTGGGGCGATTGCATTCGTGCTTGAGCACGCCGAGATCATCATGGCCCCGGCAACTCCCAATACGAGCGCGCGGATGCCGACTGGTACTGACCGGGTCATGCGCCTTACGGTATATCGGTGAGCCGACAACGCCGTACACCGGCAGAGATCTCTGCCATGGTCGAGGCCGGGATTGCCCGAGGGTTAAATGTGATTGACGCTTTTACCGCTGCCACCGGGAAACGGACTCTGGATCGAGCCCACAAGAAGCAACTTGCCACACAAAAAAGTGCTCGTAGAAAGTATCGGGCTCGCTTGGACTCGCTGAGGTTTGGAGCGATTGCTGGAGGTGGGACTGCAATTGCCGGTGGAGCTCTCGCCATTGTGAGTGTCAGCCCCGGACTGTGGATCGTTAGCGCCGGTGGCGCACTAATCTCGTTGGTGAGTATCAGTCGCTGGCGCCGGATTGGGGAGCGGCCTTTAGTGAGAAACTTGGTCCCGCCTGCCACTTCGTTACCTCGCGGGGCCATAGGTCGTGACTCCGTTAGGCGTTACCTCACCGTTCGCACCCAAGTGGTGAACATGAGTGCCAGCGTGAGCGTTTTACACGATGACGCGAGTATTGAAATGATCAATGCTGATGCCGAAGCAGCAGTCGCGCTAAACGCACTTTGTGAGCGCCTCCTCGTTTTACATCAATTGGGTTCCTCACTACCGGGAACTGCAGCGGCTACGAGCGCCGCGAGCGCCGCGGGAGTTGTTGCTCTGAGATTGGACGTTGGGTGCGAGGGTTACGACAATTTACTTGCCGCAGCCGCTGAACTACTCGCCTCACCCGACATTGGTGGAATGGTGAATTTGCAGCCGGCAGCTGACTCGCTCATCGCTTACTCGTATGGACTGATGCGAGTTTCGGATCTTTGATAGACACCATGAGTGCCTCGACGGCAAGTTGCGGTGGCGTGTTCGCCTTTATTGATGCTCGTGCATGTTCAATTGCTTCAAGGGTTCGGGTCGTATCGGCGGGATTCCCGCGAGCAGCAAATGACTCGATCACCGGGCGCATTTCTTGATTGATCAATTCAAGACTGCTATCAAGTTGGACGATTAAAATATCGCGGAATAATCCGAGTAGATCAACAAGGGATCGATCAACTTCGTCACGGATCATCCGCTTGCGCCTAGTTTTTTGGTGGGCAAGAAGTTGTTTCTTGGCAGAATCGACACTGCGCTTGGACGACCCGGCGATTCGACTCCCCTCTTCAATTCCAAAGGCGGCCCGAAGTAACTGATCCTCTTTGCTATCGAGTGAATCAGCTCGGGTGTTCGCAGCCGTTGTCGCCTCGGTGACGATGTCACGTGCCGCATACATGCACGAGGGGATGTCACGAAGGCTGATAGCTGAACGGAGATCGGATTGCCTTCTGGTTCGGCTCGCTTCCTCGGTCGCCAGCCCACGAGCCCGACCGATATGACCCTGAGATGCTCGTGCTGCAAAAGCTGCCATTGCCGGGTCGACCTGGTAGGTATTGATCAGCAATTGGGTGACATCTTGGGTTGTCGGAGTTCGCAGAGAAATGTGTCTAGTCCTTGACACGATTGTTGGCAGGACGTCTTCAACACTGGGGGCGCACAAAACCCAAACTGTATGTGGTGTTGGTTCTTCAAGACTTTTTAGCAGTGAATCAAATGCCTGGTCGGTGAGGCGATCCGCATCCTCCATCACAATAACCCGCCAAGGACTGTCAATCGGTGCAAGCGCTGAGAGCCTCACCAGTTCACGGGCTTCATCTACCCCGTAGGACAAACCACTGGGAACGATGATTTCAACGTCGGGGTGACCACCAACCGGAGCCATTCGACAAATCTGACAGGTACCGCAACCGTCCAGAGGGCACATCAGTGCCGCGGCAAATGTTGTTGCAGCCGTTGATCTTCCCGATCCAGGCGGACCGGTAATTAACCACGCATGAGTCATGGCCGGACCGGGTTCACCAATCCGAATTTTCCCTGCATCCGTGACAGCCCGGCTCAGTTTTTCAACAACATCAATCTGACCTACCAATGCATTCCAGATCGGTTGCACAACTAGTCCAATTCCTGCATTACCCGTTGGCGAATAATCTCAGCGATGTCCTCTTTGGTTCCCGTTGCATCCACAACCAAGTAACGGTCAGGATCAAGGGCGACAATTTCTAGGAATGCTGCCGCTACATCACGGTGGTACTGCATGGGTTCAGCCTCCATGCGATCAGGGATAACGACTCTTTTCATGCTTATTTCAGGGTCAAGGGTTAACACGATCGTGAGATTTGGCAACAGTCCCCCAGTCGCCCACATGCTCAGATCTCGGACTCGCTCCGCACCCAGTGCACGCGCAAAGCCTTGGTAGGCAATTGATGAGTCGATGAAGCGATCACAAATGACGACATCGCCGTTGGCCATGGCCGGCCGGATCACCCGAACGACATGATCGCCGCGTGCCGCAGCAAAAAGCAAGGCTTCACTTTGCGGATTCATTCCCACATGTTCGCGGCTCAGCACCGTGTCACGGATTTGTTCGGCCGCTGAAGTCCCTCCCGGCTCGCGCGTACGAACAACTTTCTTTCCGATCTCGGTCAGGTATTGCGCCAGTAGAGCTTCCTGCGTGGACTTACCAACGCCTTCGCCACCCTCGAATGCAATAAAATACCCGGTCATTGTTTTCCTAGATGGATACTTCTTGGCCGGACATGGCGTCAGCTGCTGTTGGCTCGACTTTTCTCGCTACCGTTTTTCTGGCTACCTTTTTTGTCGTTTTCTTGGCAGCTTTCTTAGCTGGTGCTCGCTTCGCGACCTTCTTGGCAGCTCTCTTGGCTGGTGCTCGCTTCGCGACCTTCTTGACCGCTGGGCCTTTGGCCCGACGCTCCGCAATGAGATCGCTCGCACGATCAATACCAACACTCATGGGGTCATCTGCAACGCGAAGGGTTGCATTGATTTCACCGTCGGTGACATAGGCACCAAAGCGCCCCTCTTTAACAACGATCATTTTGCCGCTGGAAGGGTCAACGCCAACTTCACGTAATGGTCCAGCTGCTTGACCTTTGCCGCGTCGCGCCTTTGGCTGGGCATATAACACGAGTGCTTCGGCCAGGGTCACGTCAAAAATTCGATCCTCGTTATCCAGGGAACGCGAATCCTTACCCTTCATGAGATAGGGACCGTAACGACCATTTTGGGAGGTGATCTCTTCGGCGCTATCGGGGTCGATACCCACAACGCGTGGCAGGCTAAGAAGCGAAATTGCTTGATCCAATGACACCTCACTCGGCCTCATGTAACTAAACAAAGACGCGGTTCGTGGTTTCGCTGATTTGGGTGAACCCTCCGGCAGATTTTCGGTGACATAGGGTCCATAGCGCCCAGACTTAGCAACGATGATCAGTTCGGTGTCAGGGTGAAGACCGAGTTCGCGGTCCCCTGAAGGCTCAAGGAGTAGTTGCTCGGCAAGTTCTGCGGTGAGTTCATCGGGCGCCGTACTCATCGGGATATTCGCGCGTTCTTCTCCGCGCTCAACATAAGCGCCGTAACGACCCACGCGAAGCATTGCATCCGTTCCCTTAATGGGCATGGTCGCAATTCCTCGGGCATCAATTGCACCAAGGTCTTCGGTGAGTGCTTTTACGCCGTGAAAATGCCCTTGGGCCATTTGGCCACCGCGCCAGAATGCATCCAGCTGCTTAATGCGATTGGTTTTGCCCATCGCTATTTCGTCGAGTGCTTCCTCCATGTTGGCCGTGAATTTGTAGTCGACGAGTTCACTGAAGTGTTCCTCAAGGAGCCGCACTACAGCAAGGGCGGTGAAACTAGGGACGAGCGCCGATCCTTTTTTCCACACGTATCCACGATCAACAATCGTTGACATAATCGACGCATACGTTGACGGCCGACCAATTCCCAACTCTTCCAGTTTGCCCACCAATGTTGCTTCGGTAAATCGCGCTGGTGGCTTGGTGGTGTGACCTTCGGGCGTGAGTTCTTTAGCATTGAGTTTCTGCCCCTCACTCAGCGCTGGGAGTTGACGGTCCTCTTCCTTGTCGTCATCCGTTGCTAGGTCGTCAAGGGCGGCCTTGAATCCGGCGAAGATCACCACGGTTCCGCTGGCACTAAATTCTGCATCTCTGCCATCGGCTGCTGGTGCGCCGAATTTGATCGTGGTGGTGGCGACCTGAGCATTCACCATCTGGCTGGCCACGGTGCGTTTCCAGATCAGTTCATAAAGCAGGAATTCGTCTCCGGTCAGTTCCTTACTCACTTCGCCCGGAGTACGAAACGTGTCACCGGCGGGACGAATTGCTTCGTGCGCCTCCTGGGCATTCTTCGACTTGTTGGCCCACACCCTCGGAGTAGCCTCAACGTACTCGGGGCCATACAGCTCTGTTGCTTGTTTGCGCGCCGCGTTTAATGCTTGGGCGGACAGGTTCACCGAGTCGGTACGCATATACGTGATGTAGCCGTTTTCATAGAGCCCTTGGGCAACCCGCATGGTGCGCTGAGAACCCCAACGGAAGCGCCCCGAAGCTTCCTGCTGAATTGTAGAAGTGGTGAAAGGTGCTTTTGGTTTGCGCTGGCCTGGCTTTTGTTCCACTGAGCGAACCGTGTATTCGACGCCGGCAAGGGATGCAACAAAAGCTTTTGAATCCGTTTCGTTAAAAACGACAACATCAGTCTTTGAAAGCTCGCCGGCCTGGTTAAAGTCACCGCCTGATGCAATTCGCCTACCGTCAATTGTTGAAAGCTTGGCTTCAAAGTCTCCTGGTGTGAACTTTCCTTTAATATCCCAGTAACCCGCGGAATTAAATGCCATCCGGATTCGTTCGCGCTCAACAACAAGTCGCACGGCCACTGATTGAACGCGTCCGGCCGATTTGGCCTCGCGACCAATCTTTTTCCACAGCACCTCAGAAACCGGATAACCATAAAGTCGGTCGACAATTCGTCGAGTCTCTTGGGCCTCCACCAGATCCATGTCAACGTCGCGGGTGTTAGTTACTGCTTGTTGGATGGCTTCTTTGGTGATCTCATTGAACACCATGCGCTTGACGGGGACCTTGGGTTGAAGGACCTCCATCAGGTGCCAGGAGATTGCTTCGCCCTCGCGGTCCTCGTCCGTTGCCAACAGGAGTTCGTCGGAATTCTTGAGTGCAGCCTTGAGCGCCTTGATCGTGGCTTTTTTTGATTCGTGGACTATGTAAAAGGCTTTGTACCCATCATCGACGTCAACGGCGAGCTTGGCCCACGGCTTCTTGCGCTCCTCAAGTGGCAGGTCAGACTTTTTGGCAACGAGGTCGCGAATATGACCGACCGATGCCAGAACCTCGTAGTCGGGTCCTAGGTAGCCGGCAATCTTCTTCGCCTTGGCCGGTGATTCAACAATCACCAGTGTCTTCGAAGCCATGTGATCCTTTCGGGTCCGGGGCCAAATTTCCCCTGCGATCGAAGCCTGACGGTAGGACACACCTATATATATGTGTTGCACCGCCCCCTGGCTTCAGTAATCTCGGCCTATTCGATCAGAGGGCAATGCCCAAGGGACACCACAATTACAACACCTGACACGCGGGCATCAGGTCAAC
>Ga0105054_10008977_pt1 | contig 13109 bp, 7 predicted proteins | sample BON02_FD_78091 | JGI IMG/M metagenome (GOLD analysis project Ga0105054, IMG submission 78091) | Freshwater microbial communities from Lake Bonney liftoff mats and glacier meltwater in Antarctica - BON-02 (megahit assembly) | ecosystem: Environmental > Aquatic > Freshwater > Ice > Glacier...
AACCAATACCGCCACATTCGCCGCCACCACCGACTACGCATTCGAACCGGTCGCACCGGAAATAAAGAAGGGCGACGACGTCGTGATCGCCTTCCGCCTACTGCATAAGCCGACGGGGAAGCCCGTGCCGGATGCCGTCATTGCGCGCACCCGCGTCGACATGGCGCCTGACAACATGGCCGATATGGCATCGCCGGTAACGGTCGTTCCGGGCAGTGAACCAGGCGTCTACAGCTTCAAGACCGATTTACCGATGGCAGGGCGCTACCTGCTGAGTGTAGCGGTCAAGGTGCAAGGCGAGCCGGAGACAGTAGTCGGCAAGGTCATCTTCAAAGCGGTGAAGTGACGGCTATGAAAAAAATTCGCATCGCCTTCATCGTCACGTTCGGTCTCGCGACAGCGGCTGCCGTGAGCTACGGCTATCTCTATCGATCGACCATCTCAGGGACATTGCCGAGCGCCGCATCACAGGCGTCAGCTGCCGAACGGGCGATCCTGTATTATCGCGACCCGTCGGGCGCGCCGGCTTGGTCGGCGATACCGAAGGCTGACGCGCAAGGCCGCGCCTATTTGCCGGTCTATGACGACGCGGAACCCGGTTTCGATCCGCCCAAGGCTACCTCTGTGCCGCCCAACCCGCTCAAGGCCGCGCCCGCCGGTGAGCGGAAGATTCTCTTCTACCGCAATCCCATGGGCCTGCCTGACACTTCGCCAGTGCCCAAGAAGGACTCGATGGGGATGGACTACATTGCCGTCTACGATGGCGATGAGCAGCCGGACGGAACAATCAAGGTGAGCCTTGATCGCATCCAGCGCAGCGGCGTTCGCACCGAAACAGCACAAGCCCGCACCCTGGTGCGTGCGCTACGCGCAGTCGGCACTGTGGCGATTGACGAGCGCCGAGTGACCATCGTGACGATGCGATCGGACGGTTATGTTGAGGACCTGTTCGTCAACACCACCGGCCAGCGCGTGCATGCCGGCGAGCCATTGTTTCGTGTCTACAGTTCACAGATTCAACAAGCGCAAACAGACTTATTCGTCGCCGTGCGGTCATTGCAGAAGGGCGTTCTTGGTGCCGATGCCGATCGCAACCTTGACGGCGCAATGCAACGGCTGCGCAATCTTGGAGTACCCGCTAGCCGTATCAGTGCGGTGCGAGAGACCGGCGTCAATCCTCGCACAATCGACTGGCCAGCGCCCGCCGATGGAACGGTGGTTAACAAGCGGATCAACAACGGCCAGCGTATTGTCGCCGGCGACGAGCTCTATCGCATCGTCGACCTGTCTAATCTCTGGGTGATCGCCGACGTCGCCGAGGGCGATCTCGCCGAGATCAAGCCAGGTATGCGCGCGACGGTGAGGTTTCGCGCCTATCGTAACGAGCCAGTTGATGGCGTTGTAACCTTCATTTACCCGGACGTGAGGCCGGAGACGCGCACGGTCCGCGTGCGGATCGAGGTTGCCAATCCCGACGGGCGGCTGAAACCGGATATGTACGCCGACGTCGCATTTCAGGTTGAAGCCGGCCACTCAACCGTCACCGCAGTCCCGACGAGCGCCATCATCGACAATGGCACAAAGCAGATCGTGCTGGTGGCCAAGGGCGAAGGTCGCTTCGAGCCACGCGCGGTCAAGCTCGGCCGCCGCGGCGACGATCATGTCGAGATCGTCGAAGGCCTGCGCCAAGGCGAGGAAATCGTCACCACCGCAACTTTCTTGATCGACGCCGAGAGCAACCTACAGACCGCGCTCAAGACCTTCATCGAGCAGGGACAGGCCAAATGATTGCTGCGGTCATTCGCTGGTCGGCACGCAACCTGTTGCTCGTAGGGTTCGCCGGCATCTTTCTGACGCTGGCCGGCCTGTACGCGGTATCGCGGGTGCCGCTAGATGCCATTCCCGATCTCTCCGACGTGCAGGTCATCGTCTACACCGAGTATCCCGGCCAGGCGCCGCAGGTGGTCGAGGACCAGGTCACCTATCCTCTAACCACGGCCATGCTGAGCGTGCCAAAATCGCGGGTGGTGCGCGGATTCTCCTTTTTTGGCGTTTCGTTCGTCTACGTGATCTTCGAGGACGGCACGGACTTGTACTGGGCGCGTTCGCGAGTGCTAGAATACCTCAACGCTGCAGCGCGCCGTCTGCCGACGGGCGTGGCTCCGACGCTGGGGCCGGACGCCACCGGTGTCGGCTGGGTTTACCAATATGTCGTACGTGGCGCGCAAAAGAGTCTCGCCGAACTGCGCACGACACAAGATTGGTACATCCGCTACGGCCTCGCCAAGGCCGAAGGCGTCGCTGAGGTTGCAAGCGTCGGCGGATTTGTGAAGCAATACAGCGTCGTGATCGATCCGCGTCGACTGCAATCGATCGGTATTTCCCTATCGAAGGTTCGCGACTCACTGCGGTCGAGCAACATCGACGTCGGTGGCCGCACCATCGAACTGGCCGAGACTGAATTCATGGTGCGCGGCCGCGGTTACATCAAGACAATCGCCGATCTTGAGCAAATCGTCGTTAAAAGTGACCGTGGTGTGCCGGTGTTGTTACGCGACGTGGCGCGCATCGAACTAGCGCCTGATGAACGCCGCGGCATCACCGAGGTTAATGGCGAAGGCGAAGCCGTCACCGGCATCGTACTGCAACGCTTCGGTGAAAATGCACTTTCCGTCATCAAAAATGTTAAAGAACGGCTTTCCGAAATCGCACCTAGCCTGCCGCAAGGCGTCACGCTCGACGCAGTGTACGACCGCTCCGACCTGATCTACCGCGCCATTGACACGCTCAAGCGAACACTGGTCGAGGAAAGCATCATCGTCGCCATTGTCTGCCTGGTGTTTCTCTTGCACGTCCGCAGCGCACTAGTGGCAATTGTCACACTGCCGCTCGGCGTCCTGATCGCCTATCTGTGCATGTATCTTCTCGGTCTCAGCTCCAACATCATGAGCCTCGGCGGCATTGCCATTGCCATCGGCGCCATGGTCGACGCAGCGATCGTGATGATCGAAAATGCTCACAAGCACCTGGAGCGCGCGCCGCCCGGCAAACCAAGAAGCGAAGTGCTGATCGAAGCGGCCGCCGAGGTTGGGCCAGCTCTCTTCTTCAGTCTTCTCGTCATCACAGTATCCTTCCTGCCAATCTTTGCGCTGGAGGCGCAGGAAGGCCGAATGTTCAAACCGCTTGCCTACACCAAGACTTTTGCCATGGCTGCGGCGGCTTTGCTGTCGGTGACGCTGGTTCCAGCGCTGATGCTGCTTTTTGTTCGGGGCCGCATCATTCCGGAGCACAAAAATCCAGTCAATCGGGCATTAATCTGGATCTATCGGCCGGTAATCCGTGCGGCGCTGCGTTTCAAGGCTGCAACCATCGCGATTGCGCTGGCGGTGCTCGTCGCCAGCCTGTGGCCGGCCTCGCAGCTCGGCAGCGAGTTCATGCCCAACCTCAACGAGGGCACCCTCCTCTATATGCCGACTACGCTACCGGGCCTGTCCGTGACTAAAGCGGCCGAGTTGCTGCAGACCCAGAACAAAATCATCAAGTCGTTCCCCGAAGTCGTATCGGTATGGGGCAAGGCGGGACGCGCCACCACCGCCACCGATCCGGCACCGACCGAGATGTTCGAGACCGTGATCAACCTAAAGCCCGAAGCCGAATGGCGCCCCGGCATGACCACCGAGAAGCTGATCGCGGAGCTCGACAAAGCGCTGCAGTTTCCCGGCGTCTCTAATGCCTGGACAATGCCGATCAAGGCGCGCACCGATATGCTGGCCACCGGGATCCGCACGCCTGTCGGCGTCAAAGTCTACGGAACCGATCTCACTGAGATGGAGAATGTGGCCCGCCAAATTGAAGCGGTTGTGCGAGCGGTGCCGGGCACCACCTCTGCCTTCGCAGAACGCATCAACGGCGGCTATTACCTCAATATCGACCCCAATCGAGCTCAGCTCGCGCGCTACGGCCTAATGATCACCGACGTACAAGATGTGATCGCCTCCGCGCTCGGCGCCGAGGCGGTCACGACCACGGTCGAAGGGCGCGAACGTTACACGGTGAGCATGCGCTATCCGCGTGAACTGCGCAGTGACCCACACGCCATCGCCAGCCAAGTGCTGATACCGCTACCGAACGGAGGCACGGTACCGCTCGGCGAAGTAGCCAAGGTAGAATTGGCCAAAGGCCCGTCCACCATACGAACCGAGAACGCACAACTCGCTGCCTATATCTATGTCGACCTTCGCGATCGCGATATCGGCTCCTATGTTGCCGATGCCCAGAAGGCGGTGGCCGCTCAGGTCAAGTTCCCACCGGGCTATTACGTTTCTTGGAGCGGCCAATTCGAATACATGGAGCGGGCCAAGGCGCGGCTTAAGATCGTCGTGCCGGTTACAATTATGATCATCTTCCTGCTGCTGTATCTGAATTTCCGGCGCGTCACCGAAACGTTGATCGTCATGTTGTCGGTGCCGTTCGCGCTTGCGGGCGGCCTTTGGCTGATGTGGTGGCTCGGCTTCAACTTGTCAGTCGCCGTCGCCGTCGGCTTCATCGCGCTCGCCGGGGTTGCCGCGGAGACCGGCGTGGTGATGCTGATCTATCTCGATCAGGCGCTCACGGCGTCGCAAACGCAACGCGCCGAGGAAGGCCGCCCGTTCACGCATGACGACCTCTATGCTGCTATCATGTCCGGCGCCGTCGAACGCGTGCGGCCCAAGATGATGACCGTCACCGCAATTATGGCGGGCCTGCTGCCTATCCTGTGGAGCCACGGCACCGGCTCAGAGGTGATGCAGCGCATCGCAGTACCGATGATCGGCGGCATGGTGTCGTCGACGGTGCTCACGCTGATCGTCATTCCGGCCATCTACGCGCTGGTTAAGGGCCTCGCAATCAGAACAACACATTCAACCCCGGCGCACGAGACATAATGTTCGAAGTCACGCGGTCAGCTTGAGCATCCGCATCGGTCCATCGCCCGACATCCCCCTCTTCACGTCCAACTTACTTTTCACCAAAGGAAAATGTCTGGATATTCGATGATAGATGTCTGAATCAAGCTGCGGCGTTTCAGTTTAGTTCTGAAATCGGTCCGATCGATGATTTGTTTCAGATTTAACTATGGGTAGGCGAGAAAGAAATATTCCGGCCTTCAATGACCATCATGTTCTTTCTCGGCGGTCCAACGTGACAGAAAGGCCCGCTCATAGGCAAACACTATTGCAATGGTGGCGACTGCAATGACCACGATAAACGGATCGGATTGCAGCTTCATGGCGCCGAACACGCCGAGCACAAGCGCATCGAGCACAATGGCCGAGATCAGCACCCAGCCCCGCGCGCCAATTTCGCGGCGCAGACGGCGGAACACGCCCCAGTGAATCAGAATATCCATCACTAGGTAGAAGAAGGCGCCGAGCGACGCGATGCGGCTAAGATCGAAGAATACGGTGAGAACCGATGCGATCACCACTGTATAGACCAGCGTATGTTCCCGAATCGGGCCGGACATGCCGAAATGGCTGTGCGGGATCATTTCCATTTCCGTCAACATCGCCAGCATGCGCGAGACCGCGAAGACGCTCGCGAGCAAACCGGAAGCGGTGGCGACGACCGCGAGCGCGATGGTGAAATAGAAGCCAGAGGAACCAAACGCCGGCTCTGCCGCCGCGGCCAGCGAATAATCCTTGGCAGCGACGATCTCCTCAAGTGAGAGACTAGAGCCGACCCCAAACGCGACGAGCAGATAGACCACTACGCAGACCGCAATGGAGATAACGATTGTGCGGCCAACATTGCGGTGCGCATCGACCATCTCAGCGCCGCTGTTGGTGATCGTAGTAAACCCTTTGAACGCGAGGATCGACAGCGCGATCGATGCCGTGAAGCCTGCAATCGGGATGGCCTCCGACGATCCGGAAGTAGGACCGAAGTTGAACCCGCTGACCGCAAGCGCCGCAATGCCGAAGACGGCGATGCCACCGATTTTCAGGAATGCCATGACGACCGAAACAAGACCGATCGATCGATTGCCGGAAATGTTGACAAGATAGGCGAACGCTATCAACCCAACGCCAAGTACCGGTACGAAGACACTGTCTGCTCCCATATCGAAAGGCCTGAGAACATATGTGCCAAAGGTTCTCGCGACGAGGCTTTCGTTGATTACCATTGAGAGCGCCATCAGCAGAGATGCCCCAGCTGCGATCGCTCCTGGCCCATAGACCTTCTGCAGGATCATCGCGATTCCGCCAGCAGACGGAAAGGCGTTTGACATCTTCACATAGGTGTAGGCGCTAAACCCGGTAACGATCCCGCCTGCGATAAAGGAGAGCGGAAACCACGACCCAGCCAGTTCCGCGATCTGGCCCGTCAGCGCAAAAATTCCCGCGCCGATCATGACGCCAGTACCCATAGAAACGCCACCGATCAGACTAATGCTGTTCTCTTGGTACTCGGATTTCATCGCTTTCTCCGCTGACGATGGCGCCAATCCCAGCCTATTGATGTTTGGCAATTTTCTTTCCGCCGTCCCTCAAACCATGGATCGGGCATATCACCAGCGTCGCCGGCGTATTCCAGTCCTTCAACGACCGCTCTCGACCACCACCGAAGAAACATCGAGCTTACCGACATCACGAACGAGATGGTATGGCCGACTATATCTTCCCAATGTGAGCAGTTTTATACAGTGCGGCAATCGCTGGGCCGATACTTTTATGCGCCGCCAAGTCATTTCGACGCAACCAAGCTCCTTGGAGCGCGTTAATCATCAAGGGCAGGCATAAGCATAAAGATCGCGATTTAGAAGTTCAATTCTAACAACGCGTTTCAGTTGAAGACGCGAGTTCAAGGACGATTTGTCGCTCCTAAGGGCAGTTTTTATCCTAATCAGAAAGTTATCGATCCTGTCGATTGCGATGACGCGCAATGCGCTTCAATCGATCTAACACATCCTTTTGGTTCACATATCAGAGCCTTTAGTTTGCATATCGGAGACGAGCGATGACGCAAGGTCACTCGGGCGCGACCGCTATTTTTAAGGACAGAGTAGCCATATCAGTGGAATCGCGATGCCTTGCGGGACGTCCGCAAGCGAGTCGCAGAACCCGACCGGCGAGTCCTTCGTATCCAGTTCGGCACGGTTGTTGCGTCTGGATTGACGATCCTCAACAAGCTCGTTTGTCGCGCTCTCGCATGACCAACAGGTTCGAGGCATATCAATGAGCGGTGGGGAACTGGGAATCATTGGCGACATCGGCGCTACGAGTACGCGCCTTGCTCTGGTGGAACGCGGAGGCGCCATAACGCGATCCCGCACATTTGCGACAAATGATTATCCTAACTTGGGCGACGCGATAGACGCCTACTTAACCGGCGAGCATTTGTCGGAACGACCGACACAGGCTGTGTTGGCTGTTGCCTCGCCGGTCACAAGTGATTTAGTCGCGCTAACCAACCACCCATGGACATTCTCAATTGAGGCGCTTCGGGAGCGGCTTGGTCTCCGTCAGGTCCGCGTCATCAACGATTTTGTTGCCAATGCACTGGCTATTCCGCATCTGGATAAAGACGACCTATTTCAAATTGGAGGGGACGCGCCCGTTGCGAACGCGCCTATCGGTGTCATCGGGCCGGGTACCGGCCTCGGGGTAAGCGGTTCGATTACTAAAGATGGCGACGGCATACCGATCCACGGCGCCGGCGGACACGTAACCCTGGCCGCGGCCAATGCGCGCGAGGGAGCCGTGCTCGACCTCATGCGTCGCCGTTTCGATCATGTCTCGGCGGAACGAGCCTTGTCCGGTCCTGGGCTCGTTAACCTGTACAACGCGCTCTGCGAACTCTCAGCGGAGCCGGCTGCCTCATTCACCGCGGCGCAGATCACCAGTCTTCAGATCGGTGAAGAGAATCCACGAGCGCGCGAAGCAACGGCAATGTTCTGTTCGATGCTTGGAACTGCAGCGGGCAATCTCGCGCTGACCTTGGGCGCGCAGGGCGGCATCTATATCGCCGGGGGAATAGTTCCAAGACTGGGCGCTATCTTCGCGCAGTCGGACTTCCGCCTCCGCTTCGAATCCAAAGGTCGGTTCCGCGACTATCTCGTTTCAATTCCGAGCTATGTGATCGTTCGTTCATCGCCTGCGTTTCTTGGCGCCAAGCAAATGCTGGAGCAGTTGTGAGGCTGCAACGACATCGGCGAGTTGTTCAACTCGGTCAAAACGTTTCTCAAAGTAACGTCAGCAGAGGCCTGACGAGACCATTGCGCGAAGCCGAGACCATTCGTCCGGCATCAAAACTGCGTTCCCTTATCAAAGTGGAGGCCGTCGGGCTCTCCGTCGCTGACCTCCGCGAAACCACTCGTGAGAAGCAATGGCAACGGCCATGACCGCGCATCCGAACCGGATCACAGACGCTGGAACCGTGGTGGCGCCTCGCGAATCGCGTTCCGTTCTAACAATAAACGGCGGCTCTTCGAGCATCCGGTTCGCGCTGTATGAAGAAAGCGAACCGCCGGGGCGGCTGTTGAATGGAAAGTTAGATAGCGTCGGCCTGGGCGGTAAGAATTTGAGCTTTAAGGACGCGACCGGACAGTCGCAGGATAGTCAGGCCATCGACCCCGGCGATCATCGTTCGGCGGTCGTCTTTCTACTGGATTGGCTCGAAACGCAGCAGGTGTTCGCTTCTGTCAAAGCCGTGGGACACCGGGTGGTACATGGGATGACGCATAGCGAACCGGAGCGGGTCACGCCAGAGTTGCTCGACGAATTGCGTCGCATTATGCTGTACGACCCGGAACATCTGCCGCTTGAGATCGCGTTGATAGAGGCATTCCGCCAACGCCATCCTACATTGCCTCAGGTGGCGTGCTTTGACACCGCGTTTCACCGCACCATGCCGCGGGTCGCCAGTCTGTTACCGATTCCACGACGTTACGAGACGACAGGCGTTCGCCGTTATGGCTTCCACGGATTATCTTATGAATTCCTCATGGAGGAGCTCGCGCGCCTTGGCGACCCGGCAGCAACGAATGGGCGCGTGATCCTTGCCCATCTTGGCAACGGCGCGAGTCTAGCAGCCGTGCGCGACGGCTTGAGCATCGACACCAGCATGGGCTTCACACCAGCCAGCGGATTGGTGATGAGCAGTCGTTCGGGGGACCTGGATCCAGGGCTGATCTCCTATCTGGCGCGCACCGAGCAGATGAGCGCGACCCAATTTCAGGAAATGGTGAACCACACGTCTGGGCTGCTTGGAATTTCCGAGACCAGTTCCGACGTTCGCGATTTGCTCGCGCAGGAATCTGACGACGTTCGCGCGGCTGAAGCCCTGGCGCTTTTTTGCTACCAAGCCAAAAAATGGATTGGCTCCTTCGCCGCGGCGCTCGGTGGATTGGACACGCTGGTGTTCGCAGGAGGCATCGGCGAAAACGCTCCACTCATCCGCGAGCGAATTTGCGATGAACTCGGTTTCCTTGGGATTGAACTAGACGCAGGGCGCAACGCAAAGAATGCGTCACTTATTTCGGCGGACGCTGGGCGAGTGGCCGTGCGCGTCATTCGCACGGACGAAGAATTCATGATCGCGAGGCAAGTCATCCGCGTCCTCGGCCTTGGCGCACAAAGAGGAATCTGAAGATGAAAGAAAAGCAGAGAACGATGATGGCAAAACCGCTAGCTCCCGACTTGCTTCGCAAGTTGGACGCCTATTGGCGAGCGGCTAACTACCTCTCGGTCGGACAGATTTATCTCTACGACAATCCGCTGCTGAAGAAACCACTTAAGCTGACGCATATCAAACCGCGCCTGCTCGGCCACTGGGGCACGACACCGGGACTGAACTTCATCTACGCTCACCTGAACCGCGTCATCAACGACAAAGACCTGAACGTCATCTACGTCACCGGGCCGGGACATGGCGGACCTGGACTGGTGGCGAATGCTTATCTGGAGGGGACCTACAGCGAGACCTATCCCAACATCGCTCAAGACGAGGATGGGATGAAGCGACTGTTCAAGCAGTTCTCTTTCCCTGGTGGCATTCCAAGTCATGTCGCACCTGAGACGCCCGGTTCGATCCACGAGGGCGGCGAATTGGGTTACTCGTTGTCCCACGCATTCGGCGCGGCTTTCGACAACCCCGACCTTATCGTTGCGTGCGTCGTCGGCGACGGCGAAGCGGAAACCGGGCCTCTCGCCACAAGTTGGCACTCAAACAAATTCCTCAATCCAGTGCATGACGGTGCGGTGCTCCCCATCCTGCATTTGAACGGCTGGAAGATCGCGGGGCCTACGGTGCTGGCACGCATTTCCCGTGACGAACTGGAAGCACTGTTTCGCGGCTACGGCTATGTGCCGTATTTCGTCGAAGGCGACGACCCGATGAAGATGCACCAGCTCATGGCTGCCACGCTCGACTTGGTCGTGGCCGACATACAGCGCATCCAACGCGATGCACGTGCCAAGGGGTTCAAGGAACGGCCTCGCTGGCCCATGATAATTTTGCGTTCGCCGAAGGGCTGGACCGGCCCAAAGGTCGTCGATGGTAAGCCGACCGAGGGCACGTTTCGCTCACATCAGGTGCCGATGGGTGAGATGAGTAAGCCCGGGCATTTGAAGATTCTGGAAAAGTGGATGAGGAGTTATCGACCGCAAGATTTGTTCGACGAGGCAGGCAAGCTGAACTCTGAGCTCTCGGAATTAGCCCCGAAAGGCGAGCGCCGCATGAGCGCTAATCCGCACGCCAATGGCGGCCTCCTGCTGCGCGACCTGCGTTTGCCCAATTTCGACGACTACGCGGTCAAAGTGCCGAAGCCCGGGGCGGTGACAGCCGAAGCCACACGAGTCCAAGGCCAGTTCATCCGTGACGTGATAAAACTGAACCCGAAAACATTCCGCGTGTTTAGCCCGGACGAAACGGCCTCAAACCGCTGGGGCGCCGTTTTTGAGGTGACAAATCGTTGCTCGACCGCGGAGATCACTCCTCTCGATGACCACGTCGCACCCGACGGCCGGGTGATGGAGATGCTGAGCGAGCACCAGTGCGAGGGCTGGTTGGAAGGCTATCTACTCACCGGCCGCCATGGGTTCTTTTCGTGCTACGAGGCGTTCATTCACATCATAGATTCGATGTTCAACCAGCACGCCAAATGGCTGAAGGTGACGCGGGACATTCCCTGGCGGCGCCCCATCGCCTCGCTGAATTACCTGCTCACATCGCATGTCTGGCGGCAGGACCACAATGGGTTCACCCATCAAGACCCAGGTTTCATCGACCATGTCGTAAATAAGAAGGCCGAAGTCGTCCGCGTCTATTTGCCCCCTGATGCAAACACCCTGCTCTCGGTGACGGACCATTGCCTGCGGAGCAGCGATTACGTGAACGTAATCATTGCCGGCAAACAACCCTCCCCCCAGTGGCTCGACATGGACGCCGCTGTCAAACACTGCTCAGCTGGGATTGGAATCTGGCCTTGGGCGAGCAACGACCGGGGAGGCGAACCGGACGTTGTCATGGCGTGCTGCGGCGACGTGCCCACTTTGGAAACCTTGGCCGCCGTCCAGCTGCTGAGAAAGCACTTTCCCAAATTGAAGGTCCGGGTGATCAACGTGGTTGATTTGATGAAGCTCCAGCCGCAGAGCGAACATCCGCACGGCTTGAGCGATGGGGATTTCGACGTGCTCTTTACGACAGATAAGCCGATCATTTTCGCATACCATGGCTATCCGACGCTGATCCATCGTCTCACGTATCGCCGCACCAATCATCGGAACATTCACGTGCGCGGCTATAAAGAAGAGGGTACAACCAGCACACCGTTCGACTTGGTGGTTTTGAACGACATCGACCGCTATCATCTCGTGGCCGATGTTGTAGACCGCGTACCTCAGCTCGGCCCGAGCGCGGCCTATGTGAAGCAGGACATCCGCGACAAGCTCATCGAGCACAGGCACTACATTGACGAACACGGTGTGGACATGCCGGAAATCCGCAACTGGCAGTGGGACGTGAAGCAGTGACCGGAAAACAGACCGCTCTCCCGCGCATTTATCTCGTTCGACACGGCGAAACGGCGTGGTCGCTCTCCGGCCAGCATACGGGTCGAACCGATATCCCCCTGACCGAACAAGGCGAACAAGACGCCCGCAAGCTGGCAGAACGGCTCCGCGCCGTGCGGTTCAGCCGCGTGTTTACCAGCCCGCTACAGCGCGCAAAGCGAACATATGAGTTGGCTGGGTTGAAAGAGGTTGCGGAGATCGAACCGGATTTGACTGAGTGGGACTACGGCGATTACGAGGGGCTACGCCCGTCGGAAATTCGCAAGGCACGGCCGAATTGGAATGTCTTTCGTGACGGATGCCCGCGCGGCGAATCGCCTGCACAAATTTCAGAACGTACCGATCGACTGATTGCCCGGCTGCGGGGGGTGGAGGGTAATATCGCCATCTTCTCTCATGGCCACTTCGGGCGCGTACTGGCCGCGCGTTGGATCGGATTGTCGGTAGGGCAAGCGCAGCCATTCCTTCTCAATACAGCGTCACTCAGCATTCTTGGTTATGAACACAACGTCCCCGAGGTATCGGCCATCGTTCTGTGGAACGCCGTCTCGAACGATATGATTGCCTAAGCCGCATTAGCCAGTCGGTGAGAAAGAGACAAAATGACGAACGAGAGAAAATCAGCGCCTGTCGCGCGGCCCGACAAGCCCGGAGTGGCTTCTAGTCATGCAGGTCACGGGAACCATGACAAGCACGAGGGCCACTCCCCCGCGATGTTCCGGGATCGGTTCTGGCTCTCGCTCGCGCTTACGGTTCCGGTGGTTGTCTGGTCCGCCCATATTCAGGAGCTTCTCGGCTACCAGGCCCCGGAGTTTCCCGGATCGGACTGGATCGGGCCCGTGCTCGCAACGCTCGTCTTCGTCTATGGCGGCCTGGTCTTCCTGCACGGGGCGTGGCGAGAGCTGCAGGCCCGATTGCCCGGAATGATGACGCTTATCTCGCTCGCCATCACGGTCGCCTTCCTATTCTCCTGGGTTGTTCAGTTCGGGCTGATCAAGGCGGATGCGCTGTGGTGGGAGTTGGCCACGCTCGTCACGATCATGCTCCTCGGTCACT